>Ga0105049_10006008_pt1 | contig 14148 bp, 8 predicted proteins | sample MAT06_FD_78087 | JGI IMG/M metagenome (GOLD analysis project Ga0105049, IMG submission 78087) | Freshwater microbial communities from Lake Fryxell liftoff mats and glacier meltwater in Antarctica - MAT-06 | ecosystem: Environmental > Aquatic > Freshwater > Ice > Liftoff microbial mat | place...
CAGCGAAAGCAGCGAAAGCAGCGAAAGCAGCGAAAGCAGCGAAAGCAGCGAAAGCAGCGAAAGCAGCGAAAGCTCCGAAAGCAAAACCGTACGGCCGATCGTTGTGCTCGCGCTCCAAGGGTGTAGCAACGATTCTTGGAGTTTCGTTGCGAAGGGCCATTTGTTTAGGTCACTCTGCGCGCGACGCCGGTGGGAATGGGTACGAGAATGGCGTCACGCCGAGCGTGACCGACAAAGCCTCCAAGAATCGTTGGTACGTTGCTACACCCACTTTTCCATTCGCCTTGTTCGGTTTCGCGGGATCGGGTAGCTACAATTGCACTTATGGACGGTTGGGGAGATCGCCGGGATGCCATTGCTCGAAGCCCGCGGATTGGTGAAGTGGTACGGCGACCGCAAGGTCGTCGACGGGGTGTCGTACGATGTGAACCCCGGCGAAGTCGTCGGGCTGCTGGGGCCGAACGGCGCCGGCAAGACGACCAGCTTCCGCATGACGACGGGGCAAATCACCGCGAACGACGGCAAAGTCCTCTTTAACGGCAACGACATCACTCCGCTGGCGATGTACCGCCGAGCCCGCCTCGGGATGGGTTACCTTTCGCAAGAGCCGAGCATCTTCCGGAAGCTGTCGGTCGAACAAAATCTGCTGGCGATCCTCGAAGCCCTGCCGCGCAGTCGGACACTCGGCCGCGCCCTCACGCGCGCCGAACGGCACGAGCGCACCGAGCATACGCTCGAGCGCTTCAACCTGCTGGAAGTTCGCAAGACGCCGGCGGCCCGCTGTTCCGGCGGGGAAAAACGCCGCCTCGAAATCGCCCGCTGTCTCGTTTGCGAACCGCTGCTCATCTTGCTCGACGAACCGCTCGCGGCGGTCGACCCGCTGACGAAAGAAGACATCCGCCACAACATCCGCGAGCTCGCCAATCAGGGCATCGGCATTCTGCTCACCGACCACGACGTCCGCGAAGTGCTGAAGATCGCGGATCGGGCCTACCTCATCATCGAAGGCAAAGTCGTGGCCCACGGCACGCCGGACGAATTGAAACGGAACAAAGTCGCCATCGACGGCTACCTCGGCGATACCTTCGAAGAAGAAGGTTTCTCGCGCAGCGGCGTTACGGCCCGCGTCCGCCCGGCTCCGCCGCCGCCTCGAGCTTACGCCGAGCCCGACGCGATCATTCCCCTGTCGTCGGCGACGCCGTTCGCCACCGAGGCGCCTGCCGCGGTCGCACGGAACTTACCGCCACCCCCGCCGACGGCATCGACCAATCGCACGGTGTTCGGCGGCTCGACCCAGCAATTGCTGGAACAAGAAAAATTGCGGCGCTGGATCGATCTACTGCTCGACCGCACGCAGATGCAGACGGCGTGCACCGAACTGACGGCCCGGGGCCGGGATTCGATCCCGGTGTTGCTGGAAGCTTTGGAGCGACGCGAACTCGAATTGCGTCACTTGGCGCTGCGGCTGATCGAAGCGATCACCGGCGAGTCGCTGCGCTTCCAAGCCGACGGGCCGGACGATGTGCGTTGGAAACAGATCGCGACACTGCGGGCGAAGTTCGCCCGGAACTACTGACCTTCCGATTCGATTTCCAGAATGGCCAACGCGGCCATCGCGCGGAATGGCTCCCCCTCGAAACCCTCGATTTCTTTCAGCATCGCCAGCGCAGCCGCGGCCCCCGAACCGATGCGGCCGAGCGCTTGGATCCCGTTCAGCCGGGCCGTTTCGATAGACGATTGCGGGTTGGTGGAAGGCGGGGCGGACGGTGTCACCATGCCGCTGTGATCCGCGTAGTTGGGAACCGGTTGCCTCGGTAAGACTTTCGGCCGGTAGGCTTCGACCAACTGCACGAGTTCCGATGCGGCCTCCTGGGCGGCGGGCCCCATCCAGCCGAGTGCGAGCGCGGCTTCCGCCCGCACGAACGGATCGGCGTGACGCAAGTTTTCCACCAGCGAATCGAGCGCCGGCGCCCCGATCTGGCTGAGCGCTTTCGAGGCCAATCGGCAGAGCACGACGTTGGTGCCGCGCATCGCTTCGACCAAGGCCGGCACGGCCGACCCGGCGACGTGGCCCATGCTCCCGAGCGCTTGCGCCGCCCCGGCGGACGTCCGTGGATCGGCGTCATTCAAGGCGTTGCACAGCGCCGCTTGGGAGAAGCGGGCCGCCGGGCCGAACTTGCCGATGGCCCACACGGCGTTGCGGCGGACGTACTTGTCGGGGTGGGCCAAAAGCTTCGTGAGTGTCGGTAGGACTTCTTGCCCGTAGATGCCCAAGGCTTGCACGCTGGCCTCGCGCACGCCGCGCTCGGGGTCATCGGTGGCACTCAGTAATATCGGAAAAGCTTCGGGCGACAGATGGGCGAGTTTCGCCAAGCCCTTGGCCGACTTCAGCCGCACGGCCGGGTTCGGGTGGCGGATCCCCCTCAGCAGTTCGGACGCCGTGTCTTCCGCGAGGGTCATCGAGTTCAACCGAAGGCCGAGTTCGTTCCATACAACACCGCGCACGGTTGCGGCATCGCAAGCATAGTTCAAACGGGCTAATCCGCAAATCCGATTGGGTATTTTGGGGGGTTCCACACCGGGCGGAATTGTCAGATGGTGCGGAAGCGGTCGAAATCCCAGATGGCGATGGCCCCGAGCCCCTTCACGTTGGCCTCGCGAGAGGTTCCTTCCGCGACGCCTTCGACATCGCTCCAAGCTTCGGCACTGAGCGTCACCCGGCCGGGTCGACCGTTGGATTCCATCCGCGCGGCGGCGTTGACGGTCTGCCCCCAGACATCGAAGCTGAATTGCGTTTGCCCCAAAACTCCGGTGACCACCGGGCCGACGTGGATACCGACGCGGACGGTCCAGCCCGCGGCGTGGGCTTCGGTCTCGGCGATCAACGCGACGGCGCACTTCAACAACGTGAGCGCCGGATTCGGATCGCACTCGGACAACCCCGCGACGGCCATAAAGGCATCGCCGATGGTTTTGATTTTCTGCACGCCGAAGCGCCGCGAGACGTCTTCGAACCGGCGGATGAGCGCTTGCAGGGTATCGACGACGAGTTCGGGTCGGTCGCGGTAGTTCTCGCACCAAGTGGTGAAGCCGACGATGTCGGTGAAGAGCACGCCGACTTTCTCGTGGCGCTTCGGCCGGATGGTTTCGGTTTGCCGCCACTCGTCGACGACGGCCGGTGGGAACATCGCCCGCACGAGCCGGTCGATCCGGGCTTGGTATTCGAGCTCGCGGTCGCGGAGGCGTTTCTTTTCCAAGCTACCCGCGATCCGAGCGCGCAGCAAATCGGCGCGCACCGGCCGGATCAGGTAATCTTCCGCGCCCGCACCGATGCAAGCGAGCACGCCGTCTTCGTCGCCGAGCGCGGAGACCATGATCACGGGGATCGGCCAGAATTGCGGATCGGCCTTCAACCACTTCAGCAGATCCAAGCCGGTGATGCCGGGCATCAGCACATCGGTGACGATGACATCGACCGGTGGCGAATCGGGGTCAGTGAGCAGGGCTTGCGCCGCTTGGCCACCGGCCACGGTATCGACGGTTTGACCTTGCTGCCGGAGTTGCTTCGCCATCAATTCGCGGCTGTATTCGTTGTCATCGACAATGAGGATGCGCCCCGGTGCGGCCAGACCGGCCGAGGCGACGGCGCCCGCAATCGCGGCGGGCCAGCGGGCCAGCGTCTCCCGAATCGGGTTCGCCACGCCGTCGCTCGAAGCGTCTTTCAGCAGCATTTCCATTTGCCGGATGATCGTATGCGCGATCCGGAGGATGTCGTGCAATCCAAGGTCGAGCCGGCGTTCTTCCGGGTAGCATTCCTGGAGATCCTCGGCCGCCGAAACGATGTAGCTCACTGCGCCGCGCAGATCGTGGCGGATTACTTTCCGCTCCGCCGGCGTCGCCAATTCGAGGCCGTGCTCCGCGAAATGGGCGACTTGATCACGGTGCGAATCCGCCCGGTTACGGATCCGCTCGGCCATCTCCGCGAGGTCGGCCTCGCCGATGGATGCGGCGGTTTCCGCAAACTGGTGGGTGCATTCCGCGAGCGCATGAGCGGATGTCGTCAGTTCTTGGCGAACGTACGCGAACCAGGCCCGCCGTTGGAGATCGGGCGCGCTGTCGGTGGGATCGCTCATGGTGCCGCCGGTTTCGGGGCGAGCAGGATGCTCATCTTTTCCAGTAACCTCAGTAAATCCACCGGTTTGCTCTCGTACTCGTCGGCACCGGCGGCGATGGCCAACTCGCGGTCTTCGGCCATGGCGTGGGCCGTCAGCGTGATGATCGGAATCGGCCGGGTCGAGGCGTTGGCCTTCAATCGCCGCGTCGCTTCCAAGCCGTCGATTTGAGGCATCTTGATGTCCATCAAAATGATGTCCGGCATCTCGGAGGTGGCTTTGCTGATCGCATCCTCGGCCGAGTTCGCACCGACCACGACGTACCCGCGCCGGGTCAGCCGCCTCCCGAGGAGTTCGATGTTGTCCGGTTCGTCGTCAACGATCAGCACTTTGGGCATGTCGGTATCCTCGCGGGTGTTTTCCACAGCTCGGCTCAGGTTATTTCCGGGCATGGCGGCGGATTAACTCCATGAGTTTCTCCAAGTGCGTCAGGTCGCCTTTCTCCAATATGCGGGCCACGCGGCCGTTGAGCCTGACAAAGTCTGCGGAATTCAGCTCTTTCGCCGTCAGCACCACGATGGGCACCCGGTGGGCCGGAAATCGTTTGGCGAGCTCGTCTAAAAAGCCAAAGCCATCGAGCACCGGCATCATCAAGTCGAGCAAGATCAATGCCGGTCGCGCTTCGGCGAAGGCCCGCAGGCCCTCTTCGCCGTCGGCGGCTTCGACGATCTTCCAGCCTTCTCGCTCCAAATACTTCCGCACGACCTCGCGGTTGTCGGCGTTGTCTTCGACGACCAACACCGTGTCGGCGTGCCCGTGCGCGAGGAACTTCCGCAGGATCGCCCCGAGCCGTTGCCAGTCGATCGGCTTCGTCAGGTAGTCGGCGGCGCCGAGCGCGAAACCGCGTTGGCGGTCGTCGACGATCGTCAGCATCACCACGGGGATGTCGGCCGTGCGCGGGTCGCTTTTCAAATGGGCGAGCACGCTCCAACCATCGGAGCCGGGCATCATCACGTCGAGTGTGATGACGCACGGCAGTTCCTCGCGGGCCAACCGGAGGCCTTCGTCGCCGCTGGTGGCCTGGACCACACGGAAGCCGTCCTTCGCCAAAAAGCGTTCCATCAATTCGCGGACCATCGGGTCGTCATCGACGACGAGAACGGTGCGCCCAGCGGCCGGTTCCGGGCTGGCTTCTCCGGCGATCGGCTGGACGTTTTTCGGCAGCGGCTTCGTGCCGACGTGCAGTGGTAGCGTGACGAGGAATTCGGATCCCCGGCCCGGCTCGGAGGTGACGCGGATCGGTTGGCCACCCATCAAGTCGGAGAAACTGAGCGTGATCGACAGGCCCAGACCGGTGCCACCCTGTTGACGCGTCGTGGACGAATCGGCTTGGTAGAAGCGCTGGAACAAACGCTGCACTTGCTCGGCGGACATGCCCTTGCCGGTGTCCTTCACCGAGAACTGCACCCAGTCGCGGTCGTCGTCGCGGATGGCCCGAACGCCGAGCGTGACGGTGCCGTCCTGCGTGAATTTGAAAGCATTACTGAGCAGGTTGATCAAAATCTGCCGGACGCGTCGCTCGTCGGCGACCATGGTGCCGAGGCCGACGGGCGGCGGCACGATGAATGCGTTGGAGTACTTCTCGGCGAGCGGGCCGACGAGTGCTTTGACGTCCGCGAGCATCGTCGCGACATCGAACGACGCCACGGTGAGTTCCATCTTCCCGGAGGAAATCTTCGCCATGTCGAGGATGTCGTTGATCAGTTCGAGCAGGTGCTTGGCCGCGCCGAGAATCTTGTTCAAATCGGGCTGGATGTTGTCGGCGCCGAGGTCGGCGGCGTCTTCTTTCAAAGCTTCCGTGAAGCCGATGATGATGTGCAGCGGCTGGCGGAGTTCGTGGCTCATGTTGGCGACGAATGCGTCCTTGGCCCGCGACGCGGCCTCGGCCTGTTTGAGCGCGCCGTCGAGTTTGACATTGGCCTCTTCGAGTTCCGCCGTGCGGATGCGAACCCGCGATTCGAGGTCGTCGTTCAACTTGTGGATGCGCTCTTCCGCCTCTTTCCGCAGGCTCACGTCGCGGAAGATGCACGTCACCACGGTGCGGTCCTTCAACGGCACGGGCTTCAGATTCATCTCGAGCCAGAAGGTCGTACCGTCTCGACGCAGGCCTTGGATCGTGTCGGTGCCTTGGTTCAGGAACGTCAGCGAGCTGCTCGTCGCTTCGTCGGGGTTCGGCATGGCGCCGGCGTTTTTCAGGAGCGTGTTGACGGGTTGACCCATCAGTTCGTCCGGGGTGTAGCCGAACATCTTCGCGGCGGCGCGGTTGGCTTCTTCGATCTTACCGCCGGAATCGGTGATGACGACGCCTTCCCCGGCGACGCGCAGGATCGTTTCGTAGCGGGCGGCGCGGTCGCGCAGTTCGCGGTCGCGGTGGACCACGCGGTTGGTCATCTCGGGGAGGGTGAGGGCGAGTTGGCTGACTTCGTACGGCCCTCCCAGTGGGATCTCCACGTCGTGGCCCCGGCTGAGACCGCGGGCGGCGGACACCAGCCGCCACAAGGATCGCATCACCATCACGACGAGGGCGATCCCGAGCAGGCACGACACGAGCAGCGTCGGGTAGACCCATTCGCGCGCGATGCGGGCGAAGCGGTCGTCGATGTCTTCTTGCAGTTCTTCGGGAGACGCCGCAACGACGAGCCACGACGGGTCGTCGCTGTCGTTCTGATCGAGTCGCAACGGCGTGAGTTGCCCCTGCAGATGGACGCACGCGATCGGTTTCGACCATTCCACCGGCTCGGTGCGGCCCTGCCGCTGATACCAGTCGTCGATGCGGCCGCACACCGCTTCGAGCTCGGCTGTCTTCGGGTGCGCCAATTCGACATAGGCGATCTCGGGGGAAATCTCGCCGACGCGCAGCAGAGCATCGGCGGCCAGTTCGTTCGCCATGAGTGCGTTGAAGTCACGCGATGCGGAGACGGGATCGACGTTCGGCAGCGCTTGGCGCAGACTCACGCCATCGCCGAAATAGCCCTTCCGGAAGGTGTATTCCAAGCCCGGCATCCGCTTGGCCGGCAATCGCGCCCCGCCGCTGCGGACCGCTTTGGCGAGGCGTGCTTGTTTGTCCGGCTTCTCGGCAGTCGTATTGAACCAATCGCCCGCGGGGTACTGCCACGGCAGCAGTTCGGTCATCTGTTGTTCGCGGCCGGCATCGTCGCCGTAAGGGTGAATCAGCATCCGCCCGTCGGGCCCGGCCACGAAGTAGAAGTGCCGGGCGGAAATCCGTTGGCGGTTGCGGACGTATTGGGTGAAGTCGATGACCAGCGCGAAGTACTGACCGCGCCGTTCGCCTTTGCGAACCTCGAGCCCCAAGGCAAGCAGGCAGCGGGCCGTTTGGCCGCCCCCGGCCGGTTGGAGCCACAAACCGGAGCGGTCGTACGGGCTGGGCCGGGTTCCATCGAGCTTTTGCTGCCGGAGGGCCAAGTCGGCCAAGCAGTCCCGCAGGGCTTTTTGCCGGGCCGGATCCGGCTCGGCTTCCGTGCGGGCGCGGATGACGATGTCCGCCGGTCCGGCCGCGTCGAAGGCGAAGACGCCGACGGCGCACCCGTGCAGAAAGCGGCGGCGCGCTTCGCGCACGGTCCTCGGTTGATCGCTCAAGGCTTCACCCGGCAGCGCGATCGCCACGAGCATCCCCTTCACGGCGTCCGCCACGGGCTGGTCATCGCGCTGGTTGGATTCCAGCCGGACATCCCTGGCGAGGTAGGTGAAGTCGTCTTGGAATTCGTTGACCCGCAGATTGCTTTCGTCGCTGAGGTCGATGGTCTCGTGTTCGAGCAGCACTTTCTGGCCGGATTTCAACAACCGCTGGCTGGTCAACAGAATGGGGATGATGAGTACAAAAGCGCCGAGCAGCGCGAATTGCACCCACAATCGCCAGCGATTCGGCCGCAAAAGCCGCGTCCGCCATGACGGGGCGACGGGGGCATTCGGAGCCGGGGAAAGTGGGGCCGACGACACGGGATAGCTCCGCGGAAAACGACGCGGTTGTTCTACGGTTCCCGGTCGTCGATGCCCGCTAGCGCCCGATCGTCGCGCGGATTGTCGGCGGGACCTCGCCCGGTTTGTCGAAGCGATTCCGCAACCGCTCGGCGACGGCGCGGACGGGATCGGTGACCGCCGGAAGAACCACGGCCTTCGGCGTCAACTTGCCCCCCTCGCGCGTCAGTTCGATTTTGAACAAGCTGCCGCTGAGCAATCCGGTGACATCGCCGAGCGGCGTGGTCAACCAGCGCTTCAACGTCTGCGACCAGATCGTGTAGAACTCGAACTTCACGTATTGGCCGTCGGTGTCCATTTCGCCGGAGCCGCCGAGGCTGATCGCGGAACCGAGCAAATCGAGCTGCGTCACCTTCACGCGGTCGCCTTTCAACTCCAACGTGGCGTGGGCTTCCTCGAAGGCGCTGCGGTCGGGCGTCTGCCCCTTCAGGACCTTCAGCAGATCGAGCAGCACGGGGATCTTGTAGAGTCGGCCCTGCGGCACGTCGATCTGACCTTGTCCACTCGCGATCCATTGCCCGGTCTTCGGATCGAGGATGTTTTCGACGAGGAAACTCCCTTGGGCGAAGCCGCGCAGTTCGGAGTCGCTGCCGAGTTTGGTGTGCCGGGCGAGTTCGTCGAGCCGGACGCCGGTGGCCGTGAGCCAGACGCGATACTTCACTTGTTCGTCGAGCACGACGCGCGCCTGCCCGCCGACGGAGCCTTGGAACAGCGTCGCGGTGATGTCCGGGAATTCGATCACCGGAGCGGTGTAGCCGGTCGCCGTCGAAGCATCGGGGAGCTGGGCGCGGATGCGGTAGCCGAGCTTCGCGGACGATAACGGCTGCTTGCCCACGGTGGCTTTGTCGAGCCAGATGTTGCCGACGACGGCCCCGAGGTGCGTACCTTCGTAGCGGCCCTCCGAGGCGATGGTGCCGAAGATTTCTTCGAACGACAGACCCGCTTCGAGGCTGCTACCGTTGAGTTTCAGGCTGGCGTTCCAGTAGACGACGGGCTTCGACTTGTCTTCGGGAATCTGGGCCGGTAACGGTTTCTGCGGCGCGGGCGGCGCGGGGGATTTCTGCCACGGCAGGGCGAAAGGAAGAATATTGCCAGCGGGTGTGACCGTCGCGGGAGGGCGTGGGGTGGGCACGACCATCGGCTCTGCAGCCGCGACCGGCGAGAACGGCCGGCTCCCATCGCGCGGCGACCACACCGGTGCTTTCGGCTTCGGCAGTTCTTCGATCGGCGCTTGCCCGCGCGCCACCGCGTCCTGAGGTTTCTGCTCGCCGGGCTACGAGACGACGAGGTGTTTCACGAACAGTTCGGCCGCGCCGCGGAACTTCAATTCCTTGAACGCGTTCCGAATCTTCTCCGGCATCGCCTTCAACAGGGCCTCGTCCGCGACCAGCGGATTCATACTGATGCCGCCGAGGTTGGCCCACACTTCTCCCGAGTCGGCGAAGCGGATGTCGCCGGCGTCGAGCTTCAATTCGGTGGCGCCGTGCTTGGCGCTGAACTTCACGAGTTCGACCCGCCCGCTGTGGTAGCGCAGTAAACCCGCGAGGTTGTGCAGGTCGTACCGAAAGAAGTCGGGCGTGACGCTCGGCCCTTTGAAGTTGAACGACAAGCGCATGTCGGTGGCCGGGTTGAAGGGCGGCCCCGCCGGCAGCAGCGCGACCACCGGGGCCGCGCCAGGCACGGCGATCGGCGCCACGTCGGGTAGCCGTTCGGCGGGGGTCGTCCGGCCGCTGCGATCCCAAATTTCGACGTCGGCACCGAACGTCAGATCGCCGCGCGGGTTGAAGGTCTTGATCGTCGAATCGAGTTTGATCTCGCGCAGAGCCGCTTTGAAATCGGCGTCGATGGGGCAATTCTCACCCTGCACGCGCAGCGTCAGTTTGCGGTCGGCGGTGCCGGGGACGCCTTCGTTCTCGCCGGAAATCCAGAATCGGCCCCCGTCGTGCACGGCTTCGAAATTCCGCAGTTCGACGCGATCGGTGTCGTCTTCCGCAACGATCGCCAAGCCGGGTCGCAGCGGCCTCTTCGCATCTTTCGCCGTGACGCGAATCGAGATGTTTCCGCGCACCTGTTTCACCGGCAGCGGGAAATGCGTATAGTTCACGCTGCCGTCGAATACGCGGATGCTAAAGGTGTTCTCGCTGCGGTTCACGCCGAACGGTTGGCGGATGTTGATATTGAAATCACCCCGCGCTTTACCCCGTAATTTACCGAGCGAGACCGGGTAGTTCCCCGGCAGCGCGGCCATCAGTTTGTCGTCGATGGGGATGTCGTTCCCGGCGATCTTCAGCGAGATGAACGGATCGGGCCCTTCCCCGGCGACCTTCCCGGTCATGCTGACGCGCCGGCCGCCCGCGGTGCCCGTGACATCGATGCGGAACTCGTCGGTGCCGTCGCTGGCGACGACCTTTTTCACCGACCCGGCGAGGTCGGAAATCGGGTAGCGAAACTTTTCGTACTTGATGGCGAGCCGGTTCGGACGGATGTCGATTTCGCGCTTCCAAGCGCCGTCCTTGCGGGTGAATTGCACGCCGATGTCGACGCCGCCGTCTGGGGAAAACATCCGCTGGATCACCGAGGCTTTGGGCGTTATGCGCTGGAACAGTTCGTCGTCGAGCGTCAACGAGTGAATCGTGAGGTCGAGCTTTTCGAGCTTCTCTTCGAGGGCCAGGAACGGATCGTCGCCGGTTTCCACTGCCGGCACGGCCGGGACGGGAGGCTTCAACAAATGCGACAGCACCGGTGGCCGAACGCGCGGGCCGTAGGTCGGAGTCGGCGCGAGGTTCAAACAATCGGCCTTCGTTTCGAGACTCACGTCGATGGCCGATTTACCGAGCTTCGCGGTCGCTTTGTCCACGGTCACGCGGCCATCGCGCAAGCGGATCGACCCCGCAAACTGCTCGATGGGCCAAGGCAAATCTTCGTGGTCGAAGCGACCTTCGCGGATATCGAACTTCACATCGTACGTCGGCTTCGCCCCCGTCGAACCGGGCAGGGCGACCTCGGCCCGGACGTTCACCTTCGCGTGGATGTGTTGGGCGTAGGGCTCTGCGGCGGGGTGAATGCGGCCGACGATCGCCGCGAAATCGGGGCCGATGGCGAGGTCGTTGATCTCGACCCGGCCTTGGGCTTGGTTCGTGTCGCGGTTGAATTTCCCCGTGACGGCGAATGGAATCGCCAGCGCCGTCGGGTCGGGTTGCGGATCGGCACCGAAGCCGACACTCGCCTGCGCGTCGATCTTGATCCACTGCGACGCGTCGCCGAGGACCGTCAATTTGATGTTGCGGATCGCCGCCGGGGGGATCGCGGCGGGACTGCGATCCTCAATGAAGACCGTGCCACCTTTCACGAGGATCGTCGGGATCGGTTTCTGTTCGCCGCCGGGTTTCGTGATGCCCGAAACGTTCCATTTCCCGTCCGCTCCGCGCACGAGCCGGATCGTCGGCGAATCGAGTTCGATCTTGCGGATGACCAGTTCGCCCCGGTTCAGCCGCTCTTTATCGTGCGTGATAATGGCCGAAGGAACGTGCAAAAACGGTTCCGTTTCGCCGCGCCGGGTGAGCTTGAGCTCGCCCACGGAGAGTCCGCCGAAGAGTCGGACGTGGGCCGAGCCGACTTCGACCTCGACGGAATCGTCGAATTGCTGTTGGAGGTTCTCGATGACGCTGGCGCGCACCGTCTCCGGGCTGACCCAGTTGTACGCCCACAGGCCGGCCCAAATCAGGGCGGCGAGCGCGGTCAGAATCCCACCGCGGATGAACCAAGGCCTGAACCACGACATCCGTGCCGTTCTCGCGGGCCGTCGATCCCGGCCGGCGCAATCGGCGCCCGCCCGGATGCGGACAATAGACCGGCAGCGAGAAAAGATCAACGCGGATGTGGCGCCGCTCCCGTCTCGGTTCCCGTCTCTTTTTTACTGAGATATTTGCCGGTGATCGGACGTAAGTCGTTGGCGAGTTTCGTCTCTACATCGATCGACGGTCTTTTTGCGTTGAGATGGGGGGGAAACCCGCAAAAAGACTCAGCTGCGCAAGCCCGTCCGCCGGAAATCGGTCGTAAGTCCTTGCAGCGCATTGGTTCTACCCGAAATGGGAAATGATTCCGCGGGGGTGGGGTGGTTTCGGGCGAAATCATTCCGCACCCAAATACGTCGGTTCCTTCGGCTTGAAGCCCTTGGGCATTTTCGCCTTCGCTTCCTCAGCATCGAGTGCGAACAGCGGCGAAATCTCCACCGGCTTCGACCCCGCCGGCAACCCGAGCCAACGGTGGGCCTGCGCGATCATTAATGCCTTGGCGGACTCGGGGGAGTCGGCCCCGGTCGCATTCTTCAGCGGGGCGAATTCCTCTTCGCGCAGCGTCTGCACGGCCAACCAACGATCCGCGAGCGGCAGCGCGTCGAAGATGAACAGCTCGAACTTCAAGGCGTTCACGACCGTCGGTACCACCGCCATGGCCGTGATGGGGTCGTAATGCGGCACCTGCTTCTTGGCGATGTGGTAGCCGAGCCGATCTCGACCCGTCGTCACGCGCTTCAAGAATTCGATATCGAACAAGTGGATCGCGGGGTTCCCGACCCGGAACATCACCGACCCATCGTCGGCGACTTCATTCAGCATCTCAGCCGGCATGTCCGAGTATTCGATGATGCCGCAGCGGCCGTCAATCAGTGCGAGCACGCCGACTTTCTCGGCGGGATTCTCTTTGTAGACGACCTTCGACGACACTTCCGACCGCGACTCGATGTGTTGCCCCACGAATGCCGGCTCGGCGATCTTCACCAAGGGGTTATCGACTTGGAAATAGAAAATGTGTTTGATGCCGGAGGCTTCCAACTCTGCGAGCAAGCCCGAATCTTGGAGTGCCGTCAAAGTGCCGCCATGTCCGTTGGGGCTGAGGAACAGTTTCCCTGGGGCTTCGAGCAACAACTTCCCGGAAGCCGAGTCGAGCGCCGGCATCGTCCCTTGTTGGAAGAATTTCACTTGGCTCTCGGCCAAGCCGAAGAAGCCTTCCTCGTGGAAGAACTCGACCGTCTCGGTGTGCGTGGCGTCGCTCGTCATCACCAACAGTGGCACTTCGGATTCGTACTTCCACGACAGCGCCAACACCTTCTCGGCGTGGATTTGAAACAGGCTCGCTTCGGAGACCGGGCCGATGGGGAACAGACCCTTCGGCTTGTCGAACCCCAATCGGGTGCCTTGCCCACCGGCGACCACGAGCACCGCGACTTCGCCATTCCACAGGGCGAGTTCGCCGGCCGTCTTCGACGATGGTGGAACTTCCGCGACGCCGACCACGGGCAGCGGATCGATGTATTCGCGCCCCGGCAATGCCCCGAACGGGACGTTGCGTTTCTCGAATAACTCATTCACCAATTTCAGATCGACCGCTTCCAACTGCGCCTGAAATGCGGCGCGCTCCTTTTCGGTGAGTTGTTCCCAGCCGGCGAAGACGTGGCCCTGCCGATGCTCGGTGTAATGCGCTTTGAGTTCGGCGAGGGTCATGGCGAGATTCCCGAGAATTAGAAGTCGATCCGCTGGCCATCGTGCGCCAACCGCACGTGATCCGGCATCGGCGGCGGATTCGTCGAATCCATCAGATGCGACAAGTGGGTCAAGTACGCACGCATCGGCTTCGCCCGTTCGATCGCGGCGAGTGCTCCGGGAAGCGCGAAGTGCGACGGATGCTCCGCCCCCGGTCGCAGGCAATCGAGGATCAGCGTGTCTAAGCCCATCAACAGCGGCCAACTCGATTCCGGGATCGCGTTGACATCGGTGCAATAGGCCAAGTCGCCGATGCGGAAACCGAAGACATCGAACTGCCCGTGGATCAGCGGGATCGGTGTGATCCTCTCTCCGAGGACTTCGAACGGCTGCGAATCGATCGGTCGGAACTGCAACTTCGGCAAGACGCCCGCCGGCAAGTTTTCCGCCTCGCGGGTGAAGATGTACTGGAACGATTGCCGGATGACGCGCTCGACTTA
>Ga0105049_10006009_pt1 | contig 14147 bp, 17 predicted proteins | sample MAT06_FD_78087 | JGI IMG/M metagenome (GOLD analysis project Ga0105049, IMG submission 78087) | Freshwater microbial communities from Lake Fryxell liftoff mats and glacier meltwater in Antarctica - MAT-06 | ecosystem: Environmental > Aquatic > Freshwater > Ice > Liftoff microbial mat | place...
CCCGCGCGCGGCTGAGCGCTTCAATCGGCCACGTGACGCAGGGCTTTGTAGCACGAGCACGACACCTTCTCCAAGCCCGCCCCATCGATAATTACGATACTGCCGCGCGCATAGCTGATCAATTTACTCAGTTTAAGTTGATGCGCCGCCTTGGTTACGCCCACCCGTCGCACGCCGAGCATATGGCTGAGAAACTCTTGGGTCAGGTGGAAGTGATTCGAACCCACCCGATCTCGCGTCATCAACAGCCAACGTGCGAGACGCGCGTCGACGCGGTGGAAGCGATTGCACGCGGCCGTCTGCGATATTTGCAGCATGAACTGGTGAATATAAGTATTGATGCCGCGTTGCAGTGACGGACACTCGGGTAGTAGCTTGCGGAAGGTCGCTGCTTTCATGCGCATCGCTGTGCCAGCCCCTTGCACCATCGCACGAATCGGGCTGATGGCAACGCCGAGTGCCAGTTCAACACCGACCATCCCTTCGTGGCCCACCATGCCGACCTCAAGCGCCAGATGATCGTCGACCACGGTTAGCAGTGACACCAGCGAATCGTTCGGGAAATAGACATGCTTGATCGTTTGCTTGGGCTCAAACAACAACTCGCCAAATCGGATTGAGATGGTCTCAAAATGCGGCGCGACCCGCCGATACTCCGCAGCGGGTAGCGCCCTCAGAAGGCGGTTGGATTCTAGTACTCTGTAGCCAGCCAGATCATTCATCAGGGCCTTCGGGTCGTGACACAGAAAAACCGGACATATGGCAGCCGATGGCACCGGGAGGCTTGGCAATGATCCACATCACGCTTGAGAACGCGTAAAAACAAAGGAGCAGCCTATCCCGCAGGAGGGCGGGGGTCTGTTCGGAAACGCACAGAAGCTTGCCGGACAAGCGCTATAGTGTCGTGTGGTGCTGTCGTGCACGCCGTCTGTGGCGTGCGCTTGACGCGCCAAGGTTTATTCCACCTGCCTTTGGGGCGCCGACGTTGAACGCTGATACCGCTGTTTCTACCGCCGCTGTTTCTTCGGCGACTGCCAATGTCGAGGGTCTAAGCGACGCCTCATTGGCGTTTCTGCGTAAGACGCAGTTGAACCATGACGCGCTGCAGGCGGCTATCCTTAACAGCCGCCGCTTTGCAATCATTGCGACCGACGAATACGGCGTCATCCAATTGTTCAATATCGGTGCAGAACGCATGCTCGGCTATCGGGCGGTCGATGTGGTCAACAAGCTAAGCCCTGCGGATTTGCACGATCCGCTGGACGTTGTGGCACATGCCCGCGCGCTCGGCAAAGAGTTGTCGTTACCGATCACAGCCGGGTTTGAGGCGCTGGTGTATAAAGCCTCGCGCGACATCGAGGATGTGTTTGAATCAGGCTACATCTGCAAAGACGGCAGCCGTCTGCCGGTCGTGGTGTCCACCACCGCGCTGCGCGGTGTCGATGAGGCGCTGATTGGTTATCTTCAAATTGGCACAGACAATTCCGAGCGCGCACGTGTGGAATTGGCTTTAAACGAAGCAAGAGTCGCAGCCGATCGGGCCAATTTGGCCAAATCAGACTTCTTGTCTGGGATGAGCCATGAGTTGCGGACGCCGCTAAATGCGATCCTCGGCTTCGCGCAGTTGCTCGAGTCTGGCGCTCCACCGCCGACGCCACTACAAACACGCAGCATCAACCAAATCGTCAAGGCCGGCTGGTATCTGCTTGATCTCATCAACGAGATACTCGATCTCTCACTGGTCGAATCGGGCAAGCTCGGCATGTCCTGTGAGCCGGTGCTGCTGAGCGATGTGATGCAAGAGTGCCGAAGCATGTTCGAGCCACAGGCCAGCAAGCGCGACATCGGCATGGACTTCCCGGAAGCGTTGCAGCCGATCTACGTCTCCGCGGATCGAACGCGCCTTAAACAGGTGATGATCAATTTGTTGTCCAACGCCATCAAGTACAACAAAGTCGGCGGCAGCGTGACGGTTGCGATTCGCCACGCTGTACCGGGTAAGGTTCGTATCAGCGTGTGCGACACCGGCTTAGGAATTGTCGCGGCGAGCGTTGAGCATTTGTTTGAGCCGTTCAACCGCCTTGGCAAGGAAGGCAGTTCGGAAGAGGGTACCGGTATCGGCCTGGTCATGACCAAACGATTGGTGGAACTGATGGGCGGTACGATCGGCGTGGCTACAGTTTGGAACGAGGGCAGCGAATTCTGGGTTGAGCTTGGCACCACGGCGGCGCCAGCGTTGGTCGAGAGCAATGCGGACCAACCCATTTCGCCCGTTGCCGCGCTGGCGCAGGGTCACGCCAAGACAGTTTTGTACATTGAGGACAATCCGGCCAATCTAGAGTTGGTTGCGCAGATCATCGCACGCAGGACGGATTTGCATCTGTTGAGTGCGGCGGATGGCCAAACCGGCATTGAAATCGCCTGCCTCCACCTTCCCGACGTGATCTTAATGGACATCAATCTACCCGGCATCGACGGTACCGAGGCCATGCAACGGCTTACCGCCAATCCGGCAACTGCCCATATCCCGATCATTGCCTTGAGTGCAAACGCCATGCCGCGCGATATTGAAAAGGGAGTTGCGGCCGGTTTTTTTGAGTACATCACCAAGCCGATCAAGGTGGTGCAATTTATGGACGCATTGAATCGCGCGCTGGCGATGTCAAACCAGCCACTCCTTGCCGTCGTGAAGTGAACGAAAAAAGTGAAGGAACCAAAGTGATTATTACTGCCGCTGAAATTCACGCCTCGAGGCTCTTGATTGTCGACGATCAGGACTCCAACGTGGCACTTCTCGCGCAAATGCTCGCACAGGCCGGCTACACGAATGTCACTACAACCATGGAGCCGGAACAGGTGTGTGCGCTCCACCGTCACGAGGCCTTTGCCCTCATCCTCCTTGACTTGCAAATGCCCGGCATGGACGGCTTCCAGGTGATGGAAGCCCTAAAGACGAACCTGACGGACGATTATCTTCCGGTGTTGGTTATCACCGCCCAACCAGGCCACAAGCAGCGCGCGCTTGATGCCGGTGCCAAGGACTTCATCAGCAAGCCGTTTGAGTTGACCGAGGTAAAGACCCGCATCCGTAACATGCTTGAGGTGCGCCTCTTGTATCAGAAGTTGAAAGAGCACAACAAATTGCTGGAGGCCACGGTGCTCGAGCGCACCGCAGAGTTGCGCGAAAGCGAGGCGCGCTATCGCAGCCTGACCGAGTTGGTGTCCGACTGGTACTGGGAGCAGGATTCAACTGGCGCGTTCACCAAAGTCTCCGGACCGGTGCTGGAAATGTTGGGCATACGTGTCGCCCCGCTGGGTGCCGCTGCTGTAGGAGAGGAGGTTGCCGGGTGGAATGAGGACGAACGCGTACTACTGCGCAAAACCATCGACGCACGGGAGCCGTTTCTAGACTTTGTTTTCACCAAGCAGAACGCCGATGGCGGCATCCGACGCTTCCAAGTCAGCGGTGAGCCGATGTTCGACCAGTCGTGCCGGTTTATCGGCTACCGGGGTATCGGCTCGGAAATCGGCATCAAGCACTAGCGCATGGACAACATGACTGCAAGATTAACCGCAACCGCAACGACAGCCATTGCGGACATCAATCAAAACAAGCTGCTAGCGGCGCTACCGGCGGATGAGTTGGCGCAGTTCGCCGAGCATCTGCAATTGGTGCCGATGGCGCTCGGCCAAATGTTGTATGAGCCCGGCGGCCAACTTCAGCACGCTTACTTTCCCGCCACCTCGATCGTATCGTTGCACTATGTCACCGAGTCTGGTGCCTCCACTGAGATCGCCGGCGTCGGCAACGAGGGTATGGTCGGCATTGCCTTGTTCATGGGCGGCGACACCACGCCCAGCTCGGCGGTGGTTCAAACCGCAGGATCTGCGTACCGGCTCGATCGTCACATTTTCATGCGTGAATTTGAGCGTCTCGGTGGTTTGCGTGCCTTGATGCTGCGCTATACGCAGGCCTTGATCACGCAGATGGCGCAAACCGCCGTCTGCAACCGTCGACACTCGGTAGAGCAGCAGCTCTGCCGCTGGCTGTTGATGACGTTGGATCGTGTGCCTTCAGGGAGACTGGTAATGACACAGGAACTCGTGGCAAGTATGCTCGGTGTACGACGCGAAGGGATTACCGAAGCGGCGGGTGCGCTGCAAGACGCCGGTTTGATCAGCTACCGCCGCGGCCATATTTCAGTGCTGGGGCGCGAGGGATTGGAGAAGCGCTCTTGCGAGTGCTATGGCGTGGTCAAAAAAGAAATCGACCGCCTGCTGTGCGACGTCCGCCAGCAGCCGTTTCGTTTCCGCTGACCGCGATTAGCGTAGACGCTGCGAAAAAAAACTCCAACGTACGCGAGCGAACAGACGCTGCACTATCCTTCGCCCATCATGATGTCAGCGAGTTGAACACCATTCAGGTGGCCGTCGCTCAGGAGGTCATACATCATGCTTTACACCATTGCCGTCGTTCTGCTTATTCTCTGGCTGCTCGGGCTAGTCACTTCAGTCACCTTGGGCGGGTTCATTCACGTTCTGCTGGTGCTCGCCATTGTGGTCGTGTTATTGCGCGTCATCAGCGGCCGCAGCGCGGTCTAGCGCCCCTCTGGCACCCTGACGAACGAGCTGAGGCCGAGACCATGATCCACAAGTTATCGTTGACACTGCTCGCCGCCGGCGTGCTGCTGCTCTGGGCCGTAGTGAGCGCGGCGGATGCGGCGGCTGGCAGTATGTTCCAACCGTTCTCCGGGCGAATGACCGTGGGAGTGGTTGGCGCGCTTGTGACCGGCATCCTCATGACTGTCACCGGTTTGGCCGGGCTACTGGCCGACTACGAACAACAGTAGTCGGCGCTGAAGCAGTCAAAGCTGAAAGCGCCGACGCGCGCCTGACATTGCGCGCCCGACGTTGCGTCAACAGTGCGCTAAACGGAGCGGCTGCGCGCAGTCGTCTAGTCTGCCATTTGCCACCCTGCATCCCTAAAAAAGAAACGCGACTGCATGAAACATAAGCTCCCACCGTTGCCGTATGGGTATGCCGACCTAGAGCCTCATATGGATTCGCGCACCCTGTTACTGCATCATAGCCAGCACCATGCGGCGTATGTCGCAAAACTCAACTCCGCTTTATCCGATCTGCCCGAGTTGCACGAATACACGGCGGCGTGGCTGCTAAAACATCTTGACCGTATCCCCGAGGCGAAGCGGCTGGAAGTTCAGCAAAACGCCGGGGGGCATCTAAACCATAGCCAATTTTGGCGTGCGATGACGCCAAACGGCAGCGGCGCGCCAGACGGCTTGCTGGCCGACGCCATCGCCCACGATTTTGGTGATCTGGAAAAATTCAAGGCGGCCTTCGAGGCTGCCGGAATGTCAGTGTTCGGCTCGGGCTGGGTTTGGTTAGCGCGGGCGCAAGCCGACGGTGGCAAGCTGCGCATATACACCACCGACGGTCACGATAATCCGATCATGCGCGGGCATTTCCCGATCCTCATGAACGATGTTTGGGAACACGCCTACTACCTGAAGCATGAAAACCGTCGCGCCGCCTATCTGCATTCGTGGTGGGTAGTGGTGAACTGGGCGGAGGCTGCGGCGCGCTTTGAGCGCTCTGATCACACGGCTGAAAAAGACTGGGAAGACGAAGGCGGCAATCTACTTGCCGTCGCCGCTTGACGTTGGGCGCCCGTAAATGGTGAGGATTAAGTTCACCATCGAGCTCGCCTACGACATCCTGCTGCACCCTGCCGACTTCATATTCAATGTCCATGCGGCGCAGACGCCGCGTCAGATGCTGGTGGAGGAAAACTTCCAGACCAACCAACCGGTGTCAGTCGCGATGTTCAGTGATCCGTGCACCGATAATCGCTACGCGCGCCTGCGCGCAGGCCCCGGCCAGCTTAGCGTTCGCTACGACGCGCTGGTTGATATTAATCACTACATTGCCGCGCCTGACAGCGTGATGGAAGTCGCGATTGCAGATCTACCGGCAGAAGTATTGACGTATATCTATCCGAGCCGCTACTGCCAATCGGACCGACTCAACCAAACGGCGCGAGCCGAATTCGGCCACTTGCCGCCGGGCTTCTGGCGCGTGCGCGCCATCCAAGAATGGGTGCATAGTCGCACCCGTTTTTTATCCGGCAGCTCCCACAGCGGCACCTCGGCAATCGACACTGTGCTGGACCGCGTGGGCGTCTGCCGCGATTTTGCCCACCTCATGATTGGCTTGTGCCGTGCGCTCAATATCCCGGCGCGATTTGTTTCGGGTATCGACTACGGCTCCAATCCAATTTTTGGTCCTACTGATTTTCACGCTTACGTTGAAGTGTTCTTAAGCGGACGATGGTTTTTGTTTGATGTTTCCGGCATGGCGCTGCCCGCCGGCCTGATCCGCCTCGGCACCGGGCGCGACGCGGCTGACGTTTCTTTCGCCACGATTTTCGGCAGCGTCTCATCGACGCCGCCGCGCATTGTTGTGGAGGGGGTGGAGGACGCCACTCGCGGCCTTGTTCTTCCTCTCGCTTGTACGGACGCGATCTCGACCGACGGCCCTGCGGCGTAATGCTGGGGATGCGGCGGCAATGCGACCCAGATGCGGGAGGCGGCAGGGGTCCTCAAAAGAAGACACTCCGCAGCAAATGAGCATCTCGCGCCCCTGTTACCAGCCAACAACCACAGAGATTGCGCGGGCTTGGGATCTAAGTTGGTTGTCTACGCCAACTCACTAAACTTGGCCCGCCGCCCGGCTCAACCGCGGTGGTTTTTCGTCAGGCACCATGCTCAAGGGCAACTTCAAAAACCACTCCCATACCAGCGACGGCCGACATCCAAGTTCGTCGTCCGTTAATACATCAACGACGTTGACCCGCGCCCCGACGCCGGCGCACGCACAGAAAACGGAATTTTTGTATCCAGTCTGCGCCGCTCGACGTTGCTGCACCACAAATCACGGCTCTGGCTGGCAAATGTTCACTTCAAGATCAACCGCGCCAACGCCATCTCTTGATCGTATGTCGCTTTTGCCTCACGCTGGCACGCCTTCTGTGCACTGCCGTCAACCACCGCGCAATTGCGCTGCGCTTCTTTGTACGCGCCGCCGGCTTCGCGAATCGCCGTTCGATACTTTTGCTGCGGCGTCACGTCCGCGATTGCCCCTCGCGCGAGGGAGTCAGCGTCATCCTTCGCCGATGCGTTCGGCGCGCTAAAACTCAGCGTGAGCATGGCCGCAAGGATTATCAGGCGAGTGGTGCTGTGCTTGGTGAGTTTGCTTAATTGATTCAGATTCATGTTGGTCGGCTCCGTTAAACAATCTAGCGCTACGCGAGCGGCCAGCTGAAGAGCTGGTCGTACGCGTAGTTCTACACAATCGCAGGCGCGCGTCTGTGCGACGAGTAACGTTCACCTTGGTTCGGGGTGAAACTTACGTCGACTGTCGGGTACGGTTTGGTCTACTCATTAGTTTTAAGACCCTAGCAAACACGGGCATTTCCAAGCAAAATTGGCTGAAAATGACCGCCAGATAAGGAGTTTGCCTGGCGGGAGGTACGCTTGATCTGCCACCCTCTTTCCCACCTCTTTGCCACCTCTCTCCCGTCAAGGCAGAGTGGCTTCGATTTCTTCTCTGGGTGCAACAGGGCAAGTTTGATTTCGCTTCCCCTAACCGGAGAGCAGCTTTAATTTCCTCATCGCCGCGGGAGGCGCGTTTGATTGCCACTCCCCTGCAGCGACCGCAGGAAGCCCCATTCGGGCGAGAGCGTTTGATTTTCTTTCCCTTGCGGGGGAGGGTTTTGGCGGGGTTTCATGTGGCGTGCCAAATGCCGCCAGAACGGTAGCCCAATGCATCGGGCTACGCGCCCTGCAAGGAGCCCGAAGGACAGGAGAGGGGTTGGCCGCACGATCAAAATCTCTACAGCCGCTATTGATACGGCAGTTAAATATATTCAAAACAGACCCGAACCCTCTCAAGCGGGAGCCCAACCCTGACGTGATCTGTCCTTACCGAAATTCTGCCCATGCCTCGGCAAAGGCGCATGATGTACTTCGGCGTGGGTTAGCGCTTCTTGATGCGGCTGATCTTGGTTCCTTCGATACTCAAGCTTGCCATCAGTCCCTGCTGGTCGGTAATAAAGGCGTAGGCGTCATCCTTGAGCGTTGAGGTCGCCAGATTGCGTGTAACGCCTGCATCGACCACAACCACGCTAGGACCGACTCCGCGTTCCCAGCCCTTGCTGGTCGCCAGGTAGTTGACGGCCTTGTCGCTCATCAGAAACTCCACGTAGGTGTAGCTTTCTGCGCCCGCTTGCCAGCCCCACGAGCGCGACACCGAATTCAGGTATTCGGTAACCGCGCCGTTTTTCATCACCACGCCTTCACCGTAGCTGCCGCCGAAAACCAAGCCGGCCTTGATGATTTTCCGGAACACCAGTTTCGCTTTCGCACGTTTCGAAATTGTCTCCGCTGTCGGATTGACTTTGTAAAGCGTCTGCAGCGCTTGTGCCGAGTCACGGCTCAAATCCTCCGCTGTTGCGGCGACCGCTGCGCTGCCATATCCGCCGATTGCACCGGGCGCAACGAGCGTCAGCGCAAGCGTCGCGCCAAGAAGAAGTTTGTGGGTATTGCGTTTTGCCGGATGCTTGGTGCATCCTTTTAAGTTAGGGTTGGTTGAAGCGGGGGCTGCGGTCGTTGTGTTTTCAGCTGCGACGGAAGTCCTGTGGCGCTTCAGCGGCAATGCGTTAGGCCAACGCCAATGCCGATTCCCGCCACCCACGACATCCCCCGACAATTCAGCACCCCGCATCAGAACGCGTCCGTGCGCCACTGAACACAAGCGCATTTGATTACGCTGGTCGGGCGTGGAAAAGGTCCAAGTTTGTGTGCACCCGAACAGACGGGCACCCAGCGCAGGCCGAAACTGAGTTACTCACCGCCAGCCGCCGCTGACCACCGGCGACGCCACCAACGCCATTGACAATGCGCAGTAACAAAGCCGCTAACGTAGCGAGCGCCGGCAGCGCGCCGAGATCAATCCCACTTCAATTATTCGAAAGGCAAGCAAATGGATCGCTTTTCAGGACTACAAATCGCCATGCTGATTATGGGCTTCGTGGCCGCATTCATCGGCGCAAGCGTGACCCGTACGCCAGCGGCAGTCGCTGAGGCCACGAACACGTTCGTCGACTTGTCGGCAGAGGATCAAGCACCTCGCGCTCGACGAACTGCCCAACCAGAAGACGCTTCGTGAAAATCACACAACTACTCGTCGTCGCCGCGCTGTCGGCACGATCGGGGCTATCGTGGCCATCGGGGCTATCGTGGCCATCGGGGCTGTCGGAGCTGTCGGGATAGTAGACCCACGAGCAAGCCCAACTCAGCATTGGCGACGATGTGCCGGGCATCAGTACTGGCATCAATCTGCCCTTGTACCCGCAGCTCACGCGGATTCCGCGGCATCCGGTTTACTAGGCGCCGCGGCTAAATTCGAATGACTTACTTTACGGCGGCATGTATTGGGTCTACCAAGGCGACCAGTGGTGCGCGAGCTTGTGGTCCAACGGGCCGTGAGGACGTATTAATCGCGATACCGCGCGGCTACGTGCTGCGTGTACAGGTGCGCTACTACCGCGGGCCGCCCGCTTACTTTCGAGGCTGGCAGCAAACTTCTGCACCACGCCGGGGTGAACACTTGGGCCACGTATGGGAACGTGTCTACAGCAACTGGAACCGATGGGCCGCCGAAGCGTGCCGCAAGCCGCACCAGTGGCAAGTTACCAATCAGCCTATCGGGGCGAGCGCTACCCGACCTGCGGTAACGAGCAACTCCCCCACCAGGACCGCTATCACTATCAAACGAGAGAGCCGATCGTCCGAGAGCATTGCCAAGAGCAGCGGCGTTGGTTGAAACAGCAACGTCCAAATGGCAAGGACAAAGGAAACGAACGCAACGGGCACCACAACTACAAGGGAAATGACGGCAAAGCGCGCCGCAACGCTCCGAACGAGAGCTCGTGCACCAGAAGTAGTGCCGAGACACTCTACCGCGCGCCTGCACAAGCTATGTTCGGTATCGAACGGACGACTAGCGCGACCATCGATAGTCTCAGCTCGAGCGTGGATCGGTCTCCAAGCGGCCGTCATTTTGCTGTCATGTCCTGCGCGATGGATTGTGAACAGAGTGCGACATCCGACAAGGCTTATCCCGGAGCGTTGTCCCCGCGCGTATCGCGCACACCAACCTGCCTTGCCAACGATGAAAGCGGTTCATGAGTCAAGCCATCACAATAATGGGCATTGCGGGTAGCTTGCGCCAGGCTTCCTATAACCATGCCGCATTGGTGGCCGCGCAATCGATGTTGCCCGATGACGCCAGGCTGGACATCTTCGATCTGGCCGGCCTGCCACTATTCAACCAGGACGTCGAAGGTGATGGGAACGCGAACGTAGTCGCGTTCAAGCGCGCCATTCGCGACGCCGATGCGATTCTGTTCGCGACGCCGGAATACAACTATTGCATTCCCGGTGTGTTGAAGAATGCCATCGACTGCGCATCGCGACCGTTCGGTGACAGTGCCTGGGCCGGTAAACCCGTCGGGGTGATGGGCGCATCCGTGAGCTCAATGGGCAGCGTGCGCGCGCAGTATCAACTCAGGCAGTGTTTCGTCGCGCTCGATATGTACGCGGTGAATCGCCCCGAGGTGATGATCCCCAATGCCACCAGTGCGTTCGACGTCGATGGTGTTTTACGCGACGCGACCAGCCGCGCCCTGATTCGTGAGTTGCTGCTGGCGCTCGTTCGGCTCACGCGGCAGCTCAAACATTAACGGCCGCACTAACGGTCGCACTGACAACTGCGCTGACGACACCACTCGAAACACACAGCGACCCGATCGTCGGCCGATCTTTCGTTCCCTCGCACCATCAGCACTGTTTCGTTCCAAGTTCGATCCCACCGAAAGTTTGCCAAATGAAAGCATTTGTTTACCGTAAGAACGGCACTAGCGGGCTGGAAGAGAAAGCCAAACCCGGCATCAAAGACCCGGGCGATGCAATCGTGAAGATACTCAAGACCACCATTTGCGGAACGGATCTGCATATTCTGAAAGGTGATGTCGCCACCTGTAAGCCCGGCTGCACGCTCGGACACGAAGGGGTCGGCGTGATCGACGCGATCGGTCCCGCCGTTTCAGTGTTCAAGGTCGGCGACCATGTGCTGATTTCGTGCGTGTCATCTTGCGGCAAGTGCGAATACTGTCGGCGCAATATGTATTCGCACTGTACGACCGGTGGTTGGATTCTCGGCAACGAAATCGACGGCACACAGGCAGAGTTCGTACGCACGCCGCACGCGGACACCAGCCTCTATCCGATCCCGTCCGGCGCAGATGAAGAAGCACTTGTCATGTTGAGCGATATTCTTCCGACCGGCTTTGAGTGTGGCGTGTTGAACGGCAAAGTTGCACCCGGTTCGACCATCGCCATTATTGGTGCGGGACCGATCGGACTCGCTGCATTGCTCACGGCCAAGTTCTATTCGCCGGCTGAAATCATCATGGTCGATCTCGACGACAACCGGCTGGCGGTCGCCAAACAATTCGGTGCGACGACGGCGATCAACAGTAAGGACGGGAAAGCCGCGGAAGCTATTCTGAAGCTCACCGGCAAGCGCGGCGTCGATACCGCCATAGGGCGGTTGGTATCGCGTCAACGTTCGAGCTTTGTCAGGCAATCATCGGCCCCGGCGGCACGATTGCCAATATCGGGGTGCATGGCAAGAAAGTTGATTTGCATCTTGAACTGTTGTGGTCGCGCAACATTGCGATCACCACGCGTCTCGTTGATACTGTATCAACACCGATGCTGCTCAAAACCGTTGAGTCGAAAAAGCTCGACCCTACGCAACTGATCACGCACCATTTCAAGCTGGACGACATTCTTGAGGCCTATGAGACGTTTGAGCACGCGGCGGACACCAAGGCGTTGAAAGTGATCATCGAGGCTTGATGTTGAGTCGGCAATTGAGCATAGTAAAAAATTGTCCTGCCCCCCGCGCAGGCGGGAGCCTAGTTTCGACGGATCTCCGCGCGTGCAGAAATAAACCCCCGCTTTCGCGCGGGCAGGCGGTCGAGCGCGCCCACACCAGTACCGAATCAATACAGGTAGTGAATGGCACGTTACCGCCGACATCGCTGCTCCTTTGCGTTGCGCGGCGCACAGACAGCGGCGAAACTGCCCGCGATCATCGGGCCATCCGTGTTTCACAAGGCAGGCATGATGAAGAGACGACAACTACTGCTCGGTGCCGCCGCTTCCGCATGGACATTGCCCTCACTAGTCGCCTGCGGTGCCGCTGAGGATGAACAGGCGACAGCGCTCGTCTTACGCCGTCCGCTCGATGTTCACAACGGCGACAGTAATCAACTTGCACGTGAACTGGTGCGTTTCGCGACCCTGGCGCCGTCAAGCCACAACACGCAGTGCTGGCGCTTCAAAATTCACCATAAACAGATCAACATCACGCCCGATCTGTTTCGGCGTTGTCCGGCGGTGGATCCGGATGATCATCATCTGTTTGTCTCGCTCGGGTGCGCCACCGAAAACCTCGCGTTAGCCGCGCTCGCCAACGGCCTCCAGGCAGAGGCGCAGTTTTCTGATGCGGGCGACGGCATGATCGAAGTGGATCTTGTGGCGACGAAAGCGATTGTCTCTCCGCGGTATCAAGCAATAGCGACGCGCCAATGCACGCGTGCCGATTATGATGGCAGGCCACTTGCGATCAACGAGTTGCGCTTGCTTGAACAAGCGGGCAGCGGCGACGGTGTGCGCGTGCAATTGCTCACCGCGCCGCCGATGATCGAGTCGGTGCTCGAGTACGTTGTCGCGGCGAACACCGCGCAAATGAACGATCCACGGTTCGTCGCCGAACTAAAAGAGTGGATTCGCTTTGGCAGCGATGAGGCATTGCGCGCCGGCGACGGACTGTTTGTCGCGACCACCGGCAACCCGGCGATGCCCCGCTGGTTGGGTAGCCGGTTCATGAATTTCTTCTTCACGCCGAAATCGGAGAACGAGCGCTATGCCCGCCAAATCCGCAACGCGGCCGGTATTGCGGTATTTATCTCGGCGCGCAATGACAAGCGGCACTGGATTGAAGCCGGGCGCTGCTACGAGCGCTTCGCGTTGCAGGCGACGGCTCTCGGCATCCGCAATGCATTTTTGAACCAGCCGGTTGAAGTCGGCAGTATCCGCCCGCAGTTCGCGGCATGGCTTGGACTCAACAGCAATCGTGCCGAAGGTGAAGACGCTACCAGACCGGACTTGGTGGTGCGTTTCGGGCGCGGCACCGCCATGCCGATGTCGATGCGGCGACCGGTTGAGGCGGTGTTGATATGAAGCGATTGCGATGAAGTGGGCCGGTACGGGCGCGGGCGCGGTTCTTGCGTGCGCAAGGACGCGGTACGCCGCCCATCGCCGCTGCGGCTGCTTTGCGCTTCCCCCCAATTCCGCCGTCAGGCGACTGCTGCTTGTGTGTGCTGGCGCACGGCAGTGTCTGCCACGACACGCTAGCCTCTGGGGAAACTGAGTTCCCAAGTCGTCACTCCGGCAGGCCATGCAATGTCCCTATCCCAAGCCAAACAGCCTGATCAGAAGCGTGTCATCGCGCGACTGGCAGCGGAATTTCAGCTGCCGGTGGAGGACGTCGCTAGCCTCTACGAACGCGAGTGCGCTGTGTTGGCGATTGGTGCGCAGGTGACGAAGTTCCTGCATATCTTCGCGATCCGCCACGTGCAGGAGGTGCTGCGCAAGCGAGACATCCAGAATCAAACTATGACGCCGTCTGGCGTCGCACGACTTGCAACCGAGCGCCTTCCGATGACGTTCGGATCAACCCGGTCAAACGCGGCTAACCTCGCCGACAAACCGCCGCGGCCGTGAGGGCGATTCGGCGCCGCGCGGTCTGGATCGTTACGATATGCGGTGTGGCGACAGCCGTCCTTATCTGGTGGCGATTCGACAACAACATAGAGCGCGCACGTGCTCACGCGGCCCAAGGCAGCGTATTGCTGGCCACACCTTGCGGCCCGATCGAGTATCAGGAAGCGGGTACTGGCGTACCTTTGTTGGCCGTACACGGCAGCGGCGGTGGGC
>Ga0105049_10006010_pt1 | contig 14145 bp, 6 predicted proteins | sample MAT06_FD_78087 | JGI IMG/M metagenome (GOLD analysis project Ga0105049, IMG submission 78087) | Freshwater microbial communities from Lake Fryxell liftoff mats and glacier meltwater in Antarctica - MAT-06 | ecosystem: Environmental > Aquatic > Freshwater > Ice > Liftoff microbial mat | place...
ACGCACGCACGGGGTTAAAGTACGGCGACCAACCGGTGGTCGATGCGCTAATCCGCGACGGTTTATGGTGCCCATTCGAGAACTGGCCGATGGGCGACGCGGCCGAACATACCGCCAGCCAGTGCGGCATCACCCGCACGGCACAAGATCGGTACGCTGCTACAAGCCATCAACGCGCCGCCGCCGCTTGGGAACGCGGCGACTTCGCGGCGGAGGTCGCACCAATCTCGCTCGAAGGGAAGAGCGGGCGCCCGACGGTCAGTTTCGGCGTCGATGAAGGCATTCGCGCCAACAGCACCGTGGAATCGTTGGCTGCATTGAAACCAGCGTTCCAGAAAGTGGGCACGGTGACGGCTGGGAACGCCTCGCAACTCAGCGACGGGGCCGCTGCCGTGGTCATCGCCACCGAACGCGCCGCAGAGCAAATAGGCACACCGCCCCTCGCGAGAATTGTTGCCTACGCAACCAGCGGCGTGGCTCCAAAAGATCTGTTCCTCGCACCGGCGACCGCAATTCCGATGGTGATGGCGAAGGCGAAATGGGCGATCAACGATGTCGACTTGTTCGAACTCAACGAGGCATTCGCCGCGCAAATGTTAGCCTGCGTGCAGAAACTCGGTTTGGACGAAGCGAAAGTCAACGTGAACGGTGGCGCGATTGCTCTCGGCCACCCGATCGGCGCGAGCGGTGCCCGCGTCCTCGTTACGCTGGTTCACGCCTTGCACAACCGCGGCTTAAAGCGTGGTATCGCCTGCCTCTGTCTCGGTGGCGGCAACGCGATCGCAATGGCCATCGAGCGAGTGTGATCCACGTTAGAAGTCCATCGCCAACCCCCTTACGTCCTGGATGCCCCTCGGCGGGTGGTGGTGCGAAGCGATTGTCGAGTTGTGCCGGCAAAAGCGTGGGGTCTTTTGGCGTTACACATCCGCAGCAATCATGTGCACGTCGCCATCTCCGCAGATCGCGAACCGGGCCGGTTGATGAGTGACTTGAAAGCGCGGGCCTCACACGAGTTGTCCCGAGCCGGATTCGAAACGGCCGAGCGCATCCGATGGACGCGGCACGGCAGCACATTACACCTGTTCAAGCAATCTATCGTCGAAGAAAAGGTCGAATACATATCATGCCAGCGGGGCGAACGGATGGCATGGTTTGACGGTTCCCAAGAGCACGAACATCGAAACGATCGCACGAAGTAAGCGTGTCTGAATAAAGAACCGCAAGTATCAAGCGGGCGAAACAGGAAAGAAGAAGCGCTTACTTCGTACGCGGCTCGTTGATTCGCGGTTGTAAGCGAAACCGCTCCGAACGCTGCGAATCCCGATATTCTCGTCGTGTTCGTGTTCGTGATCTCAACTCTTACAGCATGGGAGAGAGGCAACTTCACAACCGTAGCGTCGGGCAGGCCATCAGCGTTCTTGAGTGGCTTTGCTCGCTCGGAAGACCTCCGCCATTAAATTGTCCACTGGGGCATACTGATCCGAGAGCAGAATCGATCTCTCGCTGGCCAAGAATCGTTCGCGATCAATTTCGGTCATGGTATGCACGCTGTAGCCGGGCTGCCCGTCCGGCAAAAGCGGCGGCGTCGTCGCAAGTGGTACGTCAGAGGCATAGAGAATCATCAGCGTGCGTTCCAAAGGCTTCAACAACGGCTCGCCCATCAGCACCTCCACGTGCGTGAATGTTTGGCGCAAAGTGTGAAAACTGGCCTTCCATAAATGGCCTGTTTCAGGAGTATCTATCAGTGTCACCAAATAAATGCCCTTCGGCTTGAGCGTTTGCTTCACAGCAGCATTGAACTCCATCGTCAGTAAGTGCGCAGGCACTGACAAGTCATTGACCGCATCGAGAGTGATCAGATCGTAATGCTCGCCTTTGGCTTGCTCGGTGACAAATTGCCGACCATCCTGATGGAACGAGCGAATTCCCAACGCCGGGTTGAGGCCCAAGTGGGAATAACTTATCCTGGTGACGCCCGGATCAATTTCAACAACGTCCATAGTGCAGGTGGGTAGGTGGGTCTTGGCGGCGCGGGGGAATGTGTATCCACCGCCGCCGATCACCAACACCGCAGGCTTCGGGTTGTACGTGGCGATCTGGGCCAGAAATTGCAACTGCACCTTTTCGTGCGGATAGTAAAGGAAAGTGGGGTTTTCAGGGTCCACGACGGAGTGGACCAACAAATCCTGTTGCAATCGCAAGAGCTTCGGATTGACTGGGTCGACCAACACCCGCAGGGTGAAATAGTTCGTCTCAGCTGTGATTTGCGTTTTAGCGGGCGTGAGAACCAAGAAGCCGCCTATCGTCAGGCCCAGAGCGGTGGAGAGCGTGCAAAACAAGGGCCGCGTCAATTGCTCACGCAAGGTGAGTATGAGCACGAGTGCGATCAACACACCACTGCCCAGCACAAGGCGATACATGCCGACCGTTGAAAGGAGTACGATCCCCGTAGCAAATGTTCCCACGATTGCTCCGGCGGTTGACCACGCATAAATCCGGCCAGCGGTACGACCGACATGGGCCACGTCATGAACCGATAATCGGATGACTTGTGGCGAGATAGTCCCCAGCATGAGCATCAGCGGAAAAAAGATGCTAAAGGTCCAAGCGAGAATTCGGGTGACCATCGGCCAATTTTCAAACCAGCCCGCTTGGCTGCCTGCAAAGAATATGGTTAAAACGTGCAAACCTGCTACGATGGCTAGGAGCATGCACCAAGCGAGTCGCGCAGGACTTGACGCGATTCGACCGCCCAGCCAGTTGCCACACGCCGTGCCCGCCAGCATCACGCCTATCACGCCCGTCCAAGTATACAACGAAACACCGACGATCTGGGCGAGCATCCGGGTGGCCGTCAGTTCGATGGCCATACCACAGAAACTGCAGACGAACACAATCGCAATCGCTGATGGCATTGGCAGGATGACTTTCCCTACAGGGGCCGCCGGGGTGGCAATGGGCGATGGCGGTGCCATCAACTCACGTGTCGGCAGCAGACCCGCAAGCAAGGCCAACACCGCGAAGACTCCGGCCGTCGAGTAAACGATTGCGTTGATCGTCAGGCCGGGGATCAGACCGAAGCCGGCGAGATAGTTGCCAATCAAGCAGCCGAGCGTACCCAAAGCGAAAACACGGCCTGCGGCTCGACCGGCAGCCTCGCGATTGGGCAACCCCAGCTTGATGGCCGTGGGTGTCAAGAGCGACAACACGAACCCAGTAGGGAAGCATTCGACGAAAGACAAAACGAAGATCCGAGGCTGGAGTACAAGGAGTTGGTGCCAACCGGTTGCGTTCAGCAAGGCAGGCCAGCCGATCATGCCCAGGGATGTCACGGAGCCAGCGAGCAGCGCCAGAGCTAACGTGTGCCGTGAGTTAGCACGATCCGCGAGGCGGCCACCCACGGCATTGCCCAAGGCGATACCCAATAGAAAGAAGCCGATGATGGCGGTCCAAGTTTCCAAGCTCGAACCGATGAATGGCACTAACAGCCGCCCGGCCACCAGTTGCAGCACCAGCAAGCCGGCATTCGCCAAAAAGACAATCGCGCTCACGATCAAAACGGGCCGAGTTGTAGTAGCCATAGTTCACACTCCGTAACTCACTGCTCAATGTGTATTCCAATCCACACCGTCGTGTCGACAATCTAGGACGGGAATGATTCAGGATACCTGAATTGTGGCAGCGAAAGGACGAACGCGCCGGAAAGCCTATATTCGCAGGCTTCCCGTCGCGTTCTGTCCGATCCAGTCGTATACTGTTCAAATGAACATATGGGCCGGGTGGGAGTCGAACCCACTTCCAACTCGTTATGAGCAAGCTGCTCGACCGTTGAGCTTCCGGCCCCATCATTAATCTAGTTTTTCGTCGGTGCGATGCTAGAGCCGAACAAACGCAGTGCGTTCTCGGTTGTGCGTTCGCACAGTTCGACCACGTCGATTCCGCGATCCTCGGCTAGGCGGCATGCCGTGTGGAACACGAACCCAGGCTCGTTGCGTTTGCCGCGCATCGGTACGGGAGACAAGTACGGGCAATCGGTTTCGACGAGCAATTTGTCGAGTGGCACTTCGCGTGCGATATCGCGCAGGGCATCAGCCGTTTTGTAAGTGACCATTCCTGCGAACGAAAGGGACAAGCCGAGCGTCAGGCACGATTTTGCGGTAGCGGCGTCGCCGGAGAACGAATGCATAATTCCGCTGACCGGGCCGTTTTTGTCGAAGTCCACTTTCAGCATTCGCACCACGTCGGCTTCGGCTTCGCGGCAGTGAATCACGACCGGTTTTTGCAACCGTCGCGCCAACTCCAGATGCCGCGCAAAGTACTCCTCTTGCAGCGCGAACGGGGCGCGATCCCAATAGCGGTCGAGGCCCGTTTCCCCGATTGCGACCACGCTGGCAATTGTTGCCAGCCGTTCGATGTTCTGCCAGTCGTCCGCGTGTGCCTCGGCCACGTGGTTCGGTTGAATGCCAACGGAGGCAACGAGGATCGGATACTTTGCGGCGAGTTCGACGCAGGCCATGCTCGTGGCCATGTCGATCCCCATCGCGACGATGCGCTCGACGCCAGCGGTGGCGGCGCGTTCGAGAACTTGCGGCAAGTCACCACGAAAGCGTTCGTCGAACAGGTGGGCATGGGTATCGATAAGGCGTGGCATCGGGAGGCTCGGGAAGATGTTCTGGAAACGAGAATCGGGGGCCGCGTGGCCCCCGAAGATCGATGTCGCGTTCGCTGAAACGATACTGGCTACCTGGTGCCTTTGCCGAAATCGCCCATCGGCCCCATCGGGTTCGTTAGCGAGCCTGCGTTCTTCGTGTCGTCTTCGACGCGTTTGATCCAGTCGTTCCAGCCTTTTTCGCGATCGACCCGATCCGGTTCGTCGGCATCTTGTGCCGAGTTCCGAACGAAGATCGAGCCATCGGGTCGCAGGATCAACATCTCGACGGCGGACTCGTCTTCGACGTTGCGTTGGCCGAACGTCTGTTTGGTTTTCCCACCTTCGAAGTCGACGCACATCATCGATGTCGAGAAATCGACGAGTACGCCTTTTGGCTGCTCCTTGGCATTCGCGACTTTGTACTTCGGCAGCGTCTGGAGAAGGAACTTGACCTTTTCCGCCGACCAGAGTGGCAGCGAGATCAGTTGCTTCTTGCCGATGAATTCGCCGCGATTCACCGGGATCTCGCCGAGCACCCACGCACCGAGCGGTTCGCGTTTGTTGCCATCGAGCAAGATTTGCTGCATCCAGGTTTGAATCTGGATGACGGGCAACTCGCCGTTCTTGTTGTCCAACAGGTTCTGTACGGCGCGGTCTTTGTACTTTGCAACGATTGCTTCGTGGTATTTTACCGGGTCGGCGAGGTACATGTTCAAATCGCTCGAAACGGTAACTTTCGTTGCGATCTCGGTCCACGGCCCGTTTAATATCGCCACTTTCGCATCCGAAGGACGACCGACATCGCGACGTCCGAAGTTCGGGTTCTTCATCTTCACTCGAATTCGATACTGATATGTGAAACCTGGATCGACATCGACATCGAGGAACCGAATCATCATGTGTTCGAGTTCGACCGCGGCTTGGATGTTTTGCAACGCTCCGCTCGCGCCGCTGCCATAAGGGCCGCCCGAACCGTATGTCGAGTCGCCACCCATCGGACCCGCTGGCCCCATCGGCGTTAATGGCCCCGCTGGAAGTCCACTCGATCCGCGATTCGCCCCCATCGGCCCCATCATCGAGACGCCGGGGCCAGATTTCTCCGCACCGGTGAAATCGCCGAATGCCCCCGTACCCGCACCGCCCGCTGCACCGGCCTGAGGCATAAACGGATCGGACGTGTCGCCCTTGAACTTCTTCTGTTGATCGCTTTCTGTGATGATCGGTTTCTGTGCGAGTTTCAGTTTGTCGACGGTCGCACGGATCGAATCCATGCGAATCTCCGGATACACCGCTTGCCCATCGGCCACGGCCGGTAACGGTATCGCCATTTTTTGTTCGTAACGGAGGAAGTAGCGAATGTAGCCGTCGTCGGGCTGGTCGGCCGTTTTGCGGTTGTAGATCGTGTTGACGTACTGCCCGACGTGATCGTAAGTGCTGTAATCGAACACTTGACCAGCGGGTGTTGTCACACGTCGTTCGACTTCGAAGCCATCGAATGTCGGTCCACTCGGCGATGGCGAAGTCGTCGTCTCGCGTGACGCTTCGTCGACGGTTTTGAGGCGCAGCGCCCGGCGAATCACTTCGAGTTGGGCTTTGAGTGGGAAGGCCGCATGAACGACGATCGTTCGGCGGGGGAAGATGATGAACGCCGGTGGGAGTTTGCCGTCGTACTGATCGATCGGCACGTAATCGACGGTCGGTTCGGAGCGGGAGGCACTCGCATCGTACGTACCCGCACCGGGAGCATACTGGTTACCTGAACCTCCACCATCGGCACCGTAAGGGTTGCCGCCACCACTGGCAGCGCCACCCGCACCCCCGCGCCCACCCATTGGCCCCATCGGACCCATTGGCCCCAGCGGGTTTGGCGCAGCACCCACTGCTGGCATCTTCGGCTTTCGGTTCTTCGGGTTGGTCGCTTGTATAGCGGCTTCGATTGCTTTCATGTCGGTTTTGCCGATGTTGTGGCTCTTCAGCACGCCGATTTGCACCGTGCCATTCGCACTGATCTTCAGGTCGTAGGCTTTCATCGGCAATCGAACGAGGTCCAGTTGGGCATCGACGATACCGAGGACGGCCGGATTCTCACGGGCCTTGTTCGGCTGATCGACGGGTTCGAACATCGGGCTGATCGGTCGGAAATCGCCCGGCGATATCGAATTGAATGCGAGCGTGTTTTTCCCGATCATTTCGGGCGGCAGTTCCTTACTCGTGGTGCTTTCGTTGTTGATCTGTCCTTGCAACGTCGTCGCGCCGTTTCTGATCTTATTGACAGCCGTGGCCGGGCTGTCGGCACCAGTTGCGGCGATAACTCCCAACACGCCGAGGACGGCAAGCCCACCGGCGGCGGCAACGAGTGCGAACTTCTCGCCCTTCTCGATGAGCAGTTTTTGGATGTTGAATTTTGCCATCGGACGCTCTCCCTGATGATCGCTGGAATCGTTGTGTCTGGGCCGGTCTTCGCGTTAGTTTTGCTTGGGTGTCTCAGCCATTGGCGGTTTAACTGCCGGTGGCGAAACTGTCTTCGGTGTATCTGCCATGGGTGGCGTCACTGGTTTCGCTGGCTCAACTGTAGGAGGCGATAACGGCTTAGGTGTTTCTGGAACAATCGCTTTCGGATCTGGCACTTTCGCGGCTTCGGGTACTGGCGGCTTGTTCCCCGTACTTTCGAGTTGGCTCGTCTCCGCACCATCCTTCGGTTTCGGGTCGTATTTCTCGTAAAGCGATACTAAGCCGTAGACCGTCAGTTCGACCAAGCCCGAATTGGCCTGCGCTTCCGATACGTTTGAGAGCGATGTGGAACTGAGGCCGGGGATACCACCGTAAGTCAGGCCACCACCTCTCTGGTCCGCACCCATCGGCCCGTAAGGCCCGGAAGAACTCATCGGCCCTGAACCCGACTGACCCATCGGACCGTAGAGCGATGAAGACAGACCCATACCAGCGGAACCAGAAATCGAACTGAATTCTTCGCCGCCTTGCCCCGGTAGACCCGCTAAGCCGCCCGCCGTAGCCGCACTCGATTGCACACCCGAGGCACGCTTCCAGTGATACTGTACGCCTTCGAAACGCAGCGGCGAATTCGCATACGCAATCATGACATCGGTGATGTACTGCTGATCGATGACGACCGTGAACGCGACTTGCATCCGGCGAACTTGGTCCGTCACGTCGACGTAACGCTTCTTGTTGCCGTCGGCGAGTTTCGTGAGTGCCATCCCGCCCGCCTCACCGGGACGCATGTTGGCCGATACACCGTTCGCTCCGCTCGCTGTGCTGTTTGGCCCGCCCGGCGTCATAATCATCATGCCGTCGCCACTTGGCCCTGGCCCGGCAGCAACTGGCGCTGCGGTCGTGGGATCCGCGTCCGGCCAGAAACGCGGGCTGTTAAGCACCGTGTAGAAATACTTTGCCGAAGGATAGCCGAGCGCGAGGCGTTCGAGGCGTCGAATCGGCACAGTCTTTTCGTCGAGAACCTGCTCGACTTTGGCAATTTCCGTGAAGTTCGTTCCAGGGGGGAACACGTGTGAGGGGAGCGCGGGGATCGAGATCATCTCGTCGCCGGGGACGAATTCTCCCTGAATTTGAAATTCGAATGGCGGCAGATCGAGCCGCGTCGAATCGAACCACACTTTCAACGTCATCGTGTTACCACTGCCGAGCAATTGCAGCTGTTTCGTTCGATTCTTGATTTTGCCGGTCATGTACTTGCGACCGCCGCTGGGCTGCTCTTTGACTTCGAGATCGAGTTCCCAGATCCGGCTGACGAACTTCCGTTGGTTCGGTGGCGGCAGTTGATTATTTTCCTTGACCATATCGAAGCGGGACAGCGAATCGTTGACGACTTTGATCGGTTCCAGCATCGCACGCTGAATCCAGAAGTCTTCCATCACGAGCCACATTTGTCGCGATTCTGGCTTCTTTTCGCCCCAATTGTTGACCCATCGGAGCGTATTCTTCCAGCCCGTCGTCATCTTGGTCGGTGCGACTTTGCTTGCGATCGCAACGTGCATCGCTTCGTACACGCCCTGTTGACGAAACTTCTCCGCGGCCGATTCGTCGAACCCTTTCAGAGCCGCGCCGAACTTAAGATCGTCGTAGCGCGAATACAATCCGTCGACAGTCTGCGGCCAAGTGTAAAGCTGGTTCGCGACGGCCTGTAGTTTCCAGTTGTCTTCCCACAGTGTCGTCTTCTTTTCTTCAAGCGTCTTCATCTTGGTCGCAATGTCGGCTACTGCACCCTTGCCAACCGCTTTGGCACCTAAGACCACTTTCGTTTTGTCTTCGTTGTCCTTCCTCTGCGCGCTGATCGCAGAATCGACGCCCGTGAACAGAAACATTACGGCGAGGAAGACGAAAAGCGGTGCGAGGACTGCAAGAATCCAGAAGTGGTGCTTTTTGAGTGCGTCGTTATTTTTCATGGCCGATACTCGTAGTTCGTGTGGTTCGGAAAGAGCGGCCTCAGCAGAGATGGCGAGGCCGCGATCGCAAGTTTACTTTCCGCCGGATTCGGGCATCGTCGCCGTTGCGCCCGCAGTGCCCGCTTGAGGAACCGTTTGTCCCTCCACATCGCGCCACGCGAAGCAGATGACGAATTCGTAGCGGAACTTTGGTTTCGCCGGTTTGACCGGTTCGACGGGGACAGCCCCCATCGGTCCCATCGGTCCCATCGGTATCATCATGGGCATCTCGGCTGCCCCTGGTCCTGGACTTCCACCCGAACCCTTGCTGTAATCTTCCATGCTACTCGTGGCCCCTCCCGAACCCGATTCGCTACCGGGCATCGATCCCGCACCACCGGCTGCGGTTCCGCCGAGTGGCACCCAGCTACCGGCGGACGATGTTGCCATTGCTCCTGGCCCTGCAGGCCCCCCCTCGGGTGCAGGATTGGAACCGCCACCACCATATTGAGTCGTGTTACCGCCATCGGTCGAAGTCGCAGCTGATGCGGTCGAATCGAAGAAGGTATCGATAAACTTCTTGCCAGGCCCGATGTACAGGAGGTCTTTCGACTTCGGATTTTCGATCTGCTTAATGTACAACAGACTCACGTGGCTGACCCGGCCCGTAATCGGATCGGTGACGCCCGTCAGGTACTTCCCGACTTTCTCGCCTTTGGTCTGCGTGGCGTACAAGTCGGCGTCTCGGAAGTTGCCGAGCAAGGCATTTTCGATGAACTTCGTGCCGTCGCTGTGGTTCGTGTAACCGCGAACTTCGACGACCCAACCGCCACCCTCGGCCAATTTCGGCTTCCACGCTTTCGGTTCGTTTTCGTCTTTTTCTCGTTCCGCTTCGGGCATCTTCTCGGCAATCGCCCTGCGAAAATTCGCCCATGTGGCCGCATCGGCTTTCTCGTAAAACGATTTCAGATTGTCGGTGTAGCGCGTGTGAATCAGTTCGATGTTCACCTGTGCGAGGTTCGACGAGAGATCCTCTTCGCCCGCACGATCGATCGGCACGCCTTGCTTCACGCGAAGTTTTGCGGCCGTCAGTGCCCGCCGTCCTTCGTCGCTGCTCCAGAACGGCGTTCGCAATGTGCCATCGGCTTTATCGAACAAGTTTCCATCTTCGCCGGCACGGGGTAGTGCGGCCGAGATGACTTCGTGGAGACGAATTACGTCGAGTCGGTTTGGGTTGCCGCGAATGATCGCCTTGACGTCGGTCTGCGAATCGTCGATCGCCTTTTCGCCGGTGTTCTTTTCGTTCGTCTGCTTGACCGCCGCATCGACGATCGATTTGGCTTTCTCCGCTTCTCGCTTGATCGACGGATCGGACACTGCGTTGTATTGCACGCCGTAGCCGAATGCCATCGCCCCGGTGCCGAGCAACAAGCACGCCGCCGCCGCCGCTGCGTAGGGCTTCTTGGCGCGAATCAGCCGTTCCGTGCGAATCTCGGTGGGCAACAAGTTCGTGTTGATTCGCCCGAAATCTTTGACATCGCTGAGCTGGTTCAGCCCCTGCAAAGCAAGGCCGTATGCCACGGGGAACGTTAGCAAGTTCTCCGCGAACACGGGATCCTTCAGCACGGCGTCGCCCGAAAGGCGTTCGATCTTGTTCGGCTTGCGAACGTCGAGCGATAGCTTCTCCGACATATATTTTTGCAAGCCCGGCAGCTTGAATGCACTACCGAGGCCGACCATGTACGCCACGTGGGCATCGCGGTGCGTGTTCGTGAAGTAACCGAGCGAGCGTTGCACTTCGCCGACGAAATCCGTTAGCACGGGCCGCAACCCCTTCAGAATTTGCGCCAAGTCCGGTGACTTCGCCGCGTTCCGCTTCAGGTGTTCGGCCTTCGCGAACGTCAGCTTCATTTCCTTCGTGAGTGCCCGCGTAAAGTGGTTACCACCGAGCGGTAGTGGGCGTTGCCAGATGATCTTGCCCGCGTCGGTAATAATCAGGTTCGAACTATCGGTGCCGACATCGAGAACGACGGCGCAACGCTTCTTGCCGCGTGGCGTATCGTCTTCGGGAACGGGGGCTTCCGGGTCGATGGCGAGTGGGTTGCCACCCTTTTTCAGCAGCTCGTACGTCGCGAAGTTCGTCAGCGCAAGAGGTGCCATCTGCACGACGTGGCACTCGATGCCCGCCGCGTTGTACTGGCCCATATACTTTGAAATTACTTCGCGCTTCATGGCGAACAGGCCGACTTCGGTTTCCATCGCGAAGCCGCCGATGACCTCGCCCCCAGAAATCTTCTGGAAGTCCCAAACGACTTCTTCGAGCGGGAACGGGATCTGCTGTTTGGCTTCGAACTTCACGATGTCGCTGATCTTCGACTCTTCGACCGGCGGCAGTTTCACGAACCGTGCCAGACCGCTCTGCCCGGGAATGCCGATGCCGATGATGTCATTTTTTAACTGATTGCGCGACAGGAATTTATCTAGTGCCTCGCGGGTGAGGGCATCCGGGTCGGCATCGGGCTGCGAAAGAATCTTCGGATGTTCGATGTAATCGAACGCGGTGGCGGTCGCCACGCCATCGACGATCTCCAACCGCAGTGCCTTCAAGGCACACTGCCCGATATCGATACCCCATGCGGCGGTAGGTTTCGCCATGATTGCTCCGTATCTGATATTCGCGGTGTCAGTCGATGCGGCTGAGTTCGTGCCGAGACAGTGATATTCAATCCAACGCTTCCCGACAGGGTTCGTTGGCAACGATCCGCACGGTCTGTTCGACCGTCACAACCCTGGCAATCGCACGGCTGCGTAGCTTGGTCCGTTTCGCACGGTTTTCCTTACGCTAACACGCCACCAGATAGGCTGTCAATCAACCAAACGCAACTCGGCATGAATTGTTGGCACATCTCGCACGGTTGACAGTGTCGCGTGACAAATTCGTTACAGGCGTTAGCGATCAGCTTTTCAGCGGTCAACCAGGGGTTCGCTGCTCTGGCTGACCGCTTACCGCTGATCACTGATACTGATACCCGATGTGCAACACGATTCGGCCGTCGGAGAGGCGACGGATGTTTGTGATGTGAACGTCGAGGCCGCCGCCGATTTGCGATGTGCTCGACGGGATTGTTTGTGGCGTGAAAGCGTTATTTGCGGGGCTGGGGAAGGGCACTGCGCCCGAGAATGCGCGAGGGCCTTCGGGGCCGGCGATGCCGTGCGATTCTTCGAGGTACACCGGCTGACTGCCACGGCCCGGCATCACTCGCCAAATCAGCAATCCCTCGGCTGGCAGGTTCGTGTCGAAGCCTTTCTTCTTGCGATTCTCCAACAGAAAGTATTCGCTCGCATCGGGCCGCACGACGATCTTCAAGCAATCGGTCGGCGCGTCTTCGATCGGTCGCAGGATGATCTTCTGCTTGATCCGCGGGTCGATCAGAGTCGGTTGAATCCAGCCGAGTTGTTCTTTGCACCATGCCGAAAAATGCTGCGGTCGCCCGGCGGGGTTCTGTTGCGACATGGCACACCACGCGCCGACGCCTTCCATGCCGGGTACCTCGGGTTTCGCGTACAAGTCCGGCAGGCCGATCATGTGGCCGAACTCGTGGCAGAACACGCTGATGTCGGTCATATTGCTAACGCCGCGTTGCGGGACCATTTCCGAAACGATGAAGTACGGCCACGATTTCCCATCGTGACGAACGCTCGCTCGGTGCGGCCAATACAGGCTGCCGCGCGTCGTTTGCACGCGGTCCCCAGCGTAGAGAAAGAACACGCCGTCGTAGTCCTTGAGTGCGTCCTTACCCTTCGCAGCAAGCAGTTTATCCATCGCCTCGGTCAGCAAACTGCTCTTTTCGCGGCTGCTCGTGCCATTCCCCGTGGAGTATTCGAGTCGCTTCTTCGACACCTCAACCCAGCCCGCGAACTTGCCTGAGATGTTGAACTTCCCGTAGGAAATTTCGCGGTAGTAATCGTTCATGCTGCCGAAGGTGCGTTGGCCCGTCGCGTTCTTGTCCGCGTAAACTCCGGTGCTGAACATGGCGGCATCCCAGTCGGTTTCGCCGATCTTTGGGTTATGCTTCACGTCGGGATATTCGACGCCGATAATCGCCAAACGGAACGCGGGCTTCGTCCAGATTCGCGGCAAGCGATCGTCCCAACCCCCGATGCGTGCGGCGCGATCTTCGTTGGCAAGCGTCGCGCGAATTTCGAGTGTGTCTTTGCCGCGTTTCACCGACAGCGTGACGATTTCCCCGGCTTTCTTTTCGGTGAACAGTTCGCGGAATGCATTGTCGCCTTCGATTGAAGTGGCATCGACTTTGGTAATCACATCGCCGATCTTGACGCCCGCTTTGTCGGCTCCGCCGCCCGTCGTCACACCCGTAATCTCCACGCCACTCCCCACCTTCGGTGCCGTCAGTTGAATGCCGAGAACGGCCCGATCTCCCGTCAGTTTGTACGGCACACTCGCTGCCTTCCACTTGGTGCGAATCTCGATGGTTTCTTTGCCGCGCTGGACGCGAATCGCAAGTTCTTCCCCAGCGAATCGCGTCCGGAGTTTCTCGCGTACCGCCGTCACGGTGAGCGTGGCATCCTCGCCGATCGCCAGAATCGTATCGCCCGTTTTCAGCCCGGCTTTTTCGGCTGGAGATTCACTTTGGACATCGTCGATTCGCGCACGTCCGGTTGTATCGCTTCCGATCCCGATGCCGAGAAAGCCCGGAATCGCCGGTGCCGCGTTCATCTTGAGCGTCTTCGGATCGGCCTTGATCGCATCGGTCACCGTACGGTAACCCGTCAGATCGAAGCCTATACGTGGAGCGGGTGCAGTTTCTGCAGCGAAACTACTATTTATGGCCACAAGAACAGTTACGAAGCTGCAACAGGTGAATTTCATGGCACGCAGGGATTAGCGGAACGATTGGAGAAGCTACCACCGAGTGTAATCATGCCACTATGAAGATGGCATGAGAATAGATCGCCGACTTTAGCGAAATGTAAAATTCGGCGGAAGGTAAAATCGTCGCGATTGGTGTTTGTGTGGAACGCGACGCAGAATAGATTGAGCTAAGGTTCATTCGATCGTTGTGCGAGTATTCG
>Ga0105049_10006018_pt1 | contig 14136 bp, 14 predicted proteins | sample MAT06_FD_78087 | JGI IMG/M metagenome (GOLD analysis project Ga0105049, IMG submission 78087) | Freshwater microbial communities from Lake Fryxell liftoff mats and glacier meltwater in Antarctica - MAT-06 | ecosystem: Environmental > Aquatic > Freshwater > Ice > Liftoff microbial mat | place...
ATAGCAACAAACCAAAGCGTTTTTAATAAAGGGGCTAAATTTTCTAACATTTCCATAATTGTCAAAGTTACGCGTTTTTAGGAAATAAAAGGCAACGGTTTGGGACGTGCCGAAGTGGAGGATTTCAAAACACTACATTGTCTGCCATCGCAGAACTTGATGCGAAGCACAAAAGTTCCCTCAGCATCCGCTTTTTTGCCAAAAATGCTCTAAGCCTTTGGCAACTGCTTCGCCCAACCTGGGTACTTGCGCTGCCCAAAGGTAGTAACGAAAAGGCATAGATTTTCAGCGCGGGCCCCGCGGGCACGTAGACTGCCGCTCTGCGAGCTAAAACCCCGTGCAAAATAACGCAGCGCTCGCGCAAGGCGTCTGCCCCTTATCCTGTCTCATAATTTTTCAAGTCGTTTTTTACAGGAAAACTTAGCAAAATCAATGAAAATTACTTCAAAAACGCAAGGCTCATTAATAGGCAGAGAATGAAAATCAGAAGAAAGCCAATCTTTTCATACTGTTTGAAAATTTATGGGACAGGATAATGGCTTCGGCCTTGTGCGGCTTATTCGCGCAGGCTATGCCAGCAAAGGCAACGTGAGCAAATGATGCGACGTGCCTGACTTGTTTTTGAAGCAGTGGGTGGTTTTCCGGCTTTAAACCCTGAAAAAGTACGCATTTAGTATTGTTTCAACCCCAATTTTTTGCGCTTTGAAGTACCCATTTTGTATTTTTTTGGGTGCATTGACGCATATTAAATTCTTGTAAACCGCTTATTATCAAGAATCTATAAATATTTTTTCTAAAATCTCTGCGCGATTCCAGGGTTTTTCGTACTTTAGTGCTACGGTACGGAAAGTACGTATATTTACGCGTTGGGCGTCATGCTTGGGCGACAGTACAATCTTTAAGCAGACAAATATAAATTGTAAATTTAAACTTTAATTTTAGACACAATGCAATTATCAGAACAGGTTGCTTATCTTTTTTTACTTGCTCTACCCATAGCCTGCATAGCCTGGACAATAACACATGAAGAATTGTTTAAGGAGCCAAGAGATTTCTGTGTGCAAAAATCTATATCCAGCAAAGCAATATTACTACGTAAATTCTATTATGTATTTACCTGCGAATATTGTTTCAGCCATTATGTTACCCTTGCCTTTTTAGTTCTTACTCGGTACCATTTGTTATTTGCTGACTGGCGAGGATACCTAATTGGAGGTTTTGCACTTGTATGGATTGCAAATATTTACATGAGTTTATTTGGCTATGTTAGGGTTGGATTAAAGAAAGAAAAGATGGATGCAGATATTGAGGAATTGAAGTTGAATGAAGTAAAGAAAAAGTAGATGGAAAAATCTAAATTAATTACCTTAATGCCGACATATTGCCGCAATTGTCCTCATAGAGGGTAAAAGCTCAGGAATGAGGGGGGCAGATACTCTGGAAAAAACAAGTAGTAAAACACTTATTGCGTTAAGATCTTAAAGCTGGTACTTTCTTTTTTTAAGTTGTTCACTGTAATCTCCACATTTCTGCCATTTATCCAAAATGATTTCTGGGTATTTAGAGTTTTGGAATATCTACGCCTGCAAAAACTTTTCGTTGGTATTATTATTCTTATAACTATCATAGCAACCCGTTCTATTTTAGATGAATGGTTTTGTTGGCTAATAGTGCCACTGGGCGTGTGCCTAATTTATTTGTGTTCGGAAGTATTTCCCTATACTTTTTTGGGCTCGAAGGAGATGCATCGCGTAAAAAAATAATACCTGGTGCAGGACTTAAAATATTTACTGCAAATGTGTTGAAGGATAATCGTGAATATAAACTCCCAGCAAAAACCTTCCCTTGATAAGGAGCAGAAAAAGCAAGCCATAGAAGAAGCCACACAGAAAATAGTATGTGGACGTGCAAAGCTTACATTGATTGATGTGGATGACATAGGATTAGTTGCAGCAAAAATTATAACTGAGCCGGAAGTCCATCTCAATAAAAGTTATGAATTGACAAACGGTGAAAAGCTGTCCTTTGCTGAAATGGCAAATAAATTAAGCAGTGGTTTGGGTAAAAAGATACAATACATCTCACCAAATTTATTGCAATTTTATTTGACAAAAAGAAAAGAATGCGTTCCTTCAATGTTTATCCTAGTATTGATAATGCTTCATTACTTTCCAAGATTTCAGAAGACCCCAAAGACAACACAATGGGTGAAAAACATTACAGGGCATGAACCAAAATCTTTTGATGACTTTGTTCAATCAAACACAAAACAATTACAATAAAAAAAAAGTGCTTGACTATAACACAGGCTTTTCCGCCTTGGCAGGTCTTCTTAGCCCCAAAAAAATCGTAGGCCAAGTGTCGCAGGAGTGTGTTTTCACCCGCTGCATACTGCCATCTGTTGCAATTTTCAGCACTGTCCCCCTGGCAGTGCTGGTTTTTGCGCTATTTTCAGGTGTTCAACACGATATTTCCGGAAAGTAACCGTAATTGCATCAAATTAAATTATTCGAAGGAATCTCCAATGGTTCATTTATATTTGCTTGAATTTTGTAGGATGGGAGCATTCTGCTGTAAGTTTCCTGCGTTGTGTGATAACACCCACGCTGGGCGCTTGGGCATCTTGTTGGAGCTTGAGCAATAGTATAGAATAACGCGCCCGACGGAAATTTGAACCCAACCAACCCAACTTAGTGACACGTAAAATATCAAACGGACGCAAAAAATAACATGAAGGTGACCAGACAAAACAAATCATAAAACGGTTTATGGTAATCAAGTAAACATACAGATTGGGAAAGCACACACGCCGGGTGCTTTGGGCAACGTGCTGGCACTTGGGCAAAGGTTTGTAAAACCTAGCGCAGCGACAATAATTTCAACCATTTAAAATTAAAAATTGTGTAGTACATAATTATGAAAAAAATATTTGAAAATATTTTGTCCGATGGCTTCAGGCAACGAATAGAGCGTATCACTATATGGATTGCTATTATCAGTTTTCTGTTGCATTTACTTGTAATTTTTCTTGTTAATCAAGACATAATTCATATTACTTCAAAACTTACAAAAAGCCCCATTTCTGCGATATATACCCCGTTCTCTTTCATTCTGGTTTACGAAGTCTTCTTGTTAGTTTTTTACCTGCCGAGGTCAATCTCAAGTTATATAGGTAAACAATACGAAATAATAACGTTAATTGTAATCAGAAGGATTTTCAAAGACATGGGATACATGGAACTGTCCCCTAATTGGTTCAAGTTGCAAGAGGATCTTCAATTCACCTACGACTTGGCTACGGCACTGATTTTGTTCTTTTTAATTCAACAATTCTATCAAAAACTAGAAAAACAAGCAAAAAAAGATACTACTAAAACGATTGAAGATAAAGCTCGGATAAATAAGTTCATACAATTAAAAAAAGGCATCGCTACGGTTTTAATTCCTGTTGTAATCGTACTTGCATTTTATTCGTTTATTAGTTGGTTTATAACCTCCGCGCAAGGTAATTGGAATGATATAACCACTTTCAAAAAAATTAATAACATATTTTTTGAGGATTTCTTTATCCTCTTAATTATAATAGATGTGATTTTGCTCTTGTTTTCATTTTTTTATTCCGATAGTTTTCATAAGATCATTCGAAACTCGGGTTTTGTTATTTCGACAATCTTAATTAAGCTATCATTTTCGGTGGAAGGTCTTATCAATAACATGTTGATTTTGGGAGCTGTAGTTTTTGGCTATCTGATTCTGCTGATCCACAATTCCTATAAAAGTAGCACATTTTCAGACCATTAATACTTGTCATCGGAGTATGAAATGATCCATGTATCTTTGGTTGGATTTTGCGTGCGGGCAAGATTCTGGCCTGCCTTTCCAGCGTTATGAAAACACATACGCCGATTTTGTAGCAGGCTGCTTCATGTGCTGCAACCCCTTAATCCCCGGTATTTGCAGATTTTTGCGCTTTTATACGTACACAATTTGTGTTTTTTTGCGGTTGTTGGTTCCATATATTTTTTTTTAAATAACTTAATATCAATAATGTAGAGTTTTTTTTCTGCGCTATTGCGCGATTTGAAGATGTGCCGTACTTTAGCGCTTCGGTACAGAAAGTAGGTATGTCTACGCGCCCGGAGCAAGCCTAACAAACCACATAACAAAAATATCTCATTGACAAAAACTACATGATGGACTCATTAATTCCGCTACTTTCTTTGATTGCACTAGAAGTAATTCTAGGTATAGACAATATTATTTTTATTTCGATTTTGGCTGACAAGCTGCCAGAAGCAGAAAGAAATAAACTTCGTTATTGGGGTATTGGCTTAGCAATGGTGATGCGACTTGCTTTATTAGCAATTATTTCATGGATATTAAAACTAGACCAAACTTTATTTACGGCATTTGAAATTGACTTTTCAGGGAAGGGATTAATTTTGATTCTTGGCGGACTCTTTCTAATTTATAAGAGTACCAAAGAAATCTATCTAAAAACCGAAATGGTAAAAGCAGAAAACCCTACTTCTACTCCCAAACATAGTTTTTCAAAGTTGTTGACGGAGGTTATTATTTTAGATTTAGTATTTTCTGTTGACTCTATCATTACGGCAGTAGGAATGGTTGAGGAACTTTGGGTAATGTACACTGCCGTTGTCGTAACTGTAATAATTATGCTTATTGCTGCTAAACCAATAAGTGAATTCATCCAAAAGCATCCATCGTTTAAAATACTTGCATTATCCTTTTTGATGATGATAGGTGTTTCTCTATTAGCCGAAGGATTTAATTTTGACATACCAAAAGGATATATTTATTTTTCAATGGCATTTGCTTTTTTAGTGGATATCATACAAATGAAAACCGACAAACAAGAGAAAGCTTAGATTTCGGCCAGACAATTAATTTCCAGCCCGCGGGTGCCATAGCTATTGCTGACCGCCCGCATCTAACCTTCAACCCAAAGCGCGTACCAACGCAGCGCCGGTTGCTTTGTGTCCTGCTATGCGCGCTGGATCGTGCCACCAAAGGCAGCGGGGTATGCATGATCCCGAATATGTGAATTATGTAACTTATTTCCCAAGTTGTGTAAAGTATCTCCGCTTAAATCACTTCACCTTTGTATGACACGCTTTTAAAATCCCCAACATGCTCTTACGGAAGGATAAAATGTTGACTTCAATATGACCATCTATAAACAACTTATATATGAATAAGGTAATTCTCCTTAACAATCGGCCACACGGAAAACCCACTATTAATGATTTTAAAATCACCAATACAGAATATCCTAATGCGAAAGACGGTGAGATTCTGTTAAAAACAACTTATGTATCGGTAGACCCCTATTTGCGGGGTAGGATGAATGAAGCTAAATCATATGTTCCTCCATTTGAATTACACAAACCGATACAATCTGGAGTGATAGCCGAAGTGGAAGACAGCAAACACGAGAATTTCAAAAAAGGAGATTTTGTTTTAGGCAATTTGGAATGGCGTGAATATCAAACTTCAAATGGGAAGGGATTGGAAAAAGTAAGCAGTCATGACGCCAAATTATCAAGCTATTTGGGCATTTTAGGAATGACTGGGCTCACCGCATATTTAGGTTTAATAAATGTAGGCTTGCCGAAAGAAGGCGAAACCATTGTGGTGTCAGGGGCGGGCGGAGCAGTTGGAACAGTCGTGGGTCAAATTGGCAAATTGTTGGGCTGCAAAGTGGTTGGCATAACGGGTTCAGATGAAAAAGTAGCATTGCTAAAATCAACCTTCAAATTTGACTACGCCATAAATTACAAAACAACCCAAAATTTAAAAGAGGCCGTGAAAAGCGCCTGCCCAGAAGGGGTAGATATTTATTTTGACAATGTCGGTGGCGAAATTTCAGATGCCGTTTTGGCAAATATCAATCAGTATGCGAGATTGCCGGTTTGTGGTGCAATCTCCCTGTACAATAAAACAGAAGTTCCACTCGGACCTCGATTGCAGCCCATCCTTCTTACCAAAAGCGCCACGATGAAAGGGTTCATTATTAGTGATTTTTCAAAGGATTTCCCATCTGCCACAAAACAATTGACAGCGTGGCTCAACGAAAAAAAAATAATATCTAACGAAACAATTGTTGAAGGCTTTGATAACATTCCCCAGGCATTTATTGATTTGTTTGACGGAAAAAATCAAGGGAAAATGATAGTAAAAATGTAACAATAGGCACAAAGTCTTGCGACGGAATGATAATGTAAGCTTTAACCAATAAAAAATAAATATCAAACACATGAAAGTATTAATGGTATTGACATCCCACAGTGCATTGGGAAATACAGGAGAAAAAACCGGTTTTTGGATCGAGGAATTTGCTGCGCCTTATTATGTTTTGGCAGATGACGGCGCTGAAGTGACCATTGCGTCACCCAAAGGAGGTCAGCCACCGGTTGATCCCAAAAGTGAGTTGAAAGATGCTCAAACTCCTGCCACAGCAAGGTTTTATGCAGACAATGTCGTAATTGATAAAGTAGCGCATTCCTTAAAGCTCAGCGATATAAAACAGGAGGATTATGATGCTGTTTTTTATCCTGGTGGTCACGGTCCTTTATGGGACTTAGCGACGGACAAAACATCTATCAAATTAATTGAAGCATTTTACAATGATCAAAAACCAATCGCCTTTGTATGTCATGCACCTGCGGCATTGGTTAATGTAAAAGCAATGAATGGAGAACCTCTTGTGAAAGGCAAACACATAACTGGTTTTTCAAATACGGAAGAAGAGGCCGTCAAATTAACGGAAGTTGTGCCTTTTTTACTAGAAGATGAACTCACAAAACATGGTGCTCATTACTCAAAAGGAGATGATTGGGCGTCTTATGTGATAGAAGACGGTCTGTTAATAACAGGTCAAAACCCAGGTTCTTCTGAGGCGGCAGCTAAGTTGCTTTTGAAAGCACTCAAAGGAGAAAAATTATAGCTATTTTAATCAGCATCACTGGTGGATTAATTGGCGTTATGAGTAATGAGAGCTTGATGAAGCACCCTAAGAGCATGTTGGGGATTTTCGCGCCGGCCCAAAAACAGACTTTTTTTTGCCATTTCACACCTTTTTTCGATCACGTAGGCCCGCTATGCTCTTTCAAAAAGGCAATAACTGACAAAAAAATGCCTAATTTTTGCCTTCGGCAGAAAATCCCCAGCACGCTCTAATTTCACCGTCTCATACATCAAACCCACCTGAATATTTATTCCTGCTGAAGAAGGTGGTACTGTTCAATACCTGGAATATCCCAAGCATGTTCTAACTCGAAAAAAAGCAACCATGTGTTTTTCAACAACGGCAAGTTTTGGTGCAAGTGCAATATTGACTGTTGCAGGAGTAGCCGCTTTAAGTAAAGTAAAAGTAAAATCTCAAATTCCATTTGCAGCGATCCCCATTTTTTTTGCCTTTCAGCAATTTACCGAAGGCTTTGTCTGGCTATCGTTAATACACCCTGAGTACAACCATTGGCAAAATATCCCCATCACTATATTTTTAGTATTGGCTCAGGCATTCTGGCCTTTTTGGGTGCCATTTTCTTTTTTATTAATTGAAAAAGATGAGAAAAGAAAAATGGTATTGAAAATATTGCTTGGCCTCGGTTCTGTTGTTTCAATTTTTCTTGCATACCGTGTGTTGTTCTATCCTGTTAGTGCAGCTATTACTCCTTTGCATATCCACTATACACTTAGTTTTCCTTATAAGTTATTTGGTAACGTAATAAGTATATTTTATTTTTTAGTCACCATCGTTCCTCCTTTTCTCACTGGGGGCAAAAGAATGACCAGTCTTGGCTTACTCAATTTAATGTCTTTCATAGTTACCGTAGTGCTTTTTGAGAACTATGTAATTTCTGTGTGGTGCTTTTTTGCAGCATTAATAAGTTGGGAAGTATTATTAGCTATGAAAGATTTGAATGTAAAAAAGCAAAGCGACACATTTGAAGATACCCTTATTAAAGCGATAGACGCCCTGCATATAGAAATTGATAAAATAAAATCAAAGTTTCAACAGCGACAATAAATTTATGTCCTCTCTTTTCGCCACCGCGCTATTCGCTTCATAGCAAACCTTTCCTTAACCCGAATGCTTGAATAATGCCACTTCTTTCTAAAATTGTGAAATGATCTCTCTTTCGAATGGCGGCACCTTTGTGAGGTTGTTGTGCCCAACATGCTTAATATGGAAGATGTAATCATTATTGGCGCCGGTTTGAGTGGACTTTCAATAGCCTATCATCTAGAAAAGCAAAATATTGGTTTCAAAATTTTGGAAGCACAAAACCGTATGGGCGGGCGTATCGAAACAATTTTTGGCAATCAAAATACGCCAATGGAAATGGGGTCTATCTGGTTTAGTAAAGAGCATAAAAATCTCATAAAGCTCTTATCAGCGCTCAATATTGGCTATTTTGAACAGCGCAGTGAAGGCATTGCATTGTTTGATCGATTGCTATTCCATTGCGAAATCATAAACCTCCGAGGAAAAAGTTACAGAATGGAAAACCGGAAAACTATTTTTGAACCTTAAATCAATTCAAATACCTTTGACATGTTGTACATCCTTTGTTGCCAAAAACTGTGCATTCTTTGTTGCCATTTTCTGTGTATTCTTTGTTACCGATTACATGAAGGCGATAGTATCCGAATTACATACAGTATGGGGAATACTTTTTTCTGTAAATACCTGATTATTTCTATTCCACCTTATTTACTGACAAATTCCTTGTTATTTCGCCCTGAATTACCGCAAGCTTTAACGCAAACCATGGAAAAAACACAAACCTGGATGAGTGGTTCAACAAAATTTTCTGTTGAATTTGCAATATCTTTTTGGAAAAGGAAAGGGTTTTCTAGTAGCGTTTACAGTCAATCTGGGTTAGCAACAGAAATGTACGACCATGGTAATTTTAAAGAAACAAAATTTGCCATTAAAGGCTTTTTGAATGGTTCCGCAGTCCATTACACTTTTGAACAACGAAAAGAAAAAGTAATAGCACAATTGAAACACTATTTTGGCGATGAAGCACAAAATTTTATAAGCTATAATGATAAAATTTGGAATGATAAATACATTCAGCCCAACAATGATAATTTTCTTCCGCCACACTTTAATAATGGGCACCCTCTTTATCAAAAAAATTATATGAAGGATAAGCTTTTCTTTACGGGTACAGAAACCAGCAAGGCGTTTGGTGGCTATATGGAAGGGGCTATCATAGCTTCAAATTCAGTTGCTACACAGGTTTTAAAACTGATTGAAACTGGTTAAGCCGCTTGCGATTTAAATCGCAAGCCAAGTAAAGCAGCATTGTATTTTTCCGATAAAAATTTAAGACTTTTGCACGATTACGTATCTTACATGCTCTTACAAACAATTCAACGTAAACTCAAAAATGATAAATAAAAAAAATAGCTTAAGTAAGCTCACTTCATTTTGGAAAAAAATAGGTCCTGGTTTGGTAACAGGCGCAAGCGATGATGATCCATCTGGAATCGCTACCTATTCACAAGCTGGTGCAGCTTATGGTCTTTCAACACTTTGGACTTCTATTGTTGCATTTCCACTTATGGCTGCCATTCAACAAATGTGTGCAAGAATTGGCTTGGTAACTTCGCAGGGATTAACTGGAACACTCAAGAAACATTACCCAAAGCCGATTTTATATATTATGCTATTGTTTAGCTTCCCTGCTATTATTATGAATATTGGTGCGGATATTGCAGGAATGGGCGCCGTAGGCAATTTGTTGTTTCCATCGATAGATGCTGGTTATTTTAGTGTTTTTTTTACAGTTTTATTATTAGGGTTAATCATCTATTTGCCTTATCAGAAAATAGCTTCAGTTTTAAAATATGTTTGTATTGTAATGCTGGTTTATTTCATTGTTCCTTTCCTATACAAACAAGACTTTGCTGCAATATTGAAGGCTACATTTATTCCTACTATAAAACTTGACAAGGACTTTCTTGCCATTATTGTTGGAATATTAGGAACCACCATTTCTCCCTATCTGTTTTTTTGGCAAGCATCGGTAGAAGTGGAAGAAATGAAAAATAAGAAAAGACATCTTGTCGTAAATAAAAAAATGATTCATGCAATGAATCAAGATGTAGATTTTGGTATGACTGTTTCTGGTTTTGTTATGTACTTTATTATTCTCACAACGGGTACGGTATTATATCAAGGAGGAGTACACCAAATAGACACGGTTGAACAAGCGGCTATGGCATTAAAACCATTGGCTGGTAATTTGGCATACCTGCTCTTTACAATAGGTATTATTGGCACTGGATTAATTGCAATACCAGTATTGAGCGGCTCTTTATCCTACATTTTTACCGAAACATTTGGATGGGAGCAAGGGCTTGATAAAAAATTTCATGAAGCAAAAGGGTTCTATCTAATAATTGCCACTTCGCTATTGCTGGGATTGGGCATGAACTATATTGGTATTTCCCCAATACAAGCCCTGATTTATACGGCAATACTTTATGGAATAACAGCCCCTGTTTTAATTGCAATTATTCTGCACATTTCTAACAATAAAAAGATAATGGGAGAATTTGTAAATAGCAGAACCATAAATATTTTAGGTTTTACTGCCTTTACTATTATGACCATTGCAGCGGGACTATTAATTTACTTGCAATTAAAATGACAATAAGAAGCTATACTCTTCTAAAAATGGCAAAAACTAGCACAAAAATGCCTGATTTTTGCCTCTGGCAGAAAATCCTCAACATGCTCGTATTGCGAAGGTACAGAAAGTGCGTATATTTACGCATTGTGCGTCATGCTTGGGTAGCCTGCTAACTTGAAACACTGCAAGAATAAAATTTTACGTTTGCAAATTAACTTCTAAACAAATGAATAAAAACGGAGCAATTATTATTGTTGAAAATGACAGTGATGACCAAGAGATGTTTAGTAAGGTGTTACATGAACTCAATTATAAAAATGAAATTATTTTTTTAATGACGTACAAGAAGCTATTATTGAAGCTTACTCAAAATCCATTCAAGGTTTTTTTGTCAAGCCATCGAGTTATAAAGATTTAAAAAATATGATAAAAATAATAGTTGAGTATTGGCAAAAATGTGAATCTCCAAACTATGTTGAGTACGTGGAATATTGAAACAGATTATTTACTCCTAAATTCTAAGGACAGTCAAAGCCATGCAAGCATCCCGAACCGAAAATCACAACTAATTAAAAGATAAAAATAAATGATAACAAGTAAATTAAAAAATGACATACCTGCGAGTATTGTGGTGTTTTTAGTTGCCCTGCCACTTTGTTTGGGTGTGGCATTAGCGTCCGGCGCGCCTTTGCTTTCAGGTGTGATTTCAGGTGTGATTGGTGGCATAGTCGTTGGACTTTTGAGTAAATCGCAAACGAGTGTAAGCGGACCAGCTGCAGGACTTGCAGCCGTTGTGCTTTCTTCCATTACTCAGTTAGGCACATTTGAAGTGTTTTTAACAGCGGTAGTTATTGCAGGTATTATTCAATTAGTAATGGGAATTGCCAAAACAGGCTTTATTGCTAATTACATACCAAACAATGTAATTAAGGGGTTGTTGGCTGCTATCGGAATTATTTTAATTTTAAAACAAATTCCTCACGCTATAGGATTTGACAGAGATACAGAAGATGATTTTACCTTTTTTCAAAGGGATGGCGAAAATACCTTTTCAGAACTTTTGACTGCCCTCAATTTTTTTATTCCCGGGGCCATAATTATTTCGGTTATTTCCATTTTTATATTGACAGTGTGGGACAAAACGCCAATGAAAAAAGTGAAATTTTTCCCCGCTTCGTTATTTGTTGTTTTATTGGGTGTTTTTCTTAATTTTATTTTTAAAAATATTGCGCCTTCTATGGCGATAGAGTCATCTCATTTAGTAAATATTCCACCGGTAGACACTAATAATTTAGGCGAATACCTTCACTTTCCAAGTGTCGCTCATCTGGGCAATTATCATGTTTGGTTAGTGGCTTTTACTATTGCTATCATAGCTTCTTTAGAAACCTTATTGAATATTGAAGCCGTGGATAAAATAGACCCACATAAAAGAGAATCTCCGCCCAATAGAGAATTAGTAGCACAAGGCGTTGGTAATATTTTTGCAGGATTTTTAGGCGGCATTCCTATTACTTCAGTGATTGTAAGAAGCTCTGTAAATATTCAATCGGGCAATGAAACCAAACTTTCTGCTATTTTGCACGGTATTTTTATGTTAATTAGTGTATTAGTTTTGACTCCTATTTTAAATCTTATTCCGTTGGCAGCGTTGGCTGCAATACTCATTATGACTGGATATAAATTAGCTAAAATTTCTATTTTTAAAGAAATGTATAAAAAAGGTTGGGAACAATTTGTACCATTTTTAGTAACCGTTTTAGCTATTGTTTTCACCGATTTATTAATAGGCGTTGTAATTGGTCTATTGATAAGCATATTTTATTTGCTGCGCAGCAATTTCAGAAATCCTTTTGTGAAGGAAGAAAACAAATTACATATTGGCGAGGTGGTAAAATTAGAATTACCAAACCAAGTATCATTTTTTAATAAAGCTTCTATTAAAGAAACGCTTTGGGCTGTACCCGAAAATGCAAAAGTCCTAATTGACGCAACTTATTCTGACTATATAGACAATGATGTTTTAGAAATCATTGACGATTATAAAAATATTGTTGCACCCGAAAAAAACATACAACTAAATATTTTGGGTTTAAAAGAGAAATATCAACTAAACGACCACATTCAATTTATAAATGTATTAGACAAAAAAACACAACAAAAATTAAGCCCTTCAGAAATTTTAGACCTTTTGAAAATTGGGAATGACAGATTTTTAAATGGAAAATGGACAGATAAATATTTGTTGCATCAAGTAAATGCAACTGCAATGGGACAAAATCCGATGGCAGTATTAATAGGTTGTATTGATAGCAGAACATCCCCTGAAATATTATTTGATGCAGGTATTGGAGATTTATTGTCTATACGTATCGCTGGAAACATTGTTAATCCTGAAATTGTAGGGAGTATAGAAATAGCAGTAAAAAAATTAGGCGCAAAACTTGTCGTAGTACAGGGACATTCAAATTGTGGAGCAGTAGCACTTGCTTTGGCAAACGAAATGAGTGAAAATATGCATACGGTTACTTTAAAAATTCAAAATGTGGCTGTCCAATGTGGTTGTTATCCAAAACCGGAATACATCAGCCAAGATGAAATACTGAAAACAGTAACTCAAAAAAATGCACAAAATTCAGTAACGGAGATTTTAGAACAAAGTCCGTATTTAAGGGCTAGAATAGCAAAAAAAGAAATTGGAATTGTAAGTGCCTATCACGATATATCCAACGGAAAAGTATATTTTGAAGCGCTAAACTAAAAAAAACCGTTAGAGCATGTTGGCGGTGAATTAGGCTCAAATGAAGCGCGCGTATTCCGCCTCGCCAGGTATCCGTTGCTTGTTTGCGCACGTTGCCTTTGCTGGTACAGCCAGCGCGAATAGGCTGGACAAGGGCGAAACCTTGCGCGAGCGGGGAGGGTGGCGTTTGAGGTTGTTGCTTGTAGAGGAGCGGGCAGCCTGCGTGCCAGCGGGGCAACGCCTGTTATAGCCCGTGGTTATTCTAATTTAAAGTCTGCTAATTCATAATTTGCATTTCGTCCACCTTCGTCCATTTGTTGCAAGATGCCTTTTCCTACCAAGTCTTTTATATCACGTAGGGCGGTGTCGGTAGAGGTTTTGGCAATTTTAGCCCATTTTGAGGTTTGCAGCTTTCCTTCAAAACCGTCAAAGAGTTTATTAAGCATTCGTCGTTGCCTTTCGTTGAAGGTCGTATGCCCAAACGCCTTGCTATGGACGAACGCACCTGGTCGTAGTTGAGCATTTCGCCTTCTATTTCAGATGATTTTACGACGTCTAAGGTTAATGTGGCAAGGGTGGCTTCTTCTTTGGCAGAGAAGCCCAGGGCATTCATTTGTCCGATGATTTTGCCTTGCATCATTCGAACTTCGCCAAATACGGAATTTATTTCTTTGTCTTGCCAAGTAAAGGCTGTCCAGTTTTTGTGCTCATAGATGTATTTTG
>Ga0105049_10006019_pt1 | contig 14133 bp, 7 predicted proteins | sample MAT06_FD_78087 | JGI IMG/M metagenome (GOLD analysis project Ga0105049, IMG submission 78087) | Freshwater microbial communities from Lake Fryxell liftoff mats and glacier meltwater in Antarctica - MAT-06 | ecosystem: Environmental > Aquatic > Freshwater > Ice > Liftoff microbial mat | place...
GCCACACGCTCTTGGTACAATCGTGGCACTTGTTTGTTGCGTCGTGGCGGTGCCTCGGGAGTGTACCGGTCGGCCATCGCGTGCCTCGAACGTGTTCTTGATTCCGCCACCGCCGATGAACCCTTGAAGGCCGACGCCCGGCACAACCTCGAACTCGCCAAGGTACTTTGGAAACAGGCGTTCGACGAGGAATCGAAAGCCGGCAAGAAGCCTAACCGCCCCAGCGATGCCCCGCCGGCGGAAGAGCCGCCACCCCCTAAACCCGCCGCCGGCACCGAGCCGCAACCCAACCCCAACACGGTCGATGGGAGCAAGGGCACAGGGACGCCGCAGACCAGCACGCAACCGATCGAAGTGCCGAACCCCGCCGTGCAACCCAAAGAAGGCGACACGCCAGCGCAGGGAACGGCCTCCACAACGCAACCCCCGGACACGGAAGTGCCGCAACCACTCAGCCCCAAGCGAACCCGCGAACTCCTTGAGGAAACCGCTCGCCGCCTCAAAATCGACCGCCGCAACCTGCGCGATGCCCTTTATGGCAAACGCCCCATCGGCGACCGCGACTGGTGAAAGGTTCCCAGGGTACGCCGCAACGGCGACCCACCGGTATCAAGTTAATGAATTGGCTTGATTTTGAAGCGATTTGTGGAATTGGGCGTTCAGCGGACGTTACTGCGAGGTTGAGCTAACCCCCCACCCGGCGACCGAAGCGTCGCCGACCGCCCCCGCAAGGCTGTCATTTATACACAACTTCCCACTCCAGAATTTGTCACTCGCTCGGCGGGCATCGCCTCGAAATCGAGTCCCGTTTGAACGGCACCGGATTTGCGCCAGTGCTGTCGGCAGGTTTGACCTGCCAAATCAGCACGGAGCAATGCGATGAGTGACGCAATAGCCAGCGAATTGGATGGGATTAACTTGGGAGACGAACGCCTGAACAAGCGGAGTAAACATCTTCTGGAGGCATTGGCCACCAACTCCGAGGCCAGCGTCAATGCTGCTTGCAACGGTTGGGGCGACACCGTCGCGGCGTATCGTTTCTTCGACAATCCCACCGTCATGGCCGACTTCGCCCACGCATGGCAAACCTTCGGCCAAGGAAGATGGCAAAGTTGTGTATAAATGACAGGGGCACTGCCCACCCTACGAGATACGTGATTGGTCTTGGTTTTAAGCCCCGGAAGGGCGGTAGTTTGTAGCCAGGTGTCGTGAGACCCTGGCAGGAGGCAACACTTTTGTGTCCTTTTGTGCCTTTTGCGGCCAAACTGTCTTCTTTCACCCGCGTTCAGAGCCGTGGGTCGATGGGGTCGCTTTCGAGCGCCAGCACGGCGAAGGCGCATTCGTGGACGTGCCGCAGTGGGACACGCTTCGTGAAGCGTTCCAGCCCTTCCAAGCCGAGGCCGAATTCGCGCGCGGCGTAGCCCCGCTTCGAGCCGACCGCCCGGCGTTTCAGGCGGGTGAGGTGTTCGGGCATCAGGTAATCCGGGCCGTAGATGATGCGGAGATATTCGCGGCCACGCACCTTGAGCGAGGGTTGCACGAAGAAGCGCCGGCCTTGCGTCAGCACGTCGAACGGCTTCACGACCATGCCTTCCCCGCCAGCCGTCGTGAGTTCGAGCCACCACCGCGTCACGGCTTCAACTTCCGATTCCTCGCTCAAGTCCACCACATGAAACGGCGTGGCGTGGAGCAGGGGAAGGCCGACGGCGCACAACTCAGCGAGCGTTTGCATGTGCCAGGCGTGCGAGCGGTCGAAGTACAGCTTGCCCTCGGACGCAAGCAAGAAGAACGGCGCGAACTTCAGGTCCGCGACTGATTCGACGGGCCAGCAATACCCGCGATAAGCGGCGACGAACCGCTCGGCGGCATCAAGTTTCGTGGCGAAGCGGGCGCGGAGATCAGGTGAGCCTTCCTTGGGTGTGTGGGTTGCCAGGGCCGCGTTCACCTCGGTCAGCGCGGCACAAGCAGCGCTGCCGGTCGCGGCGTATTGGCGGCGCAAGAGTTCCTGAGCCTTCGCGGACCACGGCATCAGTTCGCCATCGAATGCGAACCAATCAGAGTTGAACGTCGCCCACCAATTGGCCCGCGTCAGTGCCGTCCGAATCAGTTCGAGGAAACCGGCTTCGGTCGCGGCGTCGTCGAAGAAGCGCCTGCCCGTGCGGGTGTAGACGATGCCCGATTCGCCCTCAATGCCAAAGCGTCGTTTCGCGGCAGCCTCATCCCGACACACGATCACGACCGCCCGCGAACCCATGTGCTTCTGCTCGCAGACGACGCGGGCCACGTTCTCCTGACGGAAGTAGCCGAACGCCTCGGCCGGGTGTTCGAGGAAGTCGGGCAACGGCGTCGCTTCCACCGGCGACATCGTGGGCGGAAGATAAATCAACCAGCGCGGGTCGGCGGCGAACCGCGACATCACTTCGAGCGCTGCCTCGGCGTTCTCCTCGCGAATGGTGACCTTCCCCGCGAAAGCCGTCTCGATGGTCCGCCGACCGATCACGTCGGCGATGTCGAGTTCATCGTGATCCGCGGTGGCGGTTCGCGGCGTCGCCAACGGCGTCGCCGAGGCTTCCGGAGTGGTCACCGTTGCCGGCTCCGCTTCACGGGTTTCTGGAGCCTGCATTGGTCGTTTCGGTTCGGCGTATTGACGTTCCGCGGGCACGGAGATCAGTTCTTGCTCGGGGTAACGCAGGGCCGTGAGGCGGCCGCCGAAGACGCACCCTGTGTCGATGCAGATGCAGCGGTTCACCCACTCGGCCGTCGGCGTCGGTGTGTGGCCATACACGACCATCGCCTTCGCGTGGTAATTCGCAGCCCAGTTCCGCCGCACGGGCAGGCCGAACTCGTCGCTTTCGCCGGTGGTGTCGCCGTAAAGCGCGAACGCCCGGACTTTGCCCGAAACGCGGCCGTGCATGTCGGCCGTCAACCCGCCGTGCGCGACCACGAGTTTGCCACCATCAAGCACGAGGTGGCTGGGCAAGCGCGAGATGAATTCCAGCACGCTGTTGTGGAACTCGGGCGTAGTCGTGGCGAACTGCTCGGCGGATTGCTCAAGCCCGTGGGTCATCTTCACGGTGGTGCCCTTGAGCCAGCGCAGGAGTTTGTCGTCGTGGTTGCCCAGCACGCAGTACGCCGCGCCGCGCCGCACCAAGTCCATGACGACGCGGAAGACGCCTGGCGTGTCCGGGCCGCGGTCGCACAGGTCGCCGACGAACACGGGCTTGCGGCCCGCGAGGTGCCCGACGTCATAGCCGTTCTCGGTGGCGCGAACGGTGTAGCCGAGCTTCTCCAGAAGCGCGAGCAGTTCGGGCAGGCAGCCGTGAACGTCGCCGATGATGTCGAACGGGCCGCGCACCTGTCGCTTATTCACGGCGAGCGGGTAACGCACGATCTCGGCGGCGTTCACCTCGTCTTCGGTGCGAAACAGCGTGACGCGGCGGAAGCCTTCTTCTTCCAGGCGGTTAATGGAACGTGCCAGGTCTTCGGCGTGTCGTTTGGTGACGTGTGGGCCGAAGGGCCGTTCCGTTGGGCGCTGCTGATTCCGGGCGTGGCAAAACTCGGCGGAGAAGTCGAACACCAGCGCGACCGGCTGAACGTGGTACTTGCGGGCCATCTCCACGAAAACCTTGCGGCTCGCGGGTTGCACGTTGGTCGCGTCGATCACGGTGAGGCGACCGGCCGCGAGCCGTTTGGCCGACACCAGATGGAGCAACTCGAACGCATCACCCGACGCGGATTGATCCATCTCGTCGTCGCAGAGCATGCCGCGGAACGCATCGGACGAGAGGATTTCCGTGGCTTTGAAGTGCTTGCGCCCAAAGGTGGACTTGCCGCACCCGGACGGGCCGACGAGCAGAACCAGCGCGAACTCGGGGATCGGGATGGGCATGGGCGTGAATTCCTGTTGGCGTTCCCATTGTTGTAGGGCCAACACGGACAGACCCAAATGTGAAGCGGCGGGTTCACCTTTTACCGGCTATACTCTCGGCATGACTCCGCACGATGCGCTTGCCGATGGCCGCCTCGCCGACGCTGTTTCCCTCCAGGAAACGGCCGTGGGGCTTGCGCCACGCGATCCCGCCGCCCGGCGACTTCTCGTCGATTTACTCGCGTTCGCGGGCCGACTGGAAGACGCCCTCGCCCACCTCGCGCGAGTGGAAGCCGATTCGGACGAATGGCCCGAAGTCGAGCGTAATTTACATCGATTGCTCCGCGCCGAGCGGTTGCGGTCAGTCGAGGGGCGCACCCCTCAAATTCGGCCGGAACCCGCCCCGAAGCACGCAGCCCGGCGCTGGCGCATCATCAAGGCGATTCGACAGGCACAACCGGAACTCGCGGTAAAGTACACCGACGCCGCCGACAACGCTTCGCCCGAAATCCGTGGCTTCCTGGATGGTCAGGAGTTTAGTGGCCTCCGCGACGCCGACGACCGCTTTGGTTCCGTTCTCGAGGCATTCTTGGGGGGCGAATACTTCTGGTTCGCTTGGGAAAGCCTGCGGAAGGTGACGCTCGCACCGGCCGCCGTGCTGCTCGATCAACTCTACCGCCCCGCGACAATCACCCTGAAGGATGGCTCCACGCTCGCCGTTCACCTGCCGTTGGTATATCCCGGTTCGCATCGCGCCGAAGACGTCTTCGCGCTCGGCTCCGAAACCGACCATGTATGCCCGGACGGTGGCCCCACCCGTTGCGTCGGCGGCAAGCTCCTGCTCATCGGAGACGAAGACGAAGTGCCACTCGCCGACTGCCGTATGATCGAAGTCCGCTGAACAAGCCGCAACTTCCGAGGCCCAACATGCTCCGCATTACTTCTGTCCTGTGCCTCACGCTTGGCCTCACGCTGCCGCTCGTCGCCGCAGATTGGCCGCAGTGGCGTGGACCGGGCCGCGATGGTCACGCACCCGGAGCGCAACTTCCCCTGAAGTGGCCCACGAAGCCGCCGGAACCCAAGTGGAGCGTCGAAGTCGGACTTGGCTATTCTGGCGCGGCCATTACCCGCGGCAAACTCTTCATCCTCGTGCGGGACGACGAGAAGAAGGAAGAACGCGGCCTGTGCCTCGATGCGGTGACCGGCAAGCAATTGTGGGAACTGCACTATCCCGCGAAGTTCAAGGCACCCGACCCGACGGCGGGGCGCGGGCCGAATGCCACGCCCACCGTGGACCGCGATCGCGTGTACTTCTTCGGCCTGGCTGGCATGCTCACCTGTGCCGACATCGCCACGGGCAAGGTCTACTGGCAACACGATTGCGAGAAGGAATACTGGGGCGTGAAGATCACCTCCAACGGCGACGATGCGTGGTTCCCGCCGTGCGGAGCGAGTGCTTCACCGCTCGTGGACGGCGACGTAGTCATCGTTCCCATTGGCGGAAAGAAGGCCGGCTCAGTCACTGGCTTCGACCGCAACACCGGCAAACTCATCTGGTCGGCCCTCGAAGACCGCAGCAGTTACGCTTCGCCCGCGATTGCCTCACCAGGTGGCGTCAAGCAGATCGTCGCGTTCACCGGCACCCGCATGGTCGGCTTGCGCCACGCTGACCGCGAGCTGCTCTGGGATCACGCCTTCCCCGCTCGCTTCGAGCAAACTATCGTGTGCCCCGTGGTGTGGAAAGATTTGGTCATCATCGGGGGTGAAGCGAAGCCGACGGTGGCCATGAAGTTGACGGCTGGCGTCAAGAAGGACGAGGTCGAGAAGAAGATCGCCTGGAAGAGCGACGAGTTGCGGATGTACCTGACAACGCCGATTGTGTTCGGCGACCAACTCATCGGCTTCGACCACCGCACCAACAAACTCGTGTGCCTCAAACTCGACACCGGCGAGACGGCGTGGACATCGTCGGCACTCAACACCAAGCACGTTTCGCTCGTGCTGGCCAGCGACATTCTCCTGGCTCTCACGCTTGAAGGCGAGTTGCGGGTGGGTAAGGTTACGACCGACGAATACACCGAATTGGCGAAGTGGAAGGTCAGCGAGAAGGGAACGTATGCTCATTTGGCGCTCGCGGGCAATACGCTTTTCGTGAAGGGACCAGACAAGTTGCTCTGCTACGAACTGAAGTGAGAGACTGTCCAATAAGGTATCAGGCCACGGTATGATAGTGGAACTCTGCATTAATTTGCTTTGGTTTAAGGCGATTGAGCATGAGTTGAACCATTGCCAGACGAACAAATGTCTCCGAAGAAAGTACGCTTCGTTCGCGGTCTTTACTCAACCTGCGATACTTGCCCAACCACGCAAATGTCCGCTCCACCGTCCAGCGGATCGGTAGCTTCACCCAGCCCTTCTTGTCTTTCGGACGGCGAATGATGATGAGGTTCCAAGTGGCATTATCTCCGACTCATTCATAGAGAGCATAGTTATGATACTTGCTGTCCGCATACATCCGCTTGACTCGACTCAACGGTTGACCCTTGAGCCGAGCGAAGAGTTTGGCCGCCCCCGTGGCATCGTCAACGTCGGCGGCGGTCACCAACACGCCGAGCAGTAAACCCATACTGTCCACGACAATATGGCGTTTCCGGCCATCGACATTCTTGGCATTGTCGCGACCACGCTCTTCACCGCCCGAGGTCGTATCGACTGACTGACTATCTACGCTGGCGGAGGTTCGAGGTGAATACGGCTTTTCCTCAGTCCGGACTTTGCGACGAAGACTATCGTGGATGGTTTCCCATGTTCCATCTCGCCGCCATTGGTCAGAGTAGTACCAGACGGTGCTCTTGGGTGGAAAGTCTTTGGGCAAGTATCGCCACTGGCATCCCGTGCGCAGAACGTAGAAAATGGCATCAACGACATCCCGAAGTTTGGTCTTGCGGGGTCGTCCGCCGGTGGGGACTGCAAAGTGGGGTTCGATCAAAACCCACTGGGAATCGGTCACATCGCTGGGGTAGGATGAGGTTCTCATAACCCATTATACGCAGCCAACCACCCCTTATTGGACAGTCTCTGAACCCCAACATCATCAAGAAGTATCGGGCGGTGACCGCGTGGTACTTCTCTGTCTACGAGCATATCGAGTTGTCGAAGATATACCGGCTGACCCCAGTGCAATTGGAATCTTTCTTCACGAAGTGGGAGACGTAATGGCGAGTTGACAAGAATGACATCAACAACCCGAAAATCCCGTTGTCATTCGTGACGAAGAACGGGCAACTCGTCTACCCGTCTTCGGAGTAGTTTTGCACGGGTAGTCAATGAAGAGGCCCGCGAACTACAAAGTTCGCGGGCCTCTTCACTCAGCCACGACGGCTCGCAAAAAGCTAGCCATCGTTTCTCTTTACTTCACTTCCAGGTTGATGTTCTCGGAGTGGCTGTTGAACTCCGGGGCATACATGCACTGCACGTTGGCGAAGCCCGTGGGGTACTTGCCCTTGTGTTGCACCCGCAGAGCGTACTCGAACACATACACGCCCTTCGGCAGATAGCTGATGAAGAAGTGGCTCGCGGTGTCCTTCGTGCTTTCGTAGTAGCCCAGGCCGTCCTGGTACTTGTAGCGCGACAACACGTTGGTCGGCTCGGTGCCGCTGCCGCGATGGTCCTTCAGGTGAACGTATTCCATGTCGCGGTCGGTCCGCAGCACGATACGCACCACCATTTCATCGCCGACCGCGATGGCCTCGCCATCCTTGATCGCCTCGATCACCGGGCCGGCCTTCGTGTACGTCCGCTTGTAGAGTTTCTTCTCCACCTTGAGCGGCGTGCCTTCGTGCGGCGTCACCTTGGAGATGTCTTCCAGATAGCTCCAGTGGACGCTGCCCCAACTCACCCCAGGATCGGTCTTCTTCACGGTGATCGTCGCCAGCGAAGGTAACACTTCCGTGCGAAGGAATTTCTGTTCGTAGAAGCCTGTGCCGGCCTCCACCTTCTCGGGCTTGATGAGCGTGTTCCCAACCGTGACTTCCACAAGGGCATCGGACTTCAGCAGGTTGTCGCCGCGAAGGAGCAAGGCATAGATCGCGTCGGCGGTGGCCTTCGTGGTCTTCCAGTCGGTCGTCTGCTTCATCTTGAGCAGCCAGACTTTGCAGTCTTCGACACTCGCCGCGTCGTTCATCACCTCGTCGAACGCCTCGATCATCATGGCCTGCGTTTCGATGGGAGCGCGGAACCACGAGTACGACAGTTCCAGGTCGCGCCAGTACATGCCCATTTCTTCGTCGGTCTTCGAGCGTTCCTTGATCGACTTCATGATGGCGGTTGGCGTGTCCTTGTCGCCGAACCGCTTGAGGCCGACGGCGAGGTGCGCTTGCGACTGCCGGTTGGCCAGTTGCAGCCAATACTTCTTACCCTGGCCCTGCCAGTAGTCCACGGCGGCCTTGTGCTGGTTGGCCACAGGTTTGTCGTTCAGGAAGAAGCTGCGGGCGTACAGGTAAAGCGCGATCGTGGGGTTCAGGTGGTTCTCTTCCGGCTTGTGCTTCAACGCCTGTTGGTACATGCGGTCGGCCCAGTCGTCGAGCCGGTCGATGGCCTTCACGGCGGGGGCCGTGTCAAGTTTCACGCCGAGGTGCCGCAAGCGGCCGTACCCGGTCGTGATGTAAAGCGTGATGTAGTCGTCGCCGGGGCCGCCCGGGAACCACGGCCACGAGCCGTCGGCGTGCTGCGACTGAGCGAGTTTCTGCGAGAGCGCCGCCGTCTCGGCGTTCAGGCGGTTGTCGTCGAACAGGATGCCGACATTCTTGCGGGCCTGCCCTTCCTTGACGGCCTGGCGCACCCACGGCGTTTCTTCAAGCATTACCGACTTCAAGTCCTGGTTCTTCTCAAGCGGGCTATCGAGGGCGTCGGTGCCCTTCCACAAGTCGAAGACCTTGCGAATCTTGGGATCGCTGTTCCCAATGTGGCGAGCCAGCGAGTTGGCGTACAGGCGGTTGAAGGTCTGTTCGCTGCACTCGTGGGGGAATTCCATGAGGTAAGGCAGCGCCATCACCGCATACCACGCCGGTTGCGACACCATTTGCACGGTGAAGCTCTGGCTGCGGATGGTGTCGCTCTTGCCCGATTCGCGGAGTTTGGTGAAGTCGAAGTTCTTGCTGCCGGCATTGCGGATCGGCAGTGGCAAGGACTCTTGCACCAGCACGCGGCGCGACAGCACGGGCAGCACGCCTTCTTCGCCGTCCGAGTTGCGTTCGCTCGCCGCGACGACTTTGTAGGTCAGCGGGCCGACGCCGTCCGGCACGGTGAGCCGCCACGAGAACGTTTTGCTCTCGCCGGCGGGCAGGTCGAAGTCGTGAACCGGGGCCGTGTTAGCCATCTCGGTGTCGAGCGGCTTCGAGGTGCGGGCATCGGCGAGCGTGAGCTTCACGGCTCCCTTTTGGCGGGTCGCGCCCTGGTTGCTGACCTTCGTGGTGAACTCCAGAATGTCGCCTTCGCGGAGGAATCGCGGCGGGTTCGGCTGGGCCATCAGGTCTTTGGCGGTCACCACGTCGCCCTTGATGAAGCCGCTGCGCATCGCCTTATCGTGGGCGAACGCCATCAGCTTCCACTTCGTGAGCGATTCGGGCACCGTGAACTCGATGCGGACTTCGCCCTCGTTGTTGGAGACGAGGTGCGGGAAGAAGAACGCGGTCTCGTTCAGGTTCTTGCGAGCGCTGATGTTGTTCAGGTCCGGGCCGTTACCGCCGGGCTGAGCGCCGCCGGTGCCGGCACCCAACTTGTCCTGCGGTTGGCCGTTCTGTTCGCTCGTCGCGTTCTTGGTCTTGGGCTTGGGGTCGCCGCCGAAGCCGCCACCGGGTGCGCCGCCCGCGCTGGGAGCCATCGGCATTCCCAACTCGTCTTCAAAGCGGTAGCCGTTCTGTAGGCCACGCATGTCGCCGCCCCGGCCGTACTGGTGGCCGAAGTACAGGCCGCCGCCCTTGCCGAAGTATTCGTAGCGCATGAAGTTCTGCGTGATCTCGCCGGGGAATCCACGGTAGGTGAGATCGACGGCCTTGCTCAGGTGCGGCCAACTCCCGTGGATACCGTTGAACTGCTTGGCGAGGTTCTCGAAGCTCAGGTTCACCGTCGTGTAATCCTGGCGGAAGCCGGCAAAGCGTTCCATCCAGTTGTGCGGCAGGTACGCATCAAGTGAGGCGTCGTACATGCCGGCGACCATCTCGGCCACGGCCTTCGCCGCGTCCGGGCCGGTCACGATGGCCGTGTAGGTTTCCTTCTGACCGGGTTCGAGCTTCGAGACGAACCGCTCCCACTTCACGGTGAGTTGCTTGTTCGTCCACGGAACATCGACGTGCCGCGTGGTGAGGTAAGCCCGGTTCTCGCGGACTTGGGTGACACGAACGGTGAACCCGCCGCGCATCCCCTCGTTGACGGCTTGCTTCAGCACGGTTTGCGTCTTGCCGGGTTCCGTCCAAAATGCCTGGAGGATCTGGCCCTTGTGTTCGACTTCGATGTACGCCCGAGCCTTGTCGTAGCCGCTGCCCCAAAACAGCACGAACTCTTCGCCCGGCTCCAGCGTCCACTTCGGCGCGGCGACATGGTTCGGCACCATCACGTTGAATGTCTCGCTCAGCGGCAAGAGGACCGTGAACTGGTACTTCGTGGTGACCGGGTTGCCGAACTTGTCGGTCGTCTCCAGGACCGCCCGGTAGATGCCGGCGGCGAGTTTCGTGCTCGCCTCGGCCTTGCCGTTGCCATTGGTGGCGAAGTCGGTGGTGAACACCTGCTCGCCGAGTTCCCAGCTAATCGGCTTCGCGGGATCGGCCTTCGGGGCGTCGTCTTCCTTGCCGATGCGCGGCTGCCAGTAAGCATTCCCGGCGATCTCGGCGCGGGCGGGCCTCAGCGGCTGCTTCAAGGCGAACACCTTGAACGTGCCCTTTGCGGCCTGGCCTTCGCCGTCGAGCGTGGTCGTGTTGATCTCGAACTTGGCTTCCTTCTCAATGGTGAGCCAAGCGTCCGAAGAAACCTTGGCACGCAACGCAACGTAGCCGACTTGCACGGCTTTGGTGTTGCTGCGAGTTTCGCCGGTGGTGTCCGTCACGTCCGCCGTGATGCTATAGCGGAACGCCGGTTCATCCTTCGGGTTCACGCTCAGGTCGGGTTTGGCGACAAACGGGATGACGAAGCTGCCGTCGAGTTCCGTCTGCACGATGCCGTTAGCAATTTCCTGCGCGGGCTGCGTCGGGACCGGCCTCCACCAGCAATACTCGAAGAACCAGTCGGGGTAACGCACTTCGCGGGTGACGCGGTAAGCGACCTTCGCCGCGCCAACCGGCACGCCGTTGTACTGCATCGCCTTGCCGGGCACCTTCACGGTGTCGCCGAGCTTGAAGGCGTCTTTCGGGGCTTCGACTTCGACCTTGAACTTGGGCCGCTTGTACTCCTCGACGTTCACGCTCGCGGCACCATTGATGCCTTCCGACTGGATGTTCATGCGACCCATCAGGCGGTCGCGGGGAGCGGTGAAACTGCCCGAGATGGAGCCGTAATCGTTGCTCTTGGTTTCGACCTTGGCGACTTCCTTGCCGTTCACGTCGTTGAATCGCACGGTGACGGCGCGGTTCGGCACGACGGCGTAGTTGTCCTTACCGGCGTCCACTAAGGTGACGATCCCCTTGAAGGAGATGGTCTGGCCGGGGCGGTACAGCGAGCGGTCGGTGAAGAACACGATTTGCTCGTGGCTGCCCGGTTGGCCGCGCTGGCCGCCGCTGTAGGCGTCGTTGGCGGTGGCGAGGAGTTCTTCCTTGTGCGTGACAACGGCCATGTGCGCCCGGTCACGCGGCGTCGGAATGTTGTAAAGGCCGATCTTGTCCGTGGTGCCCGTGCCACCCGCGACCCAGCCGCCGTTGTTCTGGCGAATCCAAACCTGGACCTTCGCCCCCTCAATGGGTTCGCCACTGTTGGCCGTGGTAACCTGACCTTGGGCCGCGCCGGAAGCGTGATCCTGGCGTTCGACGATGGCGAGGTCGGCCACGAAGAAGTCGGTGTAGGTGACCGGGGTGCCACCCTTGAAGTCTTCGCTGTGTGCTGCGATGATGTAGTAGAAGCCGGGCTTCAGGCCCTTCGGAGCGGGCACGGCTTCGGTGCGAGTTTTGTAGTCCGGGGTGGCGGGCAGATCGGCATCGAAGGTGAGAACGGGGTCTTGACCCAGGAGCGCCACGGCTTGGTTGTGGTCGAGGTATTCGGGCCGCCACTGCGCCGCCTTGAGCCGGGCGACGTAATCCGCTTTCACGACGCGGAAGTACGCCTTGGTGATGTTCTTGTAGGTCACCTTGATGGTGGGCAGCGGGTCGGCCCACACACGTTCAGTGTTGAGTTGCGACGACTTCGATTCGATGTCCTGAATCAGGTTGTAGCAGAGCTTGCCGCCGGGGCTTTCTGGGAAGGCTTCCATCCCGGCCATCGCAACCGCGCGGGCCTTGACGAGGTCGCCTTCACCCTGGATCACGCTGGCGAGTTGGAACTGCGCCATCGCGTAGAGTTCGTGCTTTACGTTGGCCTTGGCGAACGCTTCAAGAGCGGCCTTGTAGCGGGCGTTCTTGGTCTCGCCGACGGCCTTGTTCCACCCGAACCGCAGGCGGTGCAGGTCGGCGTCGAGCAGGGCGGAGTTGTCCTTGTCGTCCTTGTGGAACTCCAGCAACTTCCGGAACAGCGAAAGCCCCTTGATCGTGCGGTTCGCGGGGTCGGTGTTCACCCACGTCCAGTTCAGGAACTTGTCGATGCTGTCGAACACGGGGCTGTCGGCCCGCAGCTCGAACGAGTCCTGCGGCGCGGCCCCGGCTTGCTCGGCGGACGAGTAGAAGCTGATGGCGTCGAACGCGAGGAAATCGAACAGCGTCGGCCGGTACTTGTCGGCGATCGTGCCCTTGTCGAACAGGATGTCGTACTGGGCGATGGGGGTGGCCTTCAGCTCCTGCGCGTTCGCGAGCGCCTTCTGGAAGGTCTTGTCGATCTCGGCGAAGATGCGGGGCAGGTCCCACGTCTGGATGTCCTCGCCGGGGCTGCTGCCGGTCTGGGTGCGCTGCACGAACCGCCAGCGGTTCTGCTGGAAGTAGTGCCAGTACCAGTGGGCGTGGATGGCGTGCATCACCGGGTGCATGACCGCCGGGCGGGCCGCGATCTCGGCTTGCATCCGGGTAATTTTCTCTTCAGGCTTGTTGCCTTCGATGTTACCTTCGAGATTGATCTTCTTGGCGATGGCCTTGATGGCTTCGGGGTAGTTCTTATCCTTGATGGCCCCCTCAATGATGGGTTCGAGGGCCTTGATGCCGGTGCGGGGCAATCCCTTGGCGTCGGCGTCGGCGACTTGCTTCCACAGGTCGGCGCGCGGTGGCTGAGCGGCCGAGTTGGCGAGCACCAGGGCGATGCCGGCGGCAACACAGACCGCCGATACGCCAAGACTGACGAGGCGTTTCTGCCGAGTCATGGGGTAGGTTCCTGGGGGAAACGGAGAGGACCGGCGCGTGAACGCCGTACTTACCGTTTTAGACGAATCAGAAGGTCGCGGAGATTGCCTGGCCGATAAACGAAGTCCGCGTTACACTTGGGTTACCGTGATGGCCTCGCTGCACCTTCGATGTGCGAGGTCCAATCGGAATCTTCACACAAAGACGCCTTGGCATTCGCCAACCCATGCGAACATGATAGCGACCACTGGCTGGCAGTGGTCGTAGCTTGCTTCGCACAGGAGGTTGTCCGATGTCGTTCAAGTTTAAGCCGCGATTGGAGTCGATGGAGGCGCGGGAAGTGCCTGTGGCGTTGTCGTTCCAGTTGCTGAACGGGGCTGTGGGTTCGGGGCTGTTCTCAACACCCGCTGGCGTTGACCCCGCCCAAGGCTGGCAGTCGTTGGCGATCACGGATTTGACCGTGACATATGCCGGGCAAGTGTAAGTGGTGCAACCGGGGGCAACGGCTCAGTACGACCACGGCAACCTGCGTGGCCCTCGGTTTCGGCCCCGGCCTCGTCGCCGAAGCCGCGTTGTTCGCGTGACGTTGGCGCTCCGCATTGATTCCGACGCCAACCCACCCACCCCAGAACCGGAATCATTCCAAAAAGTCCGGAACCATTCCAAAACGTCCGGAATCAATCCGAAAAGTCCGGAATCAATCCCATTCTGACCGGAATCAATCCTTTTTCGTCCGGAATCAATTCCATTCTGACCGGAATCAATCCTTTTTCGTCCGGAATCAATCCCATTCTGACCGGA
>Ga0105049_10006021_pt1 | contig 14131 bp, 13 predicted proteins | sample MAT06_FD_78087 | JGI IMG/M metagenome (GOLD analysis project Ga0105049, IMG submission 78087) | Freshwater microbial communities from Lake Fryxell liftoff mats and glacier meltwater in Antarctica - MAT-06 | ecosystem: Environmental > Aquatic > Freshwater > Ice > Liftoff microbial mat | place...
ACAACCCCGGCAAACCGGGGCTATACTCTGCGCGGCCGAGACTGACACACAGTTAGAGTTTACCGGCGACCTTACGGTGCGCCGCTCGCCACGAGCCAAGGCGGGCCAAGGCCACGGTGAGCGGCGCACCGTAAGGTCGCCGGTTTGCCTTCACGCGGCCGAAACTGACACACAGTTTGAGTCTACCGGCGACCTTACGGTGCGCCGCTCACCACGAACGCGGCGCACCGTAAGGTCGTCGGTTTGCCTTCAAGGTCACGGTGAGCGGCGCACCGTAAGGTCGCCGGTTTGCCACGAGCAGGGCAGACCGGCTATGTGTCAATTTCGGCCGCGTGGAGTGTATCTGAAGAATAAGGACGGGTTCACCCGAACAGCAGCAGCACGTTCCAGGGCGGGGTTTTCTCGAATTCGGTGCCGACCTCGAAGAAGTCGCCGTTCTTCCGGCAACTGCGGACGATGAGCGTGACAAACCCGACGGTGTCCGGGGCGTTCAAGGCTCGCGCCAGCATGGTGCTACCCGGTGCGATGGCGGCGGAAATGGTGAGCTTCAGCCCGCCCGTGGAGCGGTCGATTACGAACCCATCACAAACGCCATTGCGGAATGTGGACGACGATAGCACGACGCGGACCACCTGCCCATCGCGGCGGACGGATCCCCGGCGGTCGGCGTAAGACTGTTCGGGCGGTGCCCAGTTGGCGGCCTTCTCCTCGGCGACCGATTTGGTCGCGGCCGTAGCCAGCCGCGCCGGGTCGAAACTGCGCCGTCTGTTCACAACGAACAAGACAAGAAGCATGGCCAAGGCAACACCGCCACCAACGGCAATAGGCAGATTGCCCATTACCCAGGTCGTGACGTTGTCCAGAATTTGCGAGAAAGACATCGTGAAAGCCCCAGTCCCGAGCGAGAGCCGCGCCGATTCTTCTGCGACTTTAGCACATTCCGCGGACTTGTCGGAAAAATCGTTTCAGGTGGCGTGCGAAATCGGAGAAAGTGGGAAGTGGGAAGTGGGAAGTGGACAGTGGGAAGTGGACAGTGGGAAGTGGTGAAGATACCTTCCAACCCTCACAGGCGTCACAACACTACTCCCAAGTCTTCACTACCCACTACCCACTACCCACCCAAAATCACGGCTTCGCCACGACCACGCACGGGTCGATCTTGTACTTCAGCGTTGCGGAGGACAGTTCGGACTCGACGCGGCCGAGTTTGTCCTTGACGTGAACCTTCACGTCGCCGGTCATGCTCACCTCGCCGGTGCCAGCCAGGAACGAGAGTTCGTCGCAAGTGCCTTCCGCACCGAAGCCGACGAATCGCACCTTCCCGCTCGCCTTCACGGCGGACAAGCCAGAACCCTTCTCCGGCGACTTGATGTCGACCTTCTCGCAAGTCACCTTCAGAACGAGATCGTCGCCGCACTTCACCTCGAACGTCGGCTCACCTTCGCCAACGCGGAGCAGGATGCGGAACTTGTTCACGACTGCGGCGTTCGCCGGAACGACCGGGTTGGGCACGGTCGCAACGGGCGGCTTGGCGGCCGCGACCGGGGGCACTTCGATCAGCGGATCGAGTCCAACGCCTCCCACGGGCGGAGGCAGAACGGTCCCGCCACTCGGCGGGGTAACCTTCGTGGGCGGGATAAGGTCGGGCGGGCTGCCGATAGGACCGACAACAGGCAGCGTCAGCGGCGTCGCGGGCGGCTTCTCGGGAACGCCCGTCGGCAGCGGCGGGTCAACCTTGGCCGGCGGCGCGAAATCGAACTTCGGCTGAGCAACGGGCGAATCGACCTTGGGTGGGGCTGGCAGTGTGGAAGGCAAATCGACTTTCGGCGGCGAGGACGGCAGTTCGACCTTCGGCAACGGCAACACCGGCGTTGCGGGCGGCTTGTCGGGCACACCAACCGGGAGCGGCGGGAACTCGGCCTTCGTACTCGTCCCACCGGCCGGGATGACCGGCATCATCGGCGGAATGCTGACCTGCGGCGGGGTGAGGTCGGGCAACTTCACGGCCGGCGGCTGCGGCAACCCGACCGCCGGGATGGCCAATAATTCGACCGGCGGGGTGGGCAGCGGCAACCCAATGGACGGCGCGGGCGGAGCCGCCGGTAATTTGGGAGCCGAACCGCTTCCGGCGGGCGGGACGGCGGGCAGGGCCGGCAACACCGGCGACCCCAGGTTGGTCGGCTGCTCGGGGGCGTGCCGGGCCGTCTTGCCGGCGTCGGTCTTGGGGCACTGACTCGCGGCAGCCAGGCCGCCGAGCGACACGCCCAGCACACCGGCTACCATCTTCCATCGTGACAACGACATGGTGAAGTCTCCATCCGTGGGGCTGCGATTGGGGGTAACCGCGGGCATCCGATCCCGCGGGGTTGCTGCCCGCTGTGAAACCGGAGGCGGAATACCCGCGCATTCTTCCCATGTCTGCGCCACTTTCCCAAAGCAGTTGCCACCGCGCCGCCAGTGTGCGACAACGGAGGTATCCACTTCCCCCGAGGTTCCCCCGTGAAACGTTTCTCCCGCCGCTCCTTCCTCGTGTCCGCCGGGACGTTCGCCGCGCTGCCCGCCGCGACGTACCGCAATGCTCTCCTCGCCCAGGAGAAACCCTCCGAGACCGTTCGCGTCGGGTGCATCGGCGTCGGTGCGCAGGGCACCGGCAACATGATCGCGGTCCGGAAGCATGTCGTCGCTGTGTGCGATGTGGACAAGGGCCGCGTCGCGGCGGCAGCCAGCGGCCTGGAGAAAGTGGACATCAAGGCCAAGACCTTCAGCGATTACCGGAAGTTGCTCGAATCCAAGGACATCGACGCCGTTCTCATCTCGACGCCCGATCACTGGCACGCGCTGACCGCCATCGACGCCTGCAAAGCCGGGAAAGACGTGTATTGCGAAAAGCCGCTCTCGCTTGTGGTAACCGAAGGCCGCGCGATGGTGCAGGCGGCCCGCGACAACAAACGCATCGTGCAAACGGGGAGTCAACAGCGATCCGCGAAGGAGTTCCGGCAGGCGTGCGAGTTGGTGCGAAACGGGGCGATTGGCAAAGTGAAGTCCGTGAAGGTCGGCTTGCCCGGCCCGAACTGGATCGATCGCGCCAAGAAGGCCGTCCCCGACTCCGATGCGCCCGCGGCGCTCGACTTCGACTTCTGGACCGGGCCGGCTCCCAAACGCCCATACAACGCCAACCGCGTTCACTACCTATTCCGCTTCTTCTGGGATTACAGCGGCGGCCAGCAAACCAACTTCGGCGCGCACGATCTGGACATTGCTCAGTGGGGCCTCGGCATGGACGAAAGCGGCCCAACGACCATCGAAGGCAGCGCCACGTTCAACGCCGACAAGTGGTTCGAGACACCCGAAACCGCGAAGCAAACCTTCACTTACGCCAACGGCGTCACCGTGCTGTGCAGTCTCGGGAAGGGTGGCTACCCCGGCGGCGCGACCTTCGAGGGCGAACTCGGCACGATTTACGTCAAGCGCGGCGGCCTGACGGTCACCATGAGCAACGGCGAGAAAGTCGCGGACCCGTACAAGTTGCCAGCGGGCGACGTAAAGCTGTACGTCTCGAACAACCACCACCAGAACTGGTTGGACTGCGTGAAGTCGCGCAAACTCCCCATCTGCGATGTGGAGATCGGCCACCGCAGCGCGACCGTGTGCCACCTGGGCAACATCGCCCTCCGTACCGGTCGCAAACTCACCTGGGACGCTGCCAAGGAACAGATCATCGACGACAAAGAAGCTGCCGCGATGCTCACGAAAACCTACCGCAAACCGTGGTCACTGGGCTGAACGCGAACGGCGGGCGGGCGACCGCGGGAACCGGTCACCCGCCGTTGCCTCACAGTTCGCTCGCGGGGAGGTTTTGTCCACCATTTCGCTTGGTGATTAGCCCGACCATGACGTTCACGTTGATCCCACTCCGCAGGTAATGGATGGACCCGTCGGCGAACAGGAAGTTGGCTCCTTTCGTATGGAAGCTGTAAATCTCGTTGGCGTTCGTGCAGTTGATGACGCACGACCCGCGATCGACCGTGGCCGTCGCGATGTCGGTCCCGTCCACGTCGAACGCGGCTCCGTCATTTGCCCACCCGGCCCCGGTCACGTTCGTGCCAACGAGTTTGTCGAGACGCCAGCGGTTCGGGCGGTCCGCGTCTTCGGCGAGCAGGATGGTTGTGCTCGTCCCGTCACGGAAGCCCTCCAACGGGTTCGGCTTGTTCGTCTCCAGAGCACCGATTCGCTGGGGTGTAGCCGAGGAAGACGCACAGTTTGTCGCTCACCGCGCCGATCGGGGCGTAGTCGCTGATTGCCGACGGGTACGTTGGTGAAGGGTCCGGGGCTGTGCGTGGGGTAGTGCCGACCGAAGGGCACATGAACACCCGCACCGAGACTTTCCGCGCTGCCCGGTTGTTGATGCTGCTCCAGTTGGTTCCCTGGTCGTACATCTTGTAAGCGTCGAGCCGTCAGCGTCCGGCCGACGGCCATGTTGCGATTCTCGTGACGCCTCACACCAGGGGTTGCGCGAAGCGCTCCACCCCTGGCGCGTATCCGACGCCCATCCGGGCTAAAACCGGGTGATTGGTCGCGGTTTGTAGCCCGAATGGGCGACCGGCGAGTAGCCTGGGGTAAAGCGTAGCGCAACCCCAGGCGGGCCAGCGGAGAGTCTCTTGAAGCCTCACGCCTTAAGCAAAAATGTCTCAATCCCGGCCGCGCGAAGTATAACAGCCAGAGAACACAGCACGCAAGGCTCTCTCATTGTGGAGTGTCTCGGTTCTTGGTCTGACTGATAACTGCTAACTGTCAACTGTTGGCCTTCAACCGGGCGGTTCATAAACGGCCGGCCTTCGGTTCGGTCCGCGACGGACACTTTCTCATTTTCTCATGCCCCGCTCATGGCTGCGGGTGTAAACTCAAAATGGGAGATGGTTTACCTCGACCGGGAGGTCGGACGTGCGCGTGCTACTTATCGAAGATTCAGCCCCAATTGTCCGGGCTGTCCGGCAGGGGCTGGAGGAAGAAGGCTTTGCCGTCGATGTCGCCACCGATGGTGAGGAAGGCGACGTGAAGGCTCGCACCACGGCCTACGATGTCATCATTCTCGACCGCATGCTCCCCAAGGTGGACGACGGGGTAACGCTCCTCAAGAAGTGGCGGGCGGCCGGCATCGTCACCCACGTTCTATTGCTCACCGCAAAGACCCTCACCCAGGATAAGGTCGCCGGGTTGGATAGCGGAGCCGACGACTACCTGGCCAAGCCCTTCGAGTTCTCTGAGCTACTGGCCCGCGTCCGCGCCCTCGTCCGCCGCGAACATCAGCAAAAAGACCCGATCCTTCGTTGTTTCGATCTGGAAATCGATACGTCCGCCCGTACCGTCCGCCGCGACAAGCAAGCCATTCACCTGACGCCACGCGAATACGCCCTGCTCGAATTCCTGGCTTACAACCGGGGCAAAGTCGTCACCCGGAGTATGATCTGGGAACACCTCTACGACGAGTACGACGAGAACACCTCGAACGTCGTGGACGTGTATATCCGCTACCTGCGCAACAAAGTCGATAAGAACTTCGAGCCGCAACTGATCCTGACACGCTGGGGCGAAGGCTATATGCTCCGCGCCGAAGACGACCCACCAACCCCGGCCAAGAAAGCCTGACCGGGCGAAAGCCGCTCACTGAGCTGCGACGTGCCCCCTGGCCGACTCGGCGGCGCACAGACACGCGGATTGCGACCGGACGCCCATGGTTTGATTCTTCTGGAGTCGCACGTCGCGGTTCGGGTACACCCAGCACTCGCCCGTCTCACACAGGAAGCAGACGAACAAGACGTAATGCTCCTGGCTGTAGTCGATCACCATGTGGGCGTAAGCGGGGCCTTTCGGTGTGTCGAGCGGAATCGGCGGGTTGAGTTGGAGCATCATGAGCGGGTCCACCGGGCAGGGTGCGGCAAGTCTGTCCGTACCGTAGCACACGGCGGGCCAAACCATGTGCGGTCTCCAAAACTCGCGTGGCCGTTCAGCCGGGCCGCAATTGCGACCGTCAAGATTCGCCGACCCCGTTCGTCGCGATCGCCTTGAGTCACGGGCCTTTTCTCCTTCACACGAAGCCGCCATGCGTTCCATCCGCCGCACAATGACGATTTACCTATTCGCCCTGCTCGCCGTCACCCTTGGGGTGGTCTGGCTGGTGATCGATCAAGTGACGGCTCGCGCGCTGGCAGCCCGCGAAGCCGCCGGCGCGGACCTCATTCAGGCTCAGTTCGTCGAACGGTGTCGGGAGGAGCGTGCCCGCGTGGACACGGCACTGCTCGAAGAGGCGAAGAAACTCGCCAACACGATGCAGACGTATTACCTTTACCAGTTTGGCGTCGAGTTCGTGAAGTACCGTGCCGCCGTCACCTCGGCTCAGTACATGTTCTTGACGAACCCCTTCGCCGAAGCCGCGTGGACGACGAGTTACAACTACAGCCCGACGTTCGGCAAACCGAACCCGAACCCGGCCGCGCTCTTCCGCATGTACTTCGCCAACCTGCCACTGCCCGAAGAGTACATCGAACACCTCGACGACCAGAACCGCGAAACCGACTACCACCAGATCAACACCATCGCCGGCCGCGAGTGGCACTCGAAGTCGCTGAACGGCCGCAAACTCCCGTTCGACCCGAAAGACATCGATGTGAAGGACAGCCGCGAAGGCAAGCCGGCGGACCCGTCGAAGCCCGCCGAAGCCGCCAATCTGATCGACTGGACAATTGGGAACGCCACGTTTGGCGCGGAGAATGAGGGCATCCGCCGCGTGATCTACAAGGTGCCGTACTTCGCGGCCAACCAACAATTCCCAGGTTTGCGTGGCCAGCGTCCGGGTGATCGTGATCGCGGCCCCGGTCCTGGGTTTGGTGGTCCGGGTGGTTTTGGCGGCCCTGGTGGCTCAGGGCAATCTCGCTCACTCATGGGTGCGTGGTCTGCGTGGGCAACCGCGGGGTACGTCGGCCCGGCCCCGGGTGGTTGGGGCGCGAGTTTCGGTCAACCCATTCCCGCAGTCGCCGGCGCACTGGCGGCCTGGGCACTTACCGGCTTCTCCGGCCCGGTGCCGGGCAGCCAGCCCGCCCCGCCAACACCGTCGGTCGATAATCTGCCGCGTCTCTACATCCAATGTGCCCGGCCGCAGGCAGCCCTCGATACCGCGATCATCCAGTTCGCAACCGACCGCGATGCCGAACTCGCTCGCCTCAGCGCGGAGATCCGCCAGACCCGCAACACCCTCCGCGTTCAAATTGCCACCATCGGCTTACTCGCCTTCTTCGCCGTCACCCTCGGTGGGCCGATCCTCGTCGGCCGTGCCCTCAGCCCGGTCGATAAACTCTCCGATGCCGTTAGCCGCGTGTCCGAAAAGGACTTCAATCTCCCCCACGATGGGATTGATCTGGCGGTGGAACTCGCCCCCATCCACCGCCGCCTCACGCAGACGTTCGACCTGCTGCAACGGGCCTTTTCCCGCGAGAAACAAGCCGTGGCAGATATCTCCCATGAACTCCGCACGCCGATTGCCGCGCTCATGGCGACAATCGATGTCACGTTGCGCAAGCCCCGCCAACCCGATCAATACCGCGCCACGCTCGAAGAGTGCCGGGTCATCACCAAGCAACTCGGCCAACTCGTCGAACGGATCATGACGCTTGCGTCGTTGGACGCCGGGAACGACCGCACGCAAGTCAGCCGCATTGATGCCATCGAACTCGCATCGGGGTGCGTCGCCATCATTCGCCCGCTCGCCGCCGTCAACTCGATCACCGTGACACTACGAGTCGATGAACCATTGGAACTCGATACCGACCCCGCCAAACTCCGCGAAGTGCTGATGAACTTGTTGCACAACGCGGTGGAATACAACACGCCCGGCGGAAGCATCGAACTGTGCATGCGCCGCGATGGCGGGAACGCCGTCTTCGAGGTGCGCGACACGGGCATCGGCATGACACACGAGGTGAAGGACAAGATATTCGAGCGGTTCTACCGCGCCGACCCATCCCGCCACGCTACGGGAGTCCACGCCGGGCTTGGCCTCGCCATCGTTCAGGAATACGTCACCCGGCTCCAGGGCAGGATTGTCGTGGAAAGCGAACCCAACCACGGCAGCACGTTCCGCGTCACGCTGGCCGCCGCACCCGAGAACGCCACGGACTACGATTCAGCCAAGAACGAACCGGTCCCCGCCGGGGCATGACGTTTCGGGAAACAGAGAACAGCAAAAAACGGAGCATTCCGTTTAGCGTCAGCCCTGGAGGGCAACGCCGTGAAGGACTTTATGTCTTGACCAGTTGGGGGTTGCGTCAATCGTAGAATAGACGAAAAGAGCCAGATTCCCCCATCACCCAACCGAACACGCGTCGGTTGGAAAGGAATCTGGCTCATGGGCAAGTCTCCAATCTCGCTCGGCAACCCCAAGCCCCCCACCGACTAACGCCGATGCGTTGCTCCAACTCTGGCAGTGGTTCCTCACAATCGGAGTTTGACGGGGACGATGCGGGCGTTGCGTTGGTGCTTGCGTAACTTACATGAAGTGTGTGAGTTGGGTCGTGGTTTGGCGGATCGTCTCCGCAAAGCGGTGACCGGCGACTACGAGCGACGGGCACCGAAGCGGGCGAGATACCGACCCGCCAACCCGGACAAAAAACCGCTGGGCGATCCCAAACTTCGGGTGGCGACACCAGCGGAAATGCAAAAACTCCAAGACTGCCCGATCAACTTGGCAGCACAAAGTCCTTCACGGCGTTGCCTTCCAGGGCTTCCGAGTTGCGTCTTTTCGCTTGGTTTTAAGCCCCGGATGGGGCGGCAGTCTGTAGCTGTGGGAGTAAGCACCAGGTACGCAAGGGACGCAATAACCTTACCCAAATATCCAACTGCGCGCCGTCTACAACTGTATCCTTTTCTGGCTGATAGCTGACAGCCTATAGCTGATAGCTGATTTCGGCACCGATCTTGCGTTCCACTTGGGGACTTTCCCACTACCAAGGAGTTCTCATGTCAACTGATTGGCAGCGTTCGCTTGTTACACTTACCGCGACGGCGGTCACGGTTGTGATCGTCGTGGCGCTGGTGTGGGCTAAAGCGATCTTCATACCAATCGCCCTGTCAATTTTTATGGCGTTCGTCCTGAGTCCGCTGGTGGCGTGGGTGCAGCATCGCGGGTTGGGGCGGTCGCTGTCGGTCATTACGGTTGTTGGCGCAGTCATCTTCGTCTGCGGTGGGATCGGCGCGCTCATCACGCAACAGGTCGTATCACTGTTGAACGATTTGCCGGACCGTGCGGAAGTCATCAAGCAGAAAGTGTTGGCTGCGAAAACGTGGTTCGGTGGGGACGGTGGCAGTCGCTTCGGAGAACTCGTCGATGACATTAGCCGCGTCATCAGCCCGCCACCGCCGCCTGGCCGGGAAGTCGTTATCGCGCAGCCCAACCAAACGCTGAGTGCGCAGTTGAGTGCCTATATTACCCCGGCGGCCGAGTTCTTCGGGCAGGCTGCGTTCACGTTCATCTTGACCGTGTACATGCTCATTCGCCGCGAAGACCTGCGCAATCGCATGATCCGCCTTCTCGGCGACGGTAAGGTGACCACGACAACCAAAGCCGTGGACGAGGCCACCCGCCGCATCAGCCGCTACTTACTCGTCCAGTTCCTCATCAACGCCACGTTTGGGCTGATCATCACGGTGGGTTTGATGCTGATAGGCGTGGACTACGCCTTACTGTGGGGCTTCATCGGTGCGGCGATGCGCTATGTTCCGTATATCGGAACGTGGGTTGGGCTGATTCTGCCCGTGCTGTTCTCGTTCGCCACGACGACTGGTTGGAGCGAACCGCTCGCGGTGTTCGCGCTGTTCGGGATACTCGAAGCCATCTGCAACAATATTTTCGAGCCGTGGCTGTTCGGCGCGAGCATGGGCCTTTCCGAAGTTGCGCAACTCGTGGCAGCGGCGTTCTGGGCGCTACTTTGGGGGCCGATCGGGCTGATTCTCTCCGGCCCGCTGACGACGTGTTTCCTGGTTGTGGGGCGGCACGTCCGGCGGTTTAGCTTCCTCGAAGTGATCCTGGGCGACCGGCCGGCGCTAACGCCAAAGGTGGCATTCTACCAGCGGCTCGCGGCTCGCGACCAGGATGAAGCGGCGACGATTGCGCTGGCGGTGGCGAAGGAGTCCGGTCCCGATGTGACGTTGGAAACAGTCGTCGTTCCGGCACTGTGCCTGGCTCGCCGCGACTTCGATGAGGGCGACCTGGACGCAGGCACGTTCCAATACGCCGTCCACGCTGCCCGGGAAGTGTTGGCGGAGTTGGACGAGTTGCGTGTGATGCGTATCCCTTCCCCCGAAGAAAAGTTGGATGATCGGGTTCGCGTGATGGTTGTCGCCGCCCGCGACGAGGCCGAACACGTTGCGGCGGAGGTGCTGGCTTCGGCGCTCGACCCGACCCGTTGGGAAGTGCGGGTGGTAGGTCATGAGATGCTGGCTTCTGAACTGGTCGCATCCGTCGAGGAATTCCGCCCGGCCGTGGTCGTGGTCGTCGCGTTGCCCCCAGGCGGGTTGTCCCATTGCCGATACCTCGTCGGTCGGTTGCGCACGAAGTGCCCCGGCGTGCGGCTCACGGTTGCCCGTTGGGATGGGGGCGAGGACGGAGGCATACCCATCGAAGGCGTCAAAGGAGCCGACGGCGTGGACCGCACACTCAGCGAGACGCGGAAACGCCTCACGGAGATTCACGCGGTTCTCGTTGCCGAGGAAGACACCCGTGAGAAGCCCAAAGACAAACTGATCCCGGCGGGTGCGTAAGCACAGGGCGGAAGCACAAGGCGGAAGCCCTGTGCTTTTGCCCTGGTTGGCACGAGAGGTGCATAACAAATGTTCGGTGGGAAATCAAACCTGAGACACTGAATAGGGAGGATTAGTCATGGCAGATATGAAGAACCAGATCAAGTCGGGGATCGACAACATGGCGGACAAGGCCAAGAACGCGACCGACAAGGGCGCGGACGCCATGAATGGAGCCAAGTCAGAGAGCCACGGAATCGTGGACCGCGTCGGCGACATGGCCGGCCAGGCCCGCGACAAAGTTGGTGAGTGGGCGGGTGAAGCCGGGGACGCGGCAAAGCAGGCCGGCCAGAAGGTCAGCCGCATCGCAGGCGACGCCTGCGACTACGTTGGCGAGCACGCCAGCGACTTCGGCAAGGAACTCACCGCGCTGGTTCGCAAGCACCCCGTGCCCGCGATCCTCATCGGCTTTGGCTTGGGCCTCCTGTTGGGTCGCACGACCAAGATGATCTGACCCATTGCGGTCAAGAGATAACCAAGCGGCCCCGGCATCACTTGCCGGGGCCGCCTGCGTTTGCAGGGCTACTTCCCTCGCTTGCGCGTCGGGTTGCGATGAATGGAGTTCGCGCCGCCAGGAGTTGAGAAGCCGCCCGCCTATTCGTGGTGATTTGCCCTTCCCTTCGCTCATTTCGCAATGATTCCAAGCGTTTCGCGGGGTGGCACGGCGGTTGCTTCTGATTATTCTGTCCGGCACCCGGTCGGGCCAATCTCAACACCAACAACGAGGCTACTCATGCGGAATTTGCTTTGCCTGGCGGCGGTCGCAACACTGGGTTTCATCGGCTGCAACAAATCCAGCCCTGAAGGCGGTGCCCCGGCCACGGCGAACAGCTTCACCATCGTTCCCCCGACGCTCAGCCCGACAATTAAGCAGGACAACAAGGAGTCCGTGAAATTGACCGTGAAACGTGGTACGGACTTCAAGCAAGGGGTCAAACTGAGCGTGACCCCACCGACTGGCATCAAGGCGGAATTGGACAAGAGCACTGTCGCGGCCGGTGATAGCGGTGAAGTCACGCTCACCATCACCGTCGCAAAGGACGCTGGCCTTGGCGAACAAGTCATCAAGATCAGCGGCACTCCCGATAGCGGGACAGCGACCGCAGCGGAAGTCAAAGTAAACGTCACAAAGAACCCATGATCCCAGTTCACTCGCTGATTCGCCCCAACCCTATCAAGGAGATAACGATGAACACCGCGACCGAACACACGCACGGCACATGCGACACCAAAGCCCTGAACTCCCTGCTGCGGGGAGAACTGGCCGCAGTCGAGACTTACGATCAGGCAATCACCAAGTTCGAGGACCATCAGATCATCGCTGACATTACCAACATCCGCGCGGAACATGCGCGGTCGGTTGAGAAACTGCGTGAGAAGGTGATCCGGTTCCAGGGTGAGCCGGCCAAAAGCTCCGGGCCGTGGGGAACGTTCGCCGCCGCCGTGACCGCGACCGCCAAGTTGCTCGGGCCGTCTACCGCTCTGTCGGCGCTGCGGCAGGGCGAGGAACACGGCATCAACGAGTATGAAGAAGCTCTTGAGAACGAAGACGTTCACCCCGACTGCAAGGACATGATCCGCACTGACCTGCTCCCGAAGTGCCGGCAGCACGTCGCCGAGTTGGAGCGACACCTGGGTGTGGCGAAGTAAGCCCGCTCGACTATCTCGACTGCACGGAAGCCGCCGGTTGTGGAAACGCAACCGGCGGCTTCTTCGTTTTGGTGAACCGACGATGTAAGTGGTGGAATCCGGCGATGCCGCTAGCGGCATCGCCGGCGAATAACGGTCAAACAGTTTTGGACTGTAGGTCTTCGCTCAGCACACATATCACCATTGAGAAGTTCGCTGCACGGCTGATATGAAAACATTCCCAAAGCTCACTCCAGGGCATCACTAAACGCTTGAAATCGCGGTGTCCACGAGCAAATCACGGGAAGAAATCGCCGCTGGCACGGAAGGTGCATTCACTTTATCTCATCCCGCCGAGGCGGGTTAAACCTAGCCTGCCACCTAACAAAACGGCAGCCAACATAGTCCGCTTCGTATCAGCCTGTCGCGGGTTTGACCGCGACAGTTCCCATACACCCGCTTTTCAACCGCTAATTCCAGAGGATTTATCATGTTACGCTGGTCACTCGCATTCCTGATCGTGGCTCTGATCGCCGGCCTGATGGGCTTCGGCGTTGTCGCAAACGAGTCCTACGTTATCGCCAAGATTCTGTTCTTCGTGTTCCTGGTTCTCTTCGTGGTGTCCCTGATCGTGGGAGACCGCCGCACGAGCGGCGATATGTTATAACCAACACCTGGTGAATCTGAAAGCCCCGGGCAAATGTCCCGGGGCTTTTTGCGTTTGTACCATATCTGTGTAAACGGGATGAGGAACCACCATGAAAATTCGCGCGGTTGGCCAGTTGCTCAAGGACTCTGGGGTGAAATTCTGGGACGACAATGGCCCACGTCTGGGCGCGGCGCTGGCTTACTACACGGCCCTTTCCCTTTCGCCTCTGTTGCTGGCGGCGGTCGGCATCATTGGGCTAATTTACGGGCAAGATGCTGCTCGCGGGGAAATCGTGGGGCAAATTCGAGGGGTGGTTGGGCGAGAAGCCGCGACGGTCATCGAGCAGTTGGTGGCGGGAACGACCGGGTTCGGTGGCACGGCGGCGGCCTTCGCGTTCGTGGTGATTCTCTTCGGGGCGACGGGCGTGTTCACCGAACTGCAAAGTGCGCTCAACGCCATCTGGAAGGTGCCTGGTCGCAAGGTGGAAGGCGGAATCGTGGTGATGCTGCGTGAGCGATTGCTGTCGTTTCTGCTCGTCTGGGCAACGATCCTCCTACTTCTGGCATCGTTAATTGTGAGTTCGATGTTGTCCGGCCTCAATGCCCGAATCGTCGCGTGGTGGCCGGGAATGGGCATGTCCATTCAAGTCGCCAACTTTGCCCTTACCTTCTTGATCATCACCGTGCTGTTCGCCATGATCTTCAAATGGCTTCCCGAAACGCGGCTGGCGTGGTCGGATGTGTGGGCTGGAGCAGCGTTCACGGCGGCGCTGTTCTCAGTTGGGAAGTACCTGATCGGACTTTACCTCGGAACAGCTGCGGTCGGCTCCGCTTACGGGGCCGCCGGGGCGTTTGTTGTCCTGCTCGTGTGGATTTACTACTCTACCCAAATCTTATTATTGGGTGCCGAAGTGACTTTTGTCTATGCTACCAAGCACGGCCGCAGCTTCGCCGCACCCGCGAAGTGATGAAGGCAAAAAACAGAAGGCAGGGGGCAGAGGACAGA
>Ga0105049_10006023_pt1 | contig 14128 bp, 5 predicted proteins | sample MAT06_FD_78087 | JGI IMG/M metagenome (GOLD analysis project Ga0105049, IMG submission 78087) | Freshwater microbial communities from Lake Fryxell liftoff mats and glacier meltwater in Antarctica - MAT-06 | ecosystem: Environmental > Aquatic > Freshwater > Ice > Liftoff microbial mat | place...
AGTGTGAAAGCAATCAGGGCAACGTATCGGGTGCGCATGGTGGTGAATTCAGGTGTTGGGTGGTGCAGCAAACTACCCGCCAGGGCCTCACGGCACCTGGCTACAGACTACCGCCCCATCCGGGGCTAAAAACCCAAGGTCAATCACGCATCTTGTAGGGTGGGCCGAGACCGCTTTGGGTCGAGTCCCACACTACAACTCAAATGGCGATTATACTTCGCGCGGCCGGGATTGAACCATTTGTCGAGCCGGCAACATCAGTCTCTGGACGCCTCACCAGGGGTTGCGCTTCGCTTCACCCCAGGCGGGCCAACGGTGAATGTCCTGACGCCAAACGCTTTAAGGCAAAAATGCCTCATTCCCTACCGCGCGGAGTATTACACTTCTCCCAAAGCGAACGCCCGACACCTTCGTGAGGCTTTTTACGCTCCCGTAGTGGGGCTAGACCCAAAATGGTCTCGGCCCACCCCACGAAGACCAGCAACCCTCTTCAGCCCTGGAAGGGCGACAGTCGGTAGCCCGATGTCGTGAGACCCTGGCGTTACTTCTTGCCGAGGGTGTACTTGGCGAGCGTGAGCACTGCGTAGCGTTTGTCCTTGAAGCGAACTTCGATGCGGTGCGGGAGCTTCTTGCCGTCCACGTCTTTGTAGTCGCTGAAGAACACTTCGCACGGGTCGGTGTCTTTTTGGATGCTGGTCTCGAAGCCGAGCAACGTGGAATCCTTGAGCGAGTAGAACCACTTGCACTCGGTGGAGCCGTGTTTCGTCTTCAAAACGGCGCAATCGACCCGCAGCGCGGCAAGCGACTTCGGGGCGCTGCCATCGGTCGGGAACGGGTAGAGCGGTTCGTTGCCGCCGTGGGCGAACAAGCCCTCAAACCCCTTCTCGCCAACGGTGAGCATGCGGTGCCAATGGTACAGCGCCAGCATGAACCCGCCGCTGCCAACCGGTTCGACCTGAAGCCGAACATCGGTGTCCTTGAGCGGGGCCAGGCTCTGGTCGATGTTCAGCTTTAGTTTCACGATGGGGTCGGCGTCGTCCTTCCCCTCGGCGACCTCGAACCGGAAATCGCCGCGCTGTTCGCCGCGCTCGTACTTGCCTTCGCCAATCCAGGTTCCGGCCACGGTCGTGAAGTCGCCTTGCTTCTTCACTTCGGTGAGGAGCTTATCGCGTTCGACTTCGTTGAAGTGCCAGTTGGCGTAGTTCTTCTTGGCGACGTAGAGTTTCCCCGCTTCGCCACCCGCCCCACCCTTCGGAACCGGCGCGGGTGCGGGCAGCTTTGGCCTACCCATCGGATTCGGTTGTTCCTTCTCGGTGGCGATATTCCCCATCAATCGAACGAGAACTTCCGCCCGAACGTTGTCCCGCTTGATCGTGAGCGGGAGCCGCCAATCCTTCGGGTAGATGCCGAGAATGTTCTTGTATTGGTTCGCGCTGGTGACGAACCGGCCGGCGAAGCTCACCAGTTGGTCGCCTTCCTTCACCCCACGGCGGAAGGCATCGGACGGGTCGAGAACTTGCTTAACCACCATCTGCGTCAGGGGGGCGTCTTCGGACAACGTGCCCACGGTGGCCCCGAGCGTGGCGTGGTCGGTGTCGATACCCGCGTATAGGTGACCGAGGAAGTTCTTGATCTGATTGATCGAGATCGCGTAGCCCACGCCGGAGTTCACCCGACCGCGCTTCTCGAACGAGCCGCGACCGTTAATGCCGATCAACTCGCCCTGCATGTTGAACAACGGGCCGCCCGAGTTGCCGGGGTTGATCGAGGTCTCGATCTGGATGCAGTCGGTGTATTCCAGAAGCCCCTTGCCTTCGGGCGGCTGGTAGCGGTTCGTGCCGCTGATGACGCCGTAGGTGACCGTTGGGGTAAAGTCCATTGCCAGCGAGAACGGGTTGCCCATCGCCAGCGACCAATCCCCGATGCGGGACTTGTCGCTATCCCCGAGTTTCACGAACGGGAACGGCTTGCCTTTTTCCTTGGGGAGCAACTTGATAAGGGCAACGTCGCCGACCTTGTCCTGCCCGACGAGTACGGCATCGTACAGCGCGCCATCAGCCAACCCGGCCTGCATAACCGGCCCGGTCGGTTGGACAACGTGGAAGTTTGTGAGGGCATAGCCGTCGGGAGAAATTATGACACCCGAGCCAACACCCTGCCCGCCTTGCATGCAGACGGCGACGACGGCGGGGTAAACCTTCTTGATGGCGGCAATGCGTTCGGTCTGCGCATCGAGAACGGTCTTCTCAACCTCAATGGGAGCCGCGCCCAGAAGCGAAAGCGTGAGCAGCGAGGGAACCGCCAGTGCCACGGCTAGCCGAAGGTGATTCAAGGCACGGAACACGGATCGGGTCATCTCAGGAGTTCCCGCGAGGTTCAAGGGGTGATAGATTTTGCGTGGCCGAGATTGAGGCAATGAGCGATGTATTTCGTTTAGCGTTGTCCCCAACGGGGACAACATTTCCGGCCAGTGCGTTTACTTCTGAATGCGAGCGTCGGCCAGCACGACGCGGTCGCCGATCACAGGCGAATCGCCTTCAACGATGACTCGCAGTTGCTTCGCGCCCTTCACGTCGAGCACGATCGGCTTGGGCTTGTCCTTGCGGCGGATCGTCTCGGAGAAGACGACTTTGCCATCGAGTTCGATGGTGACTTTCGCGCCAAGATTGGCGTCGAGCGCACTATCGGGCACCCCGAGGACAGCGCGGAAGTCGCGGTAATCGCCACCGATGTTGTAGGTCAGTTGGGTGTCCGAGGCGATGACAATCCCCTTGGGGTAGGGTGGGTCGTTGCCGAGCTTCAGCGCTTCGCCAGCCACGCCCACATCACGGAGAACCGGGGGAGCCACATTCACCCGCAAGCCTTTTTCGTCGGCCGGGATAGCAGGAGCATCCACTTGTGGTTCGAGGTCTGAGAGGTAAGCGACGTTCCCTTGGGCGTAATCGAACTTGGCGACTCCGGTGACCGACGGATATTTGACTACGACGCCTGAAACCGTTGTGACGACAACCCCGTCGCTTCCGAGTTGGACCGACTGGGCAACGAGGACGTTGCCGAACACATCGAGAACCTTGCAAATCATCGGGGGAACCTGGGCAGGCGTCGGCTGAGCGAACACGAGGCCGCCGGTCGCGCGGGACTGGAGCAAGGGCGGGTCGGCCTTCTTGCCGCCTTCCAGTTCAAAATCGAACGTTTTCCCGTCGTCGCTGCCGGCGAGAACGGTGCCTTGTGTGAAGTTGAGGCCGTCGGCTTCGCGCATCACATACATGTCGCGTTTGCCTCGGTTGACGAGGATTTTCTTCCACGCCTCGCGGCTCTTGGTGTCTTCGGCTCCCCGCATGACGGAGAACACCGCAGTCAGCGGCAACTCGAACGTCGGAGCGGTCACGCCGGTCGGAATGGTGAGCAACTCGGCTTCGATCTTCCGGCCCTTGACGGAGAACTTGCCCGCCCGGAAGGTAGAGCCGTCGGTGAGTTCGATTTCGTTTACCCGCTGGTCTTTGACAAGCGGTGAGACTTTGTGGCCGAGGTCGATCAGGATGACCTCTTTGCCCAAAACGGTGACCTTGGCTTCGCCTGCGGTGAACGTCACACCCTGGGCGTCGATGCCAACCAGCTTGCCCGTGAGTTTCTTGCCGCCACCGGTGGTCAGGTCATCGGCGTGAGCGGCCGCGGCGGCAAGCCCGAGGGTGAGGGCAACCAGCAAGCGGCGGGTGAAGGGCATGGTCGGAGTCTCGAAGGTGTCCATTGGCAAGGAAGCGGCGAGCGATGAAGTACAGCGAGCGAGTGTGGGGCGAAGTGGGGAGTGGGAGCAGGTTGCCGGGTTGTTTTGGAAGCGGTCGGGCGGCGACCGCGATGGCCACCGCCCGAGTTCGCTACTGCGTTACCGATGTCAGTTGGTCTTGAAGCCGTGGACGCGGTTCAGCGACTTGAAGTATTCGTCGATGACCGGCTTGTACTTGGCGGGGACATCGCGGGTGATGTCATCGATAATCTTGGCTCGCTTCTCCGGGGGCAGGCCGCCCCATTCTTCGGCGATCTGGCGGAGTTGCTTATCGTTGGGGACATCCCCTTTACCGCTGCCACCCATGATGGTGCTGTCGGGGGCGGGGGCGTTCGGGTTGATGCTGCCGCTGCCGGGCTTGTCGCCGGGAGCGCCGCCACCGGGGCAGTTGCCACCGTTGGCCTGGCCGGAACCGGGCTTGTTCTTGTTTTCCATCTCCTTGATGAGTTCATCGAGGCGGAAGACGATCTTCTTCTGGATGTCCTGGGTCTTTTCGCCACCGCGGGCGAGTTCGAGCCGGCGACCGCTGTTGTCCATCAGGCGTTCGATGTTCGAGAGGTCCTTCGGGTTGGCGGACCAGTTCTGCATCTCGAAGAACATCAGCGTGGCGACCATCTTGTAACGGTCGGGGGCGTCGGCCACATCATCGAGGAGTTTGATGATCGAGCCGATAGCCGGTTCCTTACGCATGGTGGCGTGTTCGGAAACGGCCTTGAAGAAGTAGAATGCGGCCGGATCGACGGCGGCTTCCGGGGTGCTAATGGCGTTCAGGGCGTCGAGGGCTTCCTCGTACACCTTCTTGCTCGCGGCGGACTTGGCGAACGCCAGGGCGAGGTTGGTGCGGAAGAAGGCGTCCTGCTTGGCGTCCTTCAGGATCGCGGGCACCTCGGCGGGGGCCGGCGCGTCGATCTTGCGGACGTTGGCCAGGAGGGCGGCGGCTTCGGTGTTGCCCAGCGCCAGCGCATCGGCGGTGCGGTCGAGAACGGACTTGCTCTCGTCGGCCCACACCTTGTTGAAGGCGGTGGCGTCGAACTTGTTGACCGACTTCAGCCAGGCTTCGGCTTTGGCCTTGGCGGCTTCGGGGGTCGCGGCCTTCAGGGTGCTGAACCCGAAGTCAGGCTTCTTCGCCGGTTCGGCGGCGAAAGCCGGGGTGGCATCGAAGGCGGCCAGGCCCGTCGAGAGGACGGCGGCGGCGAACAACTTACGGATCTTCACGGAAAAAGCTCCTCGTTCGCGGAAAGTGTTGGGATGGGTTTGCGTTTCGAGTGTGGAGAGTTTCGGTTGAGACCGCCTGGCTGACTCGTTGGGAGCAAAGCGGCTCTGTCAGGAAGACGACCGGTTGGGAGCAACCTAACCACCGGTCGAACGAACATCGTCTTCATCACATGCGACTTTACCCTGCGGCAATGGGTAACACAACTGAATTTACTCGCGATGCCGCAAGCGGCAGAACTCGCAGCTTCCAACCTCTCACGGCTCCATTCTGGCCGCTTGCGGCATCGCGGTAAACGTTAAACGTTACTGATTGGCCTGAGTGGCGATCTTGTGCAGCATGTCCTGGAGTACCTTCTGGCGGTCGGAAAGCTGCTTGAGTTCGCCCTGGATCAGCGTGTCCTTGGCCTGTTCGCCGGGGTCTTGCTTGTTGTACCCGATGGTGCGTCGGTTGACCTGCTCCTGGAGCGACTTCACGAGCTTCAACTCGTTGATGAGGTCGATGAGCTTCTTGTCCGGCGGCTTGCCGTTGGCGTCTTTTGGCTCGCTCGGCATCGGGGGCTTGTTCTCGAGGTCTTGCTTGGCCTTCTTGAGGGCGTCCTTCATCATCGTGAGTTGCTCGATGATGTCCTCTTCGATGCCCTGGGTTTGCTTCTCGACGCGGGCTTCGTTCAACCGCTTCTGGACGGCTTCCATATCGCCCTTGACCTGGTTCAACACGCCGGCGAACACGACGGCGGAACCTTCGCCTTCCATCAACTTCAGCGTTTTATCCGCTTCGACGACGATGCTCAGTTCCTTGTCGGCTTCACCTTGCGACTTCTGGATGTCGGCCTGGCTCTTCGCCCCCTTGGCGGCGATGATGCCGGCGTCGAGTTTCTTGGTCGCTTCGTAGACTTCGATCTGCATCCGGAGCATGCGGCCGACACGTTCTTCGAGGTTGGCGAGGAGCTTGGCGAGTTCCTTTTCGCGGAGTTGTTTCAGGCGCTTTTCGAGTTCCGCGAGGGCCTTCTGGAGGGCGTCAATCGCCTTGTCCTGCTTCTTGCCGGCTTCGGTCGGCTCGTTCTTCTTGATGTCGTCCTCGGCCCCCTTCTGCTCGGGAACGGCCTGCTGAACGTTCTCCTGGGCCGGGTCTTTGGCACCCATCGGAGGAGGCATCCCACCCATCGGGGGCATGCCACCACCCATCGGGGGCATGCCGCCACCCATCGGGGGGCCGCCGGCCGGCTTACCCTGGCTCGGTTGGCCAGCCATCGGCATTCCGGGCATCGGCATCCCGGACATCGGCTTGCCTTCGCCACCCATCTGGCCTTCGGACGGCTTCGGCTCGCCCTTGCCGTCACCTTGAGCCTTGGCGTCGCCGGCCATCGGCTTCGGCTCGCCCATCATGCCCATCGGGGGGGTCTTGGGGTCCATCGGACCGGGCTTCGGCTCGCCACCGGCCTTGGGGTCGCCGGGCATGCCGGCGTCTTTGGGGGATTCCTTGTCGCCGCCTTTGGGGTCCATCATGCCGCCCATCGGAGCGGGCTTCGGTTCGCCGCCGCCCTTGGGGTCCATGCCCATGCCTGGCATGGGGTCTTTGGCATCGCTCTTATTTTCCTTGGTGTCCGGCTTGGCTTCGGGGCTGGCTTCGCCAGGCTTGGTTTCGGGCTTGGTTTCGGCTTTATCGTCCTTGCCGGCGCTGGGGTTGCCGCCGTCTTTCTTTTCCGGCCCGAGCTTGTCAGCGGTCTTCTGGGTGCGTTCGGCGAGTTCCTTCTGCTCCTTGGCGATCTTGGCCGGGTCGCCCTTCCCTTGGGTGCGGGCGGCGAGGTTTTCCTGGTCGCGCTTGTGCTTTTCGATTTCTTCGATGAGCTTCTTCAGTTCGGCGATCTCACGCTTAATCTTGGCCCCTTCGTCCTCGGTGTCGAGGGTGCGGAGAATCTCTTCGAGTGCTTCGACGAGCTTCTTGTCCTGGCCGATGATTCGGTTGAACTCGCCGGTGCCGGGGGTGCCGCTCAGACCCTTGATGAGGTCTTTGAAGAGGTTATCGACGCCCTTTTCGGCGGCGAGCGTGAGGGCGGCGCGGAGGGCCTTGGCTCGTTCGCGTTCGTCGGGGTTCTCGCTCTTTTCCCACTTCTGGGCGAGGCGGAGCATCGCGTCGGCGAACTGCTTGTAGAGTTTGGCGTTCTCGGCCTGGGTGCGGTTAATGTCGTCGGGCTTGATTTGGGTGGTCGGGGGCACGGGCGGCTGGGCCGTCAGCACCGACGTGAGGGCGAACAGACCGAGCGTCGCGGCGAAAGCCATCGCTGGTAAGTTCTTCAACGGACGGAACATGAAAACCTCCTCGCGGATCGGGAAACTTCTCTCGGACTTTATTGTGACGACCTGTTGCGGGCATTCCAACTACTAACTGGGGAAAACCCCACTTCCACAGGCAGGTCGTTACAGGGGCGTTACGGAACTAGGAGAGATGGGGTCACGATGATCTATACAATCGTGGGCGCAGCGTGCGGCAACGGACGAGGAAAAAAATCGGTACTGGCTGATTATTCTGAGCGCAGCCGGGATTGACACATTTGCTGACACGGTGTGGCGTCGAGAGATACGCGAAGGCCGCCAGGGGTTTCGTTGCGCTGCGCTACACTTCACCCGCTGGCTACTCGCCGGTCGCCCTCCGGGCTGCTAATGAGGCTCCAGAAGCTGTTAGCTCCAGAAGCGATGAGCAAAACAAACCGGGCATCAGTACCGACTTCCAACGAATCGATGCTCGAGCTTTTCGTGCTGAGAGCTTCTGGAACTAACAGCTTCTGGAGCCTTTTTAGCCCGGATGGGCGTCGGATGGTAGCCAGGGGTGGAGCGCTTCGCGCAACCCCTGGCGTGAGGCGTCTGGGGCGACCGCTACACGCGAATCGGACTACTTCACGACGATCTTCAACTCGACCTTGTCGCCGGCCTCGGGCGTCAGCGTCACGGTGAATTCGCCCGCGGTGGTGCCAGCCTTCACGTCGTACTCGAAGTCGAAGTTATTCTTCTCGAAGTCGAGTTTCAGCATCGCAGGCACGACAATTGACGGGTCGGAACTCGTGACACTGATATTCAGGACGTCCAGTTCCTTACCCCGGAACTGTCGCCAGCTAACTGCCTGCTTGATCTTCTTGGTTTCGCCCTTCGCCAGGAAGAGTTGCGGCACCGCCCCGAGTTCAGGCGTGGTTGCCACCAGCCTGCCTGCCGCCTCGCGCTGCCATTTCACGATGGCGAGGCCGATGGCTTCCTGCCGTTCCTTGACGGACTTCAGCAAGTTTTTGAGGCGGTCGCGGGTTTGTGCCTCGCCAATCTCGACGCGGATGGAGACGATTTCGCGTTCGAGAAGCGCGAGGGCCGTGTCGGCGTTGACGACGAGGCTTGGGTCGGGCCAGCGGTTCACATCGAACGCATTCTGGGCATCGCCCATGAACTTCTCGGTCTCGGGGAAGGTGGCCTTGGGCCGGAGCGTACCATCGCGGACGAGGGCTTCTTCCAACGGCGTGACGGGTTGCGTTTCGACACCTTGAACGCGGTCGAGGCGGTTGGCCCGCTTGCCGTTCTCGAAGAGAACTTTGTCCTCAAGTTGGTTGTAGGCGCACTCGTATTCGATGCGGCGGAAGTCGCGGCCCACGGACTGCACGGCTTCGCGGGCCTTTTGAACGTCCTGGAGCGCATCCTTGGAGCGGACCCGCACGGCTTCGAGGTCGGCGAGGTCGTGGTTCGTGAGCGAACTCTTGCCGCGAACGAAGTCGTACTTGCCACGAGCCGAGCCGAGTTTCTTGATGGCGTCATCGAGTTTGGTCGCTAACTTTTCCTCATCGTCGCCGATCTTCACGAGCAAATCGCTACTTGACACGATCCGGAACGCGATGGGTTCGTTGCGGCCGAGCGTCGGGCCGGTGTCGAAGTTGGTGTCGGTGGCTTCGATGGTCAGGTACAAGTCGTACTGCGGTTGGGGGTCGCCCTGCGCGACTTCGAGGTTCAGTTCCTTCACGTCGAAGAAGTCGCCCTGGACTCCCCACTTGAAGCTCTTGAGTGTGCCATTGGGGTTCTTTTCGACCCGTGGGATCAGTTCGGTGCCCAACTGGATGCGGTCCACGAGGGTGGGCTTCGTGGTGGTGACTTTCGGTTCGGGAAGCAGATCACGCTTAATGCGTTCGAGCGTGTCGCGCGTCAGTTTCTTGTTGAGGTCGTCGAACTGGCCAAGCACGTAGGTTGGGGACTTCTCGGAGTTGGTATCGTCGCCCCGCACCTGGTTGAAGTAGTCGGCGGAGGAGAGGACGAGGGAACGCAGGTCGCCACCGGCGGCAGGGCCGGGCAGAGCGCGGACGAACACGGAGGCGCGGGCACTTTGAACGGCCGCGGCGTCGCTGGGTTTGTAGCTGGCCTTGTACATGACCTTGCTCAAACCGCGGTCGTCGTGCAGGTTGCTCTCGGGGTTGAACGGAATCTTGGCACGCGGCGTCACCCAGTATTCCTTCCCGACGCGGCGGATAACCTGGGTGGCGAGTTCGACTACAGGGCCTTGATCTTCCGTAACCTGGATCGAGAACTCGCGCTTGTTGCCGACGTTATCCTCGTTGAAGAATTCGACCTCGAACTCCACGGCGGACTTCGGGCGGTCTTCGGCCTTGAACGCGATCACGAAGGTGCCGTGAGCGTCGGATTCCCCAGGCTTGTCAGGTTTCGGCTCCTCAATGGTCTCAACCAGGAGTGGGACGGGTGCGGCGGAACCCGGCTTGGCTCCGGGGAAGCGGCCGACTTTCGGCGTGGCGAATGCACGGGTGATGGGCTTGTCGGTCTTCCCGGTGATGATGAGTTCGCTCCCGACGGGCACCACGGTGAGTGTCCGGTTGCCGCTGAGCGACAAGGATTCGGGCTTCATCGTTTGGCGAAGGCCAGAGAGCGCGGCGTACCCGGCACCTGAAGGCGAAGCGTAGTGCAGGTACGCGGGTTGGAACTCGGCTTTGACGAGCGAAATCAGGGCTGGCGGCGCGATCAGCGTGATGGGCCGCTGCGGCGTCTTGTAGTCCTCGGCACTGACGCTGAAGAGCACGTCTTCGGTTAGCCCGGTGATGTCGCCGGCGTACTCGCTGTTCCCTTGCGATTGCAGTTCGCCGCCCGGCACGCGGCGCTTCAACCCCGTGTATTCGAGCGACACCTTCTCTGGCTTGCCGAGCTTGCGGAGGGTGCGACCATACGACGGGCTGTCCGCCATTTCTTCGAGTTTCTCGAACACCTTCTGGAGCGACTCGTACCCGTCCAACCCCATCGCGTTGTTCAGTTGGCCGCGGATGGATTCGTCTTCGAGAACCGAGTCGGCTGTCCACTCCTCGAAGGTGCCCGGGAGCGAAACCTTCTGGTTTGGGTCACTGGAGTTCGTGGGGAACTGCGGAACCGGAATACCGACAAACGATTCGGTAACGTCGGACCACATCAGCGGCCGCCACCCGTCGGGCTTGGAGCGATCGGCGATCACCCAGCGGTAAACCTTGACGCGGACACGGGGCTTGCCGCCACGGGCTACGCGGATGCCGCGCTCGCTGACATCGAGAAGTTCGACAAGCGCTCGCCGCGGCCAGGGGGTATTCAGCATCAGGACATCGCGTTCCGCCAGAATCATCGAGACGTGATAGCACTTCCAGGCGGCGCGGGCCGGTTGCACTTCCCCGGCGGCGACGGCGTGACTGGCGAACCCGAAACTGAGCAAGCCGAGAACTGAGCCGACCGCGAGCATCGCCATCACCCGGAGCCGACGCCAGTTGAACGCCTGCGACACGGGGAGTTTCGCGACCCGTTCTCGGGCCTCTTCGATGGTCTTGCGGATCATTGCCCCCGAGTAGCCGTACTTCGCGGAACTCTCGACGTTGGCGAGTTCGATCGCCGTGATGAGGCGGTCGCCGAGTTGTTTGGGGAACTTGCGTTCGAGGACGAGCGCGAGCGCCGGATACGAGAAATCCTTGGTGTATCGGCGGATGATCCGGAACACGAGGATGAACCCGAGGACGCCGAGCGCTCCCAAGAGGGTGACAATGCGAATCCACCGGCCAGTGTCTTGCGCCCAGTCCCAGGTGAACGCCCGGAACACGCCGTAGTCGAAGACCAACGCCAAAGTGAACCAGGCGACGACGAACAGTAACGCCGAAAGTACGCCCTCAAGGAGGACATACGTTCGGATGAGGCCGCGGAGTTGATCCAACGGGTTGTAAACCCGGTTGTCGCCGGATGTCGGTTTGGCCGGGGTGCCTGTCGCGGTCGCCATTGTCTTTACCACGAGGTATGTTTTGTTCGGAATCAGTGCGGATATCACCGTGGCGAGCGGTCGGCGTGAGCCGACTGTTCTGCGTTGCGGGGACCAGAACAGTCGGTTCACACCGACCGCTCGCCGGGTGTGTGATTTACGCCAATCGGAGCAACTTGCGTGTCAGCCATTCCCAGCATAGCAAGAAGACCACGGTGAACAGTACCCAGTTCACGGCGACCATCTCGGCCGGCCACCGCTTCTTGGGGGTGACCATCTTGGGTTCCTCGTCGTTCTCGGTTCCGGGCAGAGCAACCGCGTCTTCATCTCGGGGCTGCGAGAGGGTCGCGGCGCTTTGGAACACGCGGGGACCACGGTTGAAGAACTGCCGCAGCGGCGTAGCCGGGCGGGGGTTGTCTTCGGGGCGCAACGCGAAACCGAGGCTGTCGCGCATCCACACTTGACGGCCTGTGTACCGATACTGCCGCGTGGGGTCCGTGGATTCGGTGCGGAACGTGTCGTCCGTTTGGCCGATCTTGAACAACTGAATCTGTTCATCCCAAAGGTCGTCTCCTGGGCCGCGGTTGTCGAACGGTTCCACCTTGGTCTGGAAGCACTCCGGGATCAACTTGAGGCTTGCCTTGTCGGTGAGCTTGAACGCCAACTTCGGGACGCCGTTGTCGCGGGGCAAGCCCTTGGCGAGGTCGGCCTTGAGTTTCTCCGGAATCCGACTCTGGAACGCGCTGTCGAAGTCGCTCGCCATCGCCAGCCAGGCGACCATGTCCGGCTTCGTCACGTCCATTTCGAGGTCGGACTTCAGCACATTGAACTTGCCCGTGAGGGTCTCGGCCGTGCTATCAGGGACATCCACGACAACGTAGTAATCCGCATCGCCGGGCGGGTAAACCTTGGGGTCGGCGGGAATCTGACCCTTGAAGTAGCCGTCGTCGCCAGGAGCCAGTGAAAGCGGGAACGGCCCACCTGGGAGAATCTTCTTCTCGCCGTTGGGGAGAACCTGCATGATGTTGAACTTCGGGTCGATGGCACCCTTGGGGTACGGCTTCGCGGATGTATTCAGGATTTGCGCCTGAACGCGAATGGGACTCCCGGCGATGACTTCCTTGGTGACAAGCACGCGGCCGCGCGACGCCTTCACGTCCCGCTTCGCGGCCATGTACTTCATGAACTTGGCCCAGTACCGCTCGTAGTAGTCCTTTTCGTAAGCGTACATCCGGTACACTTCGCCGGAGCCGACGAACGCGGTGCCGAACCCAGCGTCGGGCTTGCTCAACACGAGCCAGGGTCGGGTACTTTTCTTCCGCTCGAAGTCCTCGTCCACGAACTCCGCCAACACGACCGCGCCAGGCTTGATGTCGCGGATCGGGTAGCACGAATAGAACCCGCGCTTGGGCTTCAACTCGATGGTGTCGTCCTTGTTCAGGACGTACTTATCGCGGTCGGTGAAGAACCGCTCCCAGCCCGCGATGGGGTCGTTAACGGGTTCCTTGCCGTCATTCTTTTCGACAACCGGCGGGTCGTCGATCTTCAGCAAGTCGGACGCCAGCATGGGCTTCATGTAGAGTCGGCGCGGGGTCCTCGGCGGGACGATCTTGGCGGCGATGGCGATAGCATCATCAGGGTCCACGGGCAGTAGATCAAGGATCGGCCGCATGCGCTTCTGCTCGGGAGTGAGGTCCACACCCGGTTTGACGGGTTCGACCCGCGCGAGTTGCCAGGTGTTGATCCGGTCCGCGACGAAGATGAACCCGCCACCCTGCCGTTCCACCCACGTCTGGAGGGCTTCGGTTTGCTCCTGCGAAACCTCTGTCCAGTCCGGGTCGAACGCGATGATGAGGTCGTATTCGTTCAGGTTGTACGGCTTCTCTTTGGGATCGATGACCTTTCCCGAGAGGTCGAGTTTCGTCGGAAACCGCAGGATAACCGTCTCAGTCGGGTTGGGCGTGAGTTCGCCCTTCATGCCGGCTTCGTTCTGAACGAGCAACGTGACGGTGGCGCGGTTTTCCAGCACTTCGCGGGACAGGAACGTCCGGACGAACTGGAACTCGCGGCTCGGCGCGGCGGTGATGAGCAGCACGCGAATCTTCTTCTGGGTCACCGTGATGCCCGGTCGGTCACGCACATGCTCGGGGTCGGGGAACACCTCGTTCTCGTCCTTCGGGATGCGAGCGCGAACGGTCCACTTCCCTTCACGGAGGACGGGTTTCTTGATCGCGGCACCGACGGATTCGACCACGAGAGCGCGAGCCTTGGGATCGGTGCTGGCGGCGAACTGCGCGGGGTCGATCTCGAATTCGACTGAGCCGTGCGGCGGGTCGCCCGGCATGAACGTGATGGTGTACGGTGTCGCGGAGCCTTTGGTCTTGTCCTTGCGGCTGTCCTCAAGCGTGTAGTCGGCCGCTGCGGTTTTGGGGTCTTTGCCTGGGCCGTAGAGATCGAGTTTCACAGTCACGGTCTTGCCCGCGAGGTTCGAGCCGTCGGCTTCGACGGAGACCTTACCGCCTTCGTCGGGCGACATCACATCGTCGGCTTGGACGTCCGAGATGTTGATGCTGGAGTTCTGCCGATCCTCACCGACGGCAATGGTGAACACCGGAATGTTCTTGTCCTTCGCCAACTTGCGGAGTTCGCGGTACTCGGAATCCGAGGCGAGGTTGCTCCGCATGTCGGAGAAGACGATGACGCCCTGAACCATGTTGGCGGATTCGCGGTCGATGGCCGCCGACACCGACTTGGGAACGTTCGTCCCCGAGGCGATGGACTTGGCCACGTCAATACGCCGCTCCAACCGCTCGATGTTCAGAACGAGAATGTCGGTGTCCGAGTCGGACAAGTCCTTGACGAACGTGGCGGGGGCCGGTTTGCCTTCG
>Ga0105049_10006024_pt1 | contig 14128 bp, 8 predicted proteins | sample MAT06_FD_78087 | JGI IMG/M metagenome (GOLD analysis project Ga0105049, IMG submission 78087) | Freshwater microbial communities from Lake Fryxell liftoff mats and glacier meltwater in Antarctica - MAT-06 | ecosystem: Environmental > Aquatic > Freshwater > Ice > Liftoff microbial mat | place...
ACCGTCTGGTTTTGCCGAAGGTACCGCCGGATTGTCTCCTGATGCACCCGACCTATGGGTTCCGTTTGCCAGCGGGTATCCGTCAGGGTAGCGTAAAAAGCATCTGAGAAAGCTTTCATTTCGCGGGGGAAACCATTGTAGGTATGCGCCAGAAACCCAATGGCACCCCGGCCCGGTGCCGTCACCCAATCAGTTCCGAAGGTTGGGCGACCAAAAAACACGTTGCCGGCCGCACAGCCATTCACCAGCAAAAACGGATACCGACCCCGATTGTAATAGTTACGCCGGTCGTCGGTGGCAAAGCCAATGTCCACGTCAGTCACGTCGAGTCCCGAATGGCCAAATACCGTAATCATGCCCAGGCCGCTGTTTACTACATCGGCAATGGGAATAGTTTCCACCGGCTCGTCGGTTTGTTTGGAACGGGTATGTACAAAGGCCCCCAACGGAGTGCGTTGGGCCACGGTCGAAAAATCGTCTACGAAGTCCCGAAAGCGGCTCAGCTCGTCGGCAGATCGGCCACCACTGAGGTGAAGCATGGTTTTGCGCCAGAGTTGCAGACGAGTATTCCCCTCGTACTCGCGTACTTTTGCCAGATAATTCAGTATTGTTTGCGGGTTATCGGTATTGAGCCGCCCAACGGGCGAAGCGGGCACATCGCGGGTTTCGCCGTTGAACCCTTCCACCAGCAAGGCACCCGAACCAGGCCAGCCACCATTGGGCACGAGGTCCAAAAGAGCCGCGTTTGAGTTTTTGCGAACACCCTGCGGGTCGCGCGATTGACCAATCAGAAACAACATTGGCTTACTCAGTTGCGGCTGATCGGTGCTGGCCCGGTGCATAAACTGAGCGAACCGTCGAATGGCCAGCGGACTCCGTTCGCCGTAGTTGAACTGGTCGAACAACTCGCCAATGTTCACCGTCAGGGTATCGTAGCTTCCACCCGCCAGCGACGCCCGGTACGCAGCATATTCTCGCACGGGGTCGCTCACGCCCCCAACTGGTTTGCGCAACATCGGATGCGTTATAATCAGGTAATTGGCGCGTTTAGGGTCGAACGTCCGAAAGCGAACCGGAATCAGATCGGGAGCCAGAACAGCAGGCGGTGAATGCCCGGCTTGTTGCGTATACTGTACCCGCACAGCCGATAAGGAAACGCGATCACCTTCAGTCAACGGTTCCATAACCACCGTCAGCGCGTCGGGTTTGCCCAGTTCAGCCACTGGAAGCAACACCTCAAATCGGCCCGTTTGGTAATCCTCGAAAAAGCTCTCCCCTACCCGCTTGCCATTAACCCACCATGCCACCCGGTGCGGTTGGGCATTGCGCCCCGCTGCCCAGGCCTGCATTCGAAGAGGTAAACTGTCTACCCAAATTACCTCCGTTAATGGCAGTACAACCGAATAGGATTGCCCTTGCGCGACAAGAGGGCCCGTCCATCCTTCTCCTTCATCGTAATGGCTCAGTATTGACCCACTGCTGGCACTGGCTCCCAACGGATAAATAATACCCGCCGGGTATTCGGTGGTCAGCACCATGCGTGTTTCGGCCGGGACGCCTGCGGTGGAGGGAATGCCTTTTAGGGCTTGTCGGAGCCCCTGAACGCCCAAACGCCAGGTCAGGAAATAGTACGTTGTGTCGGAGAACAGGCTATAAAACGGGTGCGGCTGAAGAATGGCTGGTCGGTACAGCGCCGAGTCGGGACTACCATCGTTGGCTTGCCCCGAAAACGTAAGTACGTCGTTAGGATCGAACCGCCCGTCGGCTTCGCCCGTAATGGCAATGGCCTGCTCGCGACCCCGGTGAAACAGCTGAATGGTTCGTGGATCAAGAGTGCTGAGGTTAAAGCCTGTCTTTTGAAAATGGCTGGCGGTAAGCTGGTACGAACCCGCTTTGGCAGTAGGGATTTTGTAGTACGGTTGCCCAGGCACTATCCACTCAGAGCCAATAGGCTGAGCAAAGGCCTTGGTTGTGAGCGTAATCAGAAGTATGACGAGCAGCCAGTAATGCAGGCAGCGCATGGACGGTGGGGTTTAAAGCTGGTAAGCTACATAAATTTTTTCACCACTCGTCCTATTCATTTACCACTCATCACACCAATTCATATTTAATTAATAAAGTACCTTGCAATGCAAAGTACCTTATACTACCTTTGAATCATCAAAAACAACAACCGGAACGCCGGCCTGCCGGATTCTACTACTAATGGAAAAGATCATTCACGTAAACCCTGTACACTCATGAACATTGAGAACGCCCAGGTGCAGATGCGCAAGGGGATTCTGGAATTCTGCATCCTGCATATCATTTCGCGGGGAGAGGTGTATGCTTCCGACATGCTCGACGAGTTGACCTCGGCCCGAATCATGGTTGTGGAAGGGACCCTCTACCCCCTGCTAACCCGCTTGAAGAACGCTGGTCTACTCGATTATAAATGGGTAGAATCAACGTCGGGGCCACCCCGCAAGTACTACCTGCTGACCGAACTTGGTCGAACGTCGCTGACCGCACTCAACGAAACCTGGGTAGAACTCTCCGACTCGGTTCATTCTATTGTGGCCAAAACGGAGCAGGGTGCCAATTCCCAAAACGGCCCGGCCATCCTGGTTCCAGCTATGCTGGTCGAACCGGAACGAGTACCTAAATCACCTTCCAACCCAGCTTCTTAACCTGACATTTCTGCCTGAAACATCGGCCATAAAGCCATGAAAAAGACAATAAGCATAAATATAAGTGGCGTTATTTTTCATATTGAAGAAGACGGCTACGACAAACTCAGAAGTTATCTGACTTCGGTTCAGCAGTACTTCTCGACCTACGAAGACAGTCAGGAGATTGTTACGGACATCGAAAACCGCATCGCCGAAAAGCTGTTCGCCAAACTCAAAGCCAGCGAAAAGCAACCCGGCGGTCCACGTCAGGCCGTGACCCTCGAAGACGTAAACGAACTGGTTGCCGCTATGGGCACCGTGGCCGACTTTGAGGCCGTTGAAGACGAAGAACTGTTTCCGACCTCTGCTAAAACCAGCCAGTCAACCATAGGCGGAAAACAGTTTGAAGGGTCAGAATATAGTTCGTCCAGGAGCGAATCGGCGAATGAATCGGCGTCGGGGCAAACCCGCTCAGGCCGTAGCCATGGTCCCCGCAAATTGGTGCGCGACCTGCACCGCAAAACCCTGGGCGGGGTAGCATCGGGCCTGGCCCATTACTTCAACGTCGATCCTGTTTGGGTCCGGTTGCTGTTTGTGGTGCTGGTAATGGGCTTGCCTGCCCTGGGAGGTCCTTCGAACGATGGTGGATTCTTTGGCGGAGTGGCCGGTTTTACGGTACTCGCTTACATTGCTATGTGGATTGCGTTTCCCGGCTCCATGTCGCTGGAAGAAGACAAAACCGTTAAAAAGTTTTACCGCGATCCCGACGAAAAAGTTGTGGGGGGTGTGGCCGGTGGACTAAGTGCCTACTTCGGTATTGACAGAGGCTTGATCCGGTTGCTGTTTGTGATTTCGATTGCGCTGTTTGGCATTGGCCTGATAACATATATCGTGCTGTGGGTGATCTCGCCCACAGCCGATACAGTTACGGAGAAAATGGAGATGCAGGGTCAGCCTATTACCCTGGCCAATATCGAACAAACCATTAAACATAACCTGAATGTACCCGATAGTGGCCCCGAATCAGGCCTGACCAAAGCCTTGTTGTTTCCCTTTCGGGCCGTATCCCTCGTTTTGGCAGGGCTAGGCCGGGCGCTGGGCCCTTTCCTCAACGGTATCGTCAGCGTTATCCGCGTGTTTGCCGGTATCATTATGCTGATTGTTGCCTTTGCTGGCACAATTGCCTGTGTGAGTGTTGCGGGTGCCGCCTTTGGCATCGTGTCGGGGGCATATCCCGGTGGTAGCGGACCATTTCCCTTCGACTGGATTCGGGCCGACCTGGACGCCCCCATGATTGTAGCCGGGTTTGCCGCTGGCGTACTGCCTTGTATCGGATTAGGTATTCTGGGTCTTATGCTCATTACCCGGAGAGGTTTTTTGACTGGTCGCACAGCCCTCACGCTGTTGGGTATCTGGGTGCTGAGCCTTGTAATCGCCGGAGCAACCATTACACCCCTGGTGAGTGGGTTTAGCCGGAGTGAAACAGTAGAAGAAACCAAAACACTGCCCATTGCTGCCATTCCAATGCCAACGTTCGATATGAGCGATACAGATACCGAGTTCGATTATCGGCCCAGCCTCGAACTTCGGGGTTATGCCGGCACAGACGTTCAATTGCTCCAACGCCTGAAAGCCCGTGGCCGTAACCGGCGCGAAGCAGAGGCCAACGCCCGTAATATTCAGTACAACTACTGTGTTAAAGATTCCGTGGTGCGTTTCAACAACGAACTTGAACTGGCGCCCCGATCTAAGTTCCGCGCTCAGGAATTGGACATGGACTTGTTGATTCCATTCGAGAAACCGTTCCGCATGACCCGCGATTTTGCGTATTTCATTCGTAATAAATTCAGCGACAAGGAATTGGACCGCATGGACCGGACGATCTGGAAACTGACAGCCAATGATGGCCTGATGAGCATCAATTTTGATCGAGATTACAAAGACGAATCACGCGAGGAAAATAACGACAACAATACCAGCGAAGATATTGACCTATCAAGCGATGACTCTGACGACGATTTTAACGACGATTTCAGCTCGGCTGGTCCAGCAACCCGCACGTTTACCGTCGATTCATTCGATGAAGTTGATGTAACGGGTGCCATGATCGTTCGCATTGAATCAGGTACTGTCTTCAAGGTTGTGGCCGATGGCGACCAAAAGGACATCGATAAACTTGATGTAGACGTGGATGGGCGAACCCTGAAACTGGGTCCAAATAAGAATGGCCCCTTCGGCATATTTAGTAGCCGTAACGTCCGCTTTACCATTACAATGCCCAAAGTGGAAGGACTAAAACTAACCGGCGCCAGCCGGGCAAAACTGAGCGGTTTCAGTCCGTTCAATCGGCTCGACGTTGGCTTGACCGGAGCCAGCACGGCCTTGATCGACGTTAGTGTAGACCGGCTCGACGTTGATCTGACCGGCGCTTCTAAAGTGCTGCTCAAGGGCAAAACCGACGAGTTGAAAGGCTCGATGACCGGGGCCTCGCTGATCAACGCCAAAGGAATGACGGTTAACAGAGCTGAAATTCGGGCTTCGGGAGCCAGTCATGGAATTATGGGTCAGGTAAACGATCTGGACGAAAACACCTCTGGAGCCAGCAGTATTACCCACCAGGGCGACCAGCAATAAAATAGCCTGCCGGTGCAACCATTTCAATAAGACGTGCATCTTTTGATTAGCGAGCGAAGGCATGAATGCCCGACACAATTCACGCCCTCGCTCTTTCACTTTTCACTCTTTAATTCGTATGAAAACCAACACCCTCACTCTCTTTGTTTTGGCCCTTGTTGCCAGCCTTTCATTTGCCTTTACCCGTCCGATGGAGGAGGTCCGCACGTTCAACGTGAGCGGCTTCGACAAAGTCGATATGGGCAGTGCCTTCACCATCAATATTGTACAGGGAAGCCAGTTCAGCGTTAAGGCCACGGGTCGCGACGAAGATCTCGACGATTTGGAAGCCAACGTAACCGGCAACACGCTTAAAATTCGCTACAAAAACACCAAATGGGGCTGGAACAACCGCAAGCAGGTGCGCATCGACGTGACAATGCCGCAGCTTCGGGGGATGGATTTTTCGGGAGCCTGCACCGCCACCGTTCGTGGATTTCGGAACCAGGGCAATGTACGGCTGGAAATCTCGGGGGCATCAACCACCAACATCGACCTTGATGCCGACCAGTTGGCCGTTGACTTCTCGGGTGCCTCAACTGTTAACCTGAACGGAAAAGCTACCCGCATGGAAGGCGAAGTGTCGGGAGCGACCACGGTGAAAGCGTATAATCTACAAACCAGGCAGGTGGTGTTAGACGTTTCGGGAGCCAGCGGTGTCAGTGTATCGGCCACCGAAAAAGTGAACGTACAAGCCAGCGGAGCCAGCAGCGTTCGCTACCGGGGCGGTGCTTCGGTTAGCAGCAATACCTCTGGCGCGAGCAGCGTCCGACGGGACGGCTAATACATAAAGCAGGACAGATAAAAAGCGGTACAGGTCTTCAGGATCTGGACAGAAATCAACAATGGGTCTACGGGGTTCGGATAACGGGCTCAGTAGACCCATTGTATTTGTTCAGGATTCCCCACTACTTAATGCCACAAAACCCTATCTTTCAACGTATAGTCTAAAAACCAGGATCATTTCTATTGAGCGATGCGCTACCTCTTCATATGGTTGTTCTTATTCGGTAGGTCGGCCGTGGCCCAAACCGTTCTGAACCCTGATTATACACCACCTACCGCTACCACTCAACCGACTCCGGCTGATAGCCTGCTGCCAGCTCGGGCTAACGACCTGCGCCCCGTTGTGAATGACTCTCTTGATCGAATTCAGGCTGACCCCGAACTCAGCAATCGGCGGCAACGGTCGCGCCAGGTGCTACTGGGTCCGGGCAGCGACCACAACCGTGAACGCTGGTACCTCGCTGTGGAAGGAACGATCCGGGGTAACTCCAGTTTGCTCAACAGTACGCTCAATGGCCTTATCTCAACCCAAGGCACAACCAAGTTTGGGGCGGGTGCCTCGGCGGGAGTTATTTTGGGCGAGCGGTGGGCAGCCGAAATTGCTTATGTGTACCAACCTCTGCATAATACCCTGATTCTGGCCAACGGCCGGAGCCCCATTACCTTGCGGTACGCCAACAGCGGCACCAGTTTCATACTACGCGGCAAAGTTCGGGTGGGTGGCCGGAGTCAATTGAGTAATGGTTCGGGGTTTTGGCTCAGCGGTGGGATTGGCGTAGTGCCCAACAGTGGGCAATCGCTGGATTCGCTGGCGTTTCGGGGCATTATCCAGCGCCGACGAAACACGGCCGATACCGTCCGGTTAGCCATTGATACCTATCAGAATAAACGCTGGTCGGGGTTCGCCGAGGTCGGAGCCGAATACGTGGCACGTCTCGGCCCGCGCACCGAACTGATTATATCGCTACGCTGGTACCGGGCTATGGGTTATTCGCTCCGCACCGATGTTAGTTATACCGTTACCGGAACAGAACCCACCGTTGCTACCCTCAGCAGTGGCGGAAACGGGTGGGGGTTCGGCATAGTCTGGCGATACAATTATGGGCTTAAACACTAGAGGTGACACGCCCCCGCTTCGCCGTTTCAGGTTTCATGACCAGGCCACATCCGATCTGGGCATTACTTAGTTGAACGTATGAGCTTACCCGCGTTTTCCCTTATCGAAAAACTGCCGCATAAATAGCAGTTGGTAAACAACGGCATTATTCCAGTAGGTCCAGTTGTGCGCACTGGGACGGGTAAAGCAAAAAACGCGTTTGTTATTACTCAGATTGAATTATTTACTAAAATCGGTGTTTTTCAGATAGAAATTTTACGCACTCATGATTGAAAGACCCCTTACAGACTGGTTGCCTCTGACGATGAAAGAAGTCGAGAAAAGAGGATGGGATGAAGTTGATGTTGTGTTGGTGTCGGGAGATGCCTACGTTGACCACCCCGCCTTTGGAACCGCTGTGATTGGCCGCATCATGGAGAGCGAAGGGCTTCGTGTGGCCATTATTGCCCAACCCAACTGGAAAGACGACCTCCGCGATTTCAAGAAGTTTGGCAAGCCAAAATACTTCTTTGGGGTTACGGCCGGCTGTATGGACTCGATGGTGAACCACTATACGGCCAACAAGCGTCTGCGCTCCAATGACTCGTACACGCCCGGTGGTGAAGCGGGTTTCCGCCCCGACTACGCCAGTATTGTGTATACCAGAATCCTGAAAGAACTGTACCCCGATGTGCCGGTGCTGCTCGGTGGTATCGAAGCCTCACTGCGTCGGGTAACGCATTACGATTACTGGAAAGACGAATTAATGCCGTCTATTCTGGTCGATGCCGGAGCCGACATGCTGGTGTATGGCATGGGCGAGCAACCCCTGCGCGAAATTCTGAAACTGGCCCGGCAAGGGGTTCCATTTACGTCGATGCGAAACATCAACCAGGTGGCTTATTTGCACGATGCCAACACCGAACTACGCGAGTACAACAACTGGAGTTCGGTCGAATTGGCAAGCCATGAGGTTTGTCTGGACGATAAAATCAGGTACGCGGCTAACTTCAAGATTGTCGAAGTCGAGTCGAACAAGTGGCAGGCCAACCGGATTCTCCAACAGGTAGGCGATAAAATTCTGGTGATCAATCCGCCGTTCAAGACAATGGACGAGGCCGAAATCGATAAATCCTTCGATTTGCCCTACACCCGCCAACCCCACCCGAAATACAAAAAGCGGGGACCGATTCCGGCCTACGACATGATCAAGTTTTCGGTCAACATGCACCGGGGCTGTTTTGGGGGTTGCAGTTTCTGCACTATTTCGGCGCATCAGGGCAAGTTTGTTGCCTCGCGAAGCGAAGCATCGGTGCTGAGGGAAGTGGACGAAATCACGAAGCACCCAGAGTTTAAAGGCTACATTTCGGACTTGGGTGGCCCGTCGGCCAACATGTACAAGATGAAAGGCAAAGACGAGTCGATCTGCGCCCGTTGCCAGAGTCCAAGCTGTATTCACCCGGTCATTTGCTCGAACCTCGACACCTCGCACAAGCCCATGACGGAGTTGTACCGCAAGGTCGACGCCAACCCAAACATCAAAAAAGCGTTTGTGGGCTCAGGAGTTCGGTACGACTTGCTGGTCGATGATTTCAACAAAAACAACGCCGACGGCAATCACGACGAGTACATGGAGCAGTTAGTTACGCGCCACGTGTCGGGTCGGTTGAAAGTTGCCCCCGAACATACCTCCGACGATACGTTGCGGGTGATGCGGAAACCCTCGTTCAAGTATTTTAAGTTGTTCAAGAAGAAATACGATCAGATTCAGGAGAAGCACAACCTGAAACAACCGCTGATTCCGTACTTCATTTCGTCGCACCCCGGTTGCGAAGAACAGGATATGGCCAATCTGGCTGCCGAAACCAAAGATCTGGGTTTTCAGCTCGAACAGGTGCAGGATTTTACACCCACACCCATGACCGTAGCCGAAGTAATCTACTACTCGGGCGTGCATCCCTACACCCTAAAACCGGTAAAAACGGCTAAAACGCGCGACGAGAAACAGGCGCAAAACAACTATTTCTTCTGGTACAAGCCCGAGTACAAAAACTGGATTCGGAACCGTTTGACCAAGATAAATCGCCCCGATTTAGCCGAACGGTTGTTGGGTAGCCCAACGAAAGAAAACACGGGCAAGCCTGCCTTCTCAAGAAACAAGTTCGTCCGAAAAAAACGATAAAGTAGGATTGAACTTCTCGGAACTTACCCATTCGGGCGTAGTGTGCAAGCCACAGTACGCCCAACTTTTTTTACCACTGTCGGTGTCCTATAGTTGATAAACGAATCCCTTTCCATGAACAAAACCTTAGTTACGTTTACCTGCCTCCTGGCATCTCTCCTTACGGTGAACAGCGTGCAGTTGTATGCCGCCAATGTACCTCCTGTAAAGTCGATCAATGCCGTTAAACGGTCAATTAAACCAACGGATGTAAAACTCCCGGCGGGCTTTACGGCATCTATTGTAGTGGAGAATATGGGCACAACCCGGCATATTGTAGTTAGCAAAACGGGCGATATGTATGTAAAACTGGCCAAACTGAAAGATGGCAAAGGCATTTATCGCCTGCGCGACACCAATAAAGATGGCGTTGTGGATGAGCAGGTCGGTTTTGGCGATTACCCCGGCACCGGCATTTTCATTAAAGATGGCTATCTGTATGCATCGTCGAACAACAGTATTTACCGGTACAAACTGAATGAAAATCAGGAAGTAATCAACCCCGATCAGCCCGAGAAACTGGTATCGGGTTTGCGGGAAAAAGACCGCGATAAATCGAAGTCGATAGCCGTAGATAATCAGGGTAATATCTATGTCAACATAGCCTCGGACAACGACCGGTGCCGCGAGCCAAACAGTGGCAAAGGTATTATGCCCTGTTCGCTCTTAGATTCGGCGGCTGGTATCTGGCGGTTCAAAGCCAACGTGCCCGATCAACCGTTTTCGAGTGGGGTGCGGTTTGCTACCGGCTTGAAAAATGTGGTTGGTCTGGATTGGAACAACAAAACCAACTCGCTGTTTGTGTTGCAGCACGGCCGGGGTGCTTTCGATGATTTCTATCCGCAGTATTACACCCCGCAGCAAAGCGCCGAACTCCCCGCCGAAACCATGTATGAGGTGCATCAGGGCGACGATGCAGGCTGGCCCTATGTGTATTACGACCACATTCAGAAAAAGAAAATTATGGCCCCGGAGTATGGTGGCGACGGCAAAAAGCTGGGTACTGCCAAAACGATTAACCCCCTGGCTGCTTTCCCGGCGCACATGGGACCAAATGCCCTTTTGTTTTACACCGGCACCGCCTTCCCCGAACGGTATCGGAATGGGGCGTTTATCGCCTTCCACGGTCAGTCGCAATCGTTGCACAAAGGCTATCTGGTTGGGTTCGTTCCCTTCAAAAATGGTAAACCCTCGGGTCCCTGGGAGATCTTTGCCGACAACTTTGCGGGTATCGACCTGATAAAACCCACTGGTCCGGTACAGCATCGCCCCTGCGGTCTGGCTCAGGGACCCGACGGCTCCTTGTATGTGACCGACGATTTAAACGGAACGATTTTCAAGATTAGCTATCCCGCTCAGGCGTCGAACGGAAAGGTTTCTGAGCGTAAGTGAAGCGTAGAAATCAGAGCAACCTGCCTACGGTTTAATCGGTTCGTAAAACAAGACTTTGGAAGTTTCTCGCGAAATGTATTCGTTTGTCAGGATAGTTAAACACGGTTAAACCTGTCGACAAACTGCGGAACTAAAAATCTTTGATATTCAAATATTTACAAACCAATAGTTCCGCAAATTCGCGTACAATAACTTGTTGGGTGGTTTGTTCATCAATGGCTTATGTGCCAGCGTTCGGGCGACAAGCAGCGGGTCGCAGCGGTCAGACTTTTTGCTCGTTCGGCGGGTTGTGTATGAGAGAGTGAACGCCCCGACAGGTCAAATTTAGGTTAGTTAGTTGGCGACAGGCTAACCGCCCCGACAGACAGGGCTTGACAAGGCTCTTCTTAACAGATTTTTTCAAACAAGAATTAGCTAGATAATGAGTTTGATAACAGATAAAAAGTCTTATGCCGAAGATTCGGTTTTTACACCTGAGAACTTACTCAGAGAAGCAAGGCGGCAAAAAAATATTGACGACTGCAAAGTACCTTCTATTTGTGTGCTTGACCCAGACGGCGATTTAGTGGATTATTTGTTAAGGACTAATCAGGCAAAAATGAACGAGTGTTGGGCTTGTTATCATACCAAACTTTATACCGTACAACAAAATGGTTTTGAGTTCGCCGTTTTAGGCTGTGGCGTAGGTTCATCATTTGCCGTGCTGATAGCAGAGCAATTATTTGTGTCTGGTTGTGAATTACTTATTAGTGTAACTTCGGCTGGTATTATCAATCCAACAAAGTATAATTCCAAATTTATTTTGATAGAAGAAGCACTTCGAGATGAAGGTACAAGTTATCACTATCTACCCCCCAATGAACCCAGTGCCATCAATCCGATTCTGGTTGATAACTTAATATCTTACTATGATACCACTCATTTATCAATAGAAACAGGCATTAGCTGGACAACAGATGCACCGTATCGTGAAACGAAAGTGGCTATTGATGGAGCTAAAAAGTTAAATGCCGTGTGTGTTGAAATGGAAGCGGCAGCACTTTATGCCTTTGCCAAAGCAAAAAATAAAAATATTATTTGCTTCGCCCACCTGACAAACACAATGGCTCAAACAGAGGGAGATTTTGAGAAAGGCGAAGAAATGGGGAGTTTGGACACATTAGAATTGATCCACCATACTATAAACGCAACTACTAAAAAAGCCAGTCAATATTGGGATAAAATCTATACGATTAAACAACCTGATGAAGTAAGCTGGACACAGGAAATTCCCCAAACATCATTGGATTTTATCCATTCTTTCGGTTTGAAAAAGACCGCAAAAATTATTGACATTGGCGGTGGTGACAGCAAGCTTGTAGATTTTTTGATTGCAGAAGGCTTTGAAAATATTACTGTATTAGATATTTCTGTCAAAGCTCTTGAAAGAGCAAAGCAGCGTTTGGGCAGTAAATCCAAAACAGTGAATTGGGTTGTGAGCGACATCACAGAGTTTCAACCTGACAGAGTTTTTGATGTTTGGCACGACCGGGCAACTTTTCATTTTCTTACAACAAGTGAGCAAGTTGAAAAGTATATGGACGCTGCCAGAAAATCAGTTTCAGGCTATTTGACCATTGGTACATTTTCAGAAAATGGGCCTGAAAAATGCAGTGGTCTTGCCATCAAGCAGTACAGCGAAGAAACGTTAACCACTGAACTGCAAAACGGCTTCAACAAGTTACGTTGCGTGACCGAAGACCATATAACGCCGTTTGACACGACACAAAACTTTTTGTTTTGCAGTTTCAAACGAAATTCAAACTGAACACGGAAGGTCACGGGTGACAGGCAGCAGGCCGCAAGGTTAGCGTTTACAGCCCAACCGGGCAGGGGTGTAAAGGCTCGTACCTCGCCATCAACTCCTGCGGGCGTTGGGTGCGTGTCCATAAATTGGCTTCCATTTCGGCGTTTCGGTCGATAGGTTACAGGCATAGAGATTAGGTTTTTGCTCGTTCGGCGGGTTTCGGGCGACAAAGAGAACGACTGCATGAAGTAACCACAGAAATTGAAACGGCAATTCTTTCTTACATCAGAAATAATTGGAATTATGCAATTTGAATTTACTCCGTTCAACAAGGCCGTAACTGATGAGGAATTAATATCAGATGTGAAAGCAGTCGCAAAAGCATTGAATAAGACCAAGTTGACGATGAAAGAATATGACCAGCATGGTAGATGTAACTCAAGCACAATTATCAGAAGATTTGAAACTTGGAATACTGCTCTACGATTGGCTGACATTGAAATCACAAATCAGATCTATATTTCAAGAGAAAACTTGTTTCAAAATATCTTAAAATTGTGGATGTATTTGGGCAGACAGCCTAGAAGAGTAGAATTAGAACTGACTATTTCTGACTACTCACAACAACCATACAATAGAGAATTTGGAGGTTGGAATAACGCTCTGAGTAATTTTGTTGAATGGGCAAATCAAGAGGAAGTCGAAAAGAAGGACTCGACCGAAAAGGAGACATTTGTTTCAAGCAGGTTAACCGGACGAGATCCTTCCCTCAGGTTGAGATTTAAAGTAATGAGAAGAGACAATTTTACGTGTGTACAATGTGGCGCAAGTCCAGCAAAAAGCCCTGACGTAGAGCTACATATAGATCATATCAAGCCGTGGAGTTTAGGGGGGGGCGACAATCTATGAAAATTTGCAGACACTTTGTTTGAGATGCAATTTGGGCAAAAGCAATTTAGAGTATTGAAAGTAGCCAATGAAGCTACCGGACGCGTTGCCAGTCAGCTCAGCGTGTCAGGCGACAGGCCGCACGTCTTCATGTTTCGAGTAACTTTGCTCAATGGAGACAGGCGTTTACATTCCTATTATTTCAGACTACGGCTTCAAAGCCACCTTCGGTAACGAAGCTGACGATTTGTTCCTTCGCACGGCGTTGCAGGCTCTTATCAAGTCGGATACGCCCATTCGAGAAGTTCATTTCGACAAGAATGCGTTTGAGGCCTTGACAATCGACAGCCGAAGCGGCATTTTTGACTTGGCCTGTACAGACGAAAATGGTAGTCAGTTCATCGTTGAAATGCAGTTAGGTTTAGCCCCGCATTTTGTGCAACGGATGAAGTTTTACGCGCTACATAAATTCAATACGGTAGTGGAGAGGGGTGAGTTCGATTACGCCAACCTGCCTAAAATCTATGCAATCGCCATTTTAGCGAAGAACATTCTGCCAACGGCTCATTTCCATACGGTTGCCAATCTACGAAGCGAAGCAGGTGAAATCATTGACACTCAGATGACGTTTATTA
>Ga0105049_10006025_pt1 | contig 14127 bp, 10 predicted proteins | sample MAT06_FD_78087 | JGI IMG/M metagenome (GOLD analysis project Ga0105049, IMG submission 78087) | Freshwater microbial communities from Lake Fryxell liftoff mats and glacier meltwater in Antarctica - MAT-06 | ecosystem: Environmental > Aquatic > Freshwater > Ice > Liftoff microbial mat | place...
CAATGTCGGTGTTTGTAATGTTGCCTTCTGCATCTGTGTATTGATACAATATCTGATTCTTCTCGCATTTCCATGTTCCTCCTTTTGAGTATACTTTTCCGTCATCAAAATAAATGCTAGCTGAGAAAGTGCCGTCTGACCTGAAGCTCATAACGGCTTTCCCTTTTCCTGGCCATACATTCGACCAAGAACCTACCAGTTGTTCGGTAGGTGTGTTTGCGAATGCTAGCGTAGCTGCGAAAAATGATAATAGCATAATTATAATTCTTGATTTCATGATTTTGTATTGCCGAACGTTGTTTAGTCACACTAAACTGTGGTTTGTTTGGTTCGCAGACAGTTTTATGTGGGTTTTGGGTTGAATTCGTCCACTATCGTCGGTATGACTTTGCGATCATATTCAGATGAATGAGACAATTCAAGCAAAATCTTCGCCGGAGGTCAAGCCTTGGGTGCGGCGCGTGGTGGAGGCTGCGGGGGTTGTGCTGCCTACCACATTGGATGGGGAAAAGCGTTTGGGCTGGTGGGGGGTGGAAATGGCGAAATTCCTGCGTTTTTGCAAAAATATGCCGGAGGGGAACTAGGGGTAAGTGTGCAAATCTTGATAAAATCTGAGGAAAAAGCAGAAATTCAGTTCTAGAAAATAGCGGTTAACTTAGTCTTTTGCTGAACTCCAATGGCCAGATTAATAACAACAAGCCCTACACGACGAGTGCCTCTGCTGGTGCGGTCAATGGGCGAGGGGAGATCGAGAGTATTTCCAACAGCGGGCTCGGGAATGCGACGTTAGGATTTACCTATGACAATCTCGGGCGCGTGATTTCGCGGACGGTGAATGGTGCGGCGAACTCGATGGCGTGAGATTTTGATGCGGCTGCGCGCCTCAGCACGATAGTGGCTGCGTCCTTGCAAAGAGAGAGGAGCGGTTTTATTAATGGGATTAATAAATTATGTTACTTACGCGGCGCACCAAGCGGGTGATTTTGGGATTCACGGCCATTCTGATTTTTGTGGTTTTTGTTCTGGTAGCTGCGGGGCGGTATTTGAGCGGCGTGTCGGAGCGTCAGCGTTTTGAGCAGGAGCGGGCGGAGCTGAAGCCGCCAGAGCCTCTTTCCGTGGAAATTGTTGAGATGCCCTTGGTGCGCGTGAAGCGATATGCTGCGGAGTTGGTGCCATGGAAGCAGGCTGCGGTGCCTTCGGAAGTGGCTGGCCGGGTGACCGAGACCTTGGTAGAGGCAGGGCAGGTGGTTTCCAAGGGCGAGACGCTAGTGAAGGTCGAGGATCGTCGTGCGCAGATCGCATGGGAGCTCACTCAGGCGAGGCATGAGGAGGCGATGCGGCTGTTGGGGGAGACCGAGCGGTTACAGAAGTCCAACGTGGTTTCACAAACGCAATACGCGGCCGTCTTGTCGGCGGCAAAAATCACAAAGGCTCAACTCGATGAGGCGAAAGACACTTGGGAGCGGCACATCGTGAAAGCTCCCTTTCATGGGGTCGTGAATCAACGGTTGGTTGATGAGGGTGATGCTGTGAATGTGAATGAGCCCGTTGTAGATTTGGTGGATGTCGAGCGATTACGGGTGAAATTGATGGTGGCGGGAAATGACCTTGCGGCGTTTTCACCGGGCCGTGAGGTGGAGGTAAGGCTTCTCTCCGGAGGGCGGGAGAAAGCGGTAGCCAAGGTTGATTATGTGAGTCGCTCAGCGGATCCGGTCACCAAGATGTTCCAAGTGGAGGCGGTGGTGGATAATGCCGGTGGGGCGATGGCAGGAGGTTTGCAAGGCGTGGTCGAGGTGGAGGTGGAAAGCTTCCCGAATGGGCCAGTGGCCCCTGCGGCGGCGGTTCGGTTTTCCGGGAGGGACGCCGAAGTGCTCGTGGACGTAGGGGATGCCAAGCCGGTTTCCACGAGAATCACGGTAGGGCCGGAAATTGATGGGCAGTATCCAGTTCTTGAGGGCTTAAAAGCGGGTGACCGGATTTTTATTCGATGAACCTGCCACGCTGGAGTGTTGAAAATCGGGTTGCGGTCAACCTGCTTGTCGTTGTGCTTCTGGTCGCGGGATTTCTAACCGCTACGACCCGGCTGAAACTGGATCTTTTTCCCGATGTCTCCACAAACTTCATCCAAGTCACCACCTTAGATCCCACAACTAGTGCGGCGGAAGAGATTGAGCGCACGATCACGGTTCCCATTGAGGAAGAGCTGGCTGGGGTTCGTGGGGTCAAAAAAATCCGCTCCATTTCGGAGGATAACTTCTCTAATATTTTCATTGAGTTGGATGCCTCGGTAACCGACCTCGATCCGCCGCTGAATGAGGTGCGCCAGGCTGTTGACAAAGCGAGGAGCCGATTGCCGGCAACCATCGAGCCGCCGATCATTGAGGAGTTTGATATCCCGCTGCCGCTGATCACGTTTACCGTCTCCCATCCGCTGGGGTATGATCCCATGGAACTCCGCGAACAGCTTGATCGCATCAAGCGGCAACTTCGGATCATCCCAGGCGTTTCCAATGTGTTAGTTGACGGGTTGGACCGCCGGGAGGTCTGGGTGGAAGTGGATCCTTACAAACTGGAGTTGGCCAAGGTGTCCTTGGATCAGGTGACGGAGGCGATCCGACGCAAAAACTTGAATACGGTGGGCGGACGTTTGGATGGGGAGGGAGGACAGCGTTTGGTGCGGTTGATTGGGGAGATTCGTTCGCCCGAAGAACTCGCGGAGGTGCCGGTTCAAACTTCGGACGGCAAGATGATTCTTCTGAGGGATGTGGCCACCTTTCGGGACACCAGCGAGGAGCCCCGAACTTTCGGCAGAGCGGACATGCGTCCGGCCATCACTTTCACGATTGTGAAAAAAAAGGGTGCCGATGCTATTTTGACTGTCGGCCAGTGCCGGCGGGTTTTTGAGGAAGAAGCGAAACTTCTGCCACCCGAGATCGAGACACGAGTCCTGAGCGACTCGACGCGATTCATCAAAGTGCGCATCAACACCGTTGTGCAGAGCGGGCTTCAAGCCTTGCTGTTGGTGACCATTCTTTTAGTGCTGATGCTCAACTGGCGTCTGGCCATTCTGGTGGCGATTGGTATCCCGGTCTCCTTCGCAGGGGCGTTGCTTGTTCTTTATATTGGAGGCTTCACGATCAATCTCCTCTCGCTTTTTGCAATGATCATGGCATTGGGCATGGTTGTGGATGATGCCATTGTGATGGCGGAAAATTGTTATCGGCATCTCCAAGCCGGGCTTTCGCCAAAGGACGCAGCCATCCGAGGGTCTCAGGAGGTAATCTGGCCGGTTGTTGGGAGCGTGGCTACCACAGTGGCCGCATTTCTGCCGCTGATTTGGGCAGAGGGCATCATTGGCAAATTTCTGATGATTGTTCCCATCGTGGTGATTTCCGCATTGGTTTTTTCGCTAATCCAAGCCTTCTTGGTTTTGCCCAGTCATATTTCAGACTTCGTGAAGCGAGGAAAAACCGCCAAGGAACTCCGCGAACTCCCTCCCGCCAAGGGTCTCGGCAAATTTTCCAGAGCGGTGGCGGTCACCTATCGCGACATGCGCGATAGCGTTGATGGTGGCCTAGCGACATTAGTTTCCATTTACCGACATCTGCTCAATCTGGCACTACGGTATCGCTATTTTTCGGTGGGAGCCTTTCTGGCGCTGTTGGTGGGAGTTTTTGGAATGGTGGCTGTTGGGCTTGTGCCATTCAAACTGTTCGCGACGGACTTTGCGGACACGATTTTTGTCAAAGCCGAGTTGCCATCGGATTTCAGTCTCGACCAGACCGGCGATGCCGTGGCGCGTTTGGAAAAACGCATTGCGGAGGTCTTGCCTAAGGATGACTTGCTGGCGCTGGTGACGCGTGTGGGTGCACGATTTGACCCCACGAATCAGTTCCTTGAATACGGCACGAATCTGGCTCTGGTCACCGTGGATATTGATGAGCAAAACCCGGCCTGCCGCAAACCCTCAGAAATTGCGCGAACGCTGCGGCGGATTCTTTCAGAATTTCCCGAGTTTGTGAGCCTCACCATCCAAGTGGAAGAGGGAGGACCTCCGGTGGGACGAGCCGTGAATGTGGAACTCAGTGGCCCAGATTTTACGGAACTTTTGGCCGTGGCTGATCAGTTTGAGGCGCGTTTGGAAGCCGTGGCGGGCGTCTATAATGTGGATAATGATTTTCCACGCGGGAAAACCGAATTTCGCGTCAAGGTTGATGAGACACGGGCAGCTCAAGCCGGGTTGGATGCGACGACTGTCGCGAGGGCGTTGCAGGGCGGTTTCTTTGGGTTGGAAGCAGATCGCATGCGATGGGGAAATGAGGAGGTGGTCCTCCGAGTGAAAGCTGCGGAGCGTTACCGTCAGGATCCGGAATTTCTCATGGGTATGAGATTGATCAACCGCGAGGGAAATCCGGTGGATATCTCATCGGTTGCCACAGTGGAAAGTACGACCGGAATTTCCCGGGTGAAGCGCACCAATCAAGAACGCGTGCTTACTGTTTCGGCTGATGTTGAGAGCCAACTCACGACCTCGGCTCAGGTCAACAAACTCATCGCCGCATGGGTTCCCGAGATTTTGAAAGACCATCCCAATGTCAAAGCCAACTTGAGCGGAGAGAACGAGGACTCCGATCGCAGCGTCGCGAGCATGCAGTTTTCATTCATCGTTGCCATGCTTCTCATCTATGCCCTGCTGGCCATCATCTCCAATTCCTTCCTACAACCCGTGGTGATTATGTCTGTGATTCCCTTTGGCATCGTCGGGGTGATTGTCGGCTTGCTGGTGATGGGCGAACCGATGGGTCTGATGTCCATTATGGGCACAGTCGCGCTGGCTGGGATTGTCGTAAATAACTCGGTGGTTTTTGTGGATTTCATCAACCAGTACCGCCGCCAAGCTGCTGGGGCACCTCAATCTCAAAGCCGCAGCCAACCCCTTGTGTTGACACCCATGGTGAGGTGGCGATCTATCCTCCAAAGTGCCAGCACACGCTTTCGTCCAGTGTTTCTGACGTCGGCCACCACCATAGTCGGTCTCGCAAGCATTGCGTTTTTTAGTTCAGGCCAAGAAAAATTCCTCGCACCGATGGCTCAAGCCATCGTGTTTGGGCTGATCTTCGCAACGCTCATCACACTCATCCTGATTCCCTGCCTCTACTCCGTGTTGGATGACCTGCATCGCGTGGTGGCCAAGTTTCAAAACCGCACTTCTCCGCGCGGGAATTAATTGGCCGCGACGAAGCTTTGAACAATCATGTAGAGACGACTTTTGAGAAACGATTCAGGCTCTCAATGACCCCACTATGCAAAACAACCTAGACCTCGAAAAGTCCTTGAATCCTCGCGTCTTGATGTATCCTCGGAGCAAGTTGATTGACCGTTTGGAGTGGACGGGCCCGGCACACAAAGTGGCTGGATCGGCATCCGACATGCACTGGCACGCCTGGGGCAGCGACGGTGCGCTCTACTTGGTTGATGATGACGGCGTGAACAACGGAGGTCCGCGAACATTTGCGCATCTGCTCCGGGTCGAGGGAAAGCCGCCGCACCAAACTTTTCACGTGGTGAGCCGGTTCCCTGGGCTGCAGCGCTCTTCGCTCAGGCGGCATCTTTATGTGAGTGGCGCATTAGCAGTGGGTGACCGACTCTACGTTGCTGCGTACGAATACGACAGTCACGATCCAGGTAACCCGGGACGTTATCTCGTCGGCAACGATATTCAGGCCGAGAAAGGCAGCGATTTCTTCATCATGGACGCAATCAGCCACCACGGTGGGGTCGCTTCTTTGATGTTCTCCGATGATGGCGGTGAGACGTGGCAAAACTATCCGGTTCCAGACGCACCGCTGTTTTTGGGCCCGCGCTTCGCCGGGCTAGCGTTCGTCGGCTTTGGCCCCGGATACTCAGGTGTGCCGACTAATCTGGAAGGCTACGTCTATGCGATCAGCAACGATGAATCTTGGGAAAGCGGCAGCCACGTCTTCTTGGCTCGCGCACCTTTGAACCAGGTCCTGGATCGCAACGCATGGACCTTTTACGGAGGACGTACGCCAGCAAATGAAGCGGCTTGGATCCCCGAGGAAGTGTACGCACGGCCGATCATGACGGACCACGGTCACGTCGGGCATCCCACCATGACCTATAACGCAGGATTAGGTCGCTTTATCCTGGCATTCGGCAGTGATGCCGTGCCCAAGAGCTACGCGCACGACCCGGCCCTTGCGTGGGAACGTTGGCATCGCCGCCGCGAGCTGCAGATTTACGAAGGGCCGACGCCGTGGGGTCCTTGGGCTCTTGTGCATTACGACTCCGCGTGGGAGGGCGACCACGTCGCCTACCTACCCCAGATACCACCTTGCTGGCTGAGTGCCGATGGAACCGAGGGAACGCTCATGTTCAGCGGCGACTACCGCATGTGGGGCGTGCCGGAGCCGGAAGGACACGAGTCTTGGTACGCGCAAATAACCCGACCCTTTCGGTTCATCTTGAAGTGAAGCATCCGAGGGCTTTTGCGTGATTTTACCGCGGCGGCGCGGTTTGGGATTAAATCTTGTTCACGCAGTCCCTTACGTTTTGCGGAGGCGAAGAACCAACGGGAGCATCAGCAGCGGGGCGAGGGCGGAGATGGCGAGGCCCCAATGGAGGTTGCTGTAGTCGGCTATGTAGCCGACGAGCCAAGGCATGAAGATGCCGCCGGCGTTGCCGAGCGCGGCTAATGCGCCAAACATGCTGGCACCGCCGTTCGGGTAGCGGTCGGCGGTTACGGCGAGCATCGTAGGCCAGAGACAGCTAGCCGTGAAACCCGCAAGGATGCAGGCAGTGAGGGCGAGGGACGGAATGGGCAGGAAACTGCCTAAAAGAAAAAGAACGACCGTGCTGCCGCAGCTCCAAGCCATAAGTTGAAATGCGTTGAAGCGGGTGCCGGCGAAACCGATTATCATGCGGCCGAGACCCATGGCGACGGAGAACAGTAGGAGCGAGCCTCCGCTTATCCAGGTCGGAAAACCGAGGGAGGTTTCCGCATAGGCGGGGAGCCATTGGGTCATGCCGAGTTCGGTTGCGCCGCCAAGAAAGAGAGCGATGGCAGCTAAGAGGAACCAGTGTTGGGCGAAGAGCGAGCGGACGGAGGTGCGGACGCTTTCGTGGGCAAGGTCGGGAAACCGTAGTGGGGCGAAGGCAACGAGGAGGCCGAGCGGAAGTGGGAGAAAGATAAGGCACGAGCCGCGCCAGCCGAATCCGGCGGCGAGGGCGAGTGAACCAGCGAGAATGGTGATGACGGCACCGACGCAATAGAACGAGTGGAGCCAGTTCAGGGCTGCGGCACGGTTTGAGGGATTGAGTGCGGAGACGATGGGGCTAAGAACCATATCCAGCATGCCGGCGGCGAGGCCGAGGGCGAAGAATGCGACGAGGAGGAGGTTGTAAGTGGGTGCGAAGGCCATCGCAATAAGACTGATGGCGGTCAGGGCGTTGCCCAGTTGGGCGAAGAACTTGGTGCCGTGGCGATCGGCGAGCGGACCGGTGATGAGGATGCCGACGACGAGTCCGGCGAAGGCGACCGCACCGAGCCGTCCAAGTTGTTCGCCGCTAAGGCCGGTGGAGCCGCCGTACATCGTGCTCAGGGTTGTAAGGAAGACGGGGAGTAGGTTGAGTCCGATGGCAAGGCTCATCATCGCACCGTAACAGAGGAGCGTGAGAAAGCGGGCACGGGGCACGACGGGCACGGACACTTTGAAATTCAAGAGAAAAAGCGAGAAAAAGCGATAGGAATCACGCGCCAATACGGCCAGTCCTCCACGCCTGGCACGTGTTGAATTTGTCTACTGCCAGCGCCGACCCGCCTTGTTTTCTTTAATGGCGGGAAGCAGACGGATGCCCGTCTTGTTTGGTTTTGGGTTTCCGAATGTCACAATTTTGTAACCAAACTTTTATTGTCGGGAAATCGCAGTTCGGGCGCTTATTCCCCGTTGGCGATAACGGGGAAATGATGGGGAGTCGGAGTTTGCATCTGAGGGAATGTCTATTTGTGCGAGCGCGGGGAGGGAAGCAAAGTGCGGTCCACGCGTGGCTTGGCGGAAACGGCGTCGGACTTTCCGCAGCTGCATCCGGCGCACGGTAGCGAGGGCCTGCGACGGTATTTCACAACGGCGCTATAGACGAGGTAGGCGGTCGCGAGGAGGACGAGGACGGCGACGATGAGGAGTTCGAGGGGGTTCATAAGCGGCTGCCGATTTGGTAGATAAGGACCGCAGCGACCCAGGCGAGTGCTGTCATGACAACAAATGACCCGATGGCCCAGCGCCAGTCAAGTTCCTTGGCGATGACAGCGACGGTAGCTCCGCACTGCATGCAGAGGGCAAAAAAGACCATGAGCGCAAAGACGACAGGTAGAGTGTAAACAGGCTGGCCGAGGCGCGGTCCGCTTTGCCATTTTTCGTTGGCGAGAATGGTGCGGAGGTCGTTCGAGCTCTCGTCTATATCGGAGCCGAGATTGTAGATAATCCCCATAGTGGCGATGATAACCTCGCGGGCGGGAAAGCTTGAGAGCACGCCGACGGTGATCTTCCAGTCGAAGCCGGCGGGGTCGAAAATCGGCTGCACGGTTCTGCCGAAACGCCCGAGGTAGCTCTGCTCAATATAGGCGCCTTGGATGCGATGCTCGAGCGCTGACGCGAGTGGGGACTCGGGATTTTCAAGTTCGGCTTGGAGGTCAGGGGCAGACGCGTGCATGGTGACAAAATCGGCGCGCGTTTTTTCGGCGACAGATTCCGATCTTGGAAAATAGAGAAGCGCCCAAATGATGACGGAAAACGCGAGGATGACGGTACCTGCGCGTATGAGGAATTCGCGGCCACGCTGCCACATGCGGAAAATGATATTGCGAAATGTCGGCATGCGGTAGTCCGGCATTTCCAGAATGAAGGGCTGAGCCTTGATATGCAGGATGCAGCGATTCAAAAACCATGCGAGCGGCATGGCGACGGCAGTACCGACGAAGTGCATGATGAATAGCGCGAGACCGGCTACGATTGGGCCGTGAGCGGGTTCGACAAAGGCGCCGATGAAAAGAACGTAAACTGGAAGTCGGGCCGAGCAGCTCATGAAGGGCGTCATCAATATCGTCGTGAGACGGGCCTTGGGATCTTCCAGTGCGCGCGCTGCCATTACTCCCGGGATTGCGCAGGCGTAGCCCGAGAGGAGCGGCACAAAGCTTTTTCCATTGAGTCCGCACCAACCGAAGAGCTTGTCCATAAGGAAGGCGGCGCGGGCGAGGTAGCCGGTGTCTTCGAGGATGGAAATGAAAAGGAAGAGGAGAAGGATTTGGGGGAGAAAAATAACTACACCTCCCACGCCTGCGATGATTCCATCAACGACGAGGCTCTGGATCACGGGGGTGCCAGCGAGAAGTGGGGCGACGAGGGATTGCACCCAGCCCGTTCCGGCATCAATGAGATCCATGGCGGGGCCGGCCCAGGCGTAGAGGCTCTGGAAGACGATATACATCACGCCGAAAAAGATCAGCGTGCCCCAGAAGCGATTGAGCAAAATACCATCAATGGAATTGCGCGTGCGTGCGACCTTCCCATCGCCTTCGATGACACCGTCGAGGAGCACTTCGAGGTGGCGGTAGTGGAGAACAGCCTCGGCTGACGAAGGATTCAGGCCATTCGAGCGGATCACATCGCGGGCCGCACTGAGCATCGCCGGTAGCTTGTCGCCATGCCCCGCGCGTGCTGCGTGCGCGCTGTCGGTATCGAAAATCATACGAAGTGCTTCGGGGCCGCTGACATCCACATGAACCTGAGCCAGTCCGTTACGAACGATGTCGCGGGCTTGCAGGATAAACTCCGGCCATTGGATGCGTGGCATGGTCCGGGGCTCTGCAAGGGCTTCTTCAATGGCAGCCTTGAGCTTGTCGAGACCTTCGCCGCGTTTTGCAACCGTAGGGATGACCGGCACGCCTAGTCGAGCGGCGAGGAGATCAACCTTTATGCGAAGTCCGTTGCGTTTGGCGGCGTCCCATTGATTGAGCACGATGACGACTGGCATTTCCAGCTCAGCGCATTGCGAAATGAGGAGCAGGTTGCGCTTGATGTTTGTGGAATCCACGACACAGACCAGCATGTCTGGACGCCTGTGATAACCGCGGCCTCCGAGCACGTCCATGACGACTCGCTCATCAGGCGACGATGCGACAAGACTGTAAGTGCCGGGAAGATCGAGAACTTCCACTTGCCGGGTGCCAAGCTTCATGGTGCCGATTTTTTTCTCGACCGTAATCCCAGGATAATTCGCGATGTGTTGCCGCATACCGGTAAGGCGATTGAACAACGTCGATTTTCCCGTATTCGGATTCCCGAGCAAAGCGATGCTTATGGCGTGGGGCTCTGCGGCAACCATCTTAATCCACCTCCTCCACTTCGATCACGGAGGCCTCGGCGCGGCGAAGGCTGATTTCCTGTCCGTTTATCTCAACGGAAATCGGATCGCCCAGCGGTGCGATTCGCGAGACACGCACGCGAGTTCCCGGTAGAAATCCCAGCGCAGCCAGCCGACCAGCGCTGCCTCCATCTGCTGAAATGCCTGCGACTTGCAGGGGTCTTTTATGTTTTATTGCACCAAGTGTTTTCAGTTCAGGTCAAGTTAATGAGAAAGCTTCTCAATAACAAGGGGTATCTTTTTCAGGAGTCCATCGCACAGAGGGGGCCGTCGCTCTCAAAATACGGAAAATCGGAGTTCTCTTCCAAAAGAAGATTGAACCTCCGCAACGCATCCATATAGAATCCCGATTCCACCCGAATTCCATAGCTTATTTCAAGCTCCTGTTGGTTCAAAAAAGAGGGTCTGCCAAAAAACATGTTGTTGCGAACGAACTTTATTCAGGGCCTCGGGGGCGGCTTCTTGGAGCGCCAGCTCATCGGTATTGCCTCAAGCGTCGAAAATATCTCCCTTAGCCTTCACAAGAACGCCGATACACTCCGCTTGATCCGGGAGACCCGCAGCCAACGCAAATGGCTGCTCACTAGCAACGAAGCTTTCTTCCTCCACTCGCTTGCGTGCGCCCAAAGCAAGCTGCCGGGAGCGATCGCTGAAGTCGGCGTCTTCGAAGGCGGCTCCGCCCGCATGATTTGCGAGAGCAAGGGAGATGTCCGCCTCCACCTCTTCGATACTTTCTCTGGCCTGCCCGCCGCTGGCGAACACGATACCTATGCGCACCGCGCCAAGGCCAATCTTTACGCCTGTAGCATCGAATCCATCCAGTCTTACCTTCAGACCTTTCCCAATGTCTTCTACCACGAAGGCCTCTTCCCTCACTCTGCCACCAAGGTGCCCGAGGGCGAAAAATTCTCCTTCGCCCATTTCGATGTGGATTTGTATGAGAGCACCCTCGCCTGCTTGAATTACTTTTATCCTCGAATGAACCCGGGTGGCGTCATGCTCTCCCACGACTACTCCATCCTCAACGGGGTCCGAAAGGCCTTCACCGAATTTCTAGGCGACAAGCCGGAACAACTTATCGAACTTCCCACCACCCAGTGCATGGTCGTGAAGCAATAAGGCGCGCCCTTTCTCTCGTTTGAGCAACGCTTAGTCGCCGACCCATACAAACTGCGGATGCGACTGAGTCGCTCGCTTCGCGTATAGACATCGCCTCAGGCTGCGCACCTTGTGGCGACGGCTGGCAGGGAGCCCAGCATTCAGCGGTTTGCTCCTAGCTCTCCCAGTAAGACGGAATGTTGTAATGCCGGTAGAGGCCGGTCTCATACTCACGCGAGACGAGGGCTTCAACGGTATATTCCGGCGAACTTCGGATGGCATCGCGGGTTAGATTCACAAAGACAGTGGATGTCTCCCAACTGATGCGTTCGATCCATTTTGGAGAAATAAGCACTTTTTTACCCGGCCACCAATTTACCGTGTCAATGACGAGGTAGCGAATGATCCAGTTTTCTTCATCAATGATAAAGTCATCCACGTGGCCGATACTACCGTCTTTTGCCTCAATTTTGTCAGCTAGAACTTCTTTCGTGCTGCGGAGGTGGGGATTCCAGGATTCCTGTTCCTCTTCCGTCAGGATCGGGCTCGTTTCTGGAATAGCCACCATGGCGGGGGCTGTTCCAACCAAGGGATAGTCGGCCGCCATTGGGAAAGTACCAGCCCAGTAGCCGGGCCAGCCATAGAAACCGTGATAATTTTTCTCGAATTGGCGCGAGACAGGTTTGTCAGTGTCGAGGGAGGGACTTTCTTCAATTTGAGCTTTGGTAAGTGACACCAAGATATTTTTCTCCTTGCTTATCGCTGCGAGGAGAGCGTGAGGCGAGATGAGTACTTTACGATCGGATAGCCAAGTGCCTGTATCGGCTATGAGGTAACGTATGCTCCAAGTCTGGTCGTCGAAGTAAAAATCTTTTACCCTCCCCATTTCTCCATCAAGGCTGTCCAATTGATAAGTTTGCAGTGTGGTGGCTTTGTGTAACATGGTTTGCGCAGTTTTTGAGTGGAGGTTGACCAACAAAAATTACTAATAACGACAAATGGCAGCGATTCCCGTGCTGGTCGGCATTTGTGCAGCGGGAATCACAGTCACGTGTCCACCCTTTTGAAGAACGCTTTCACCAAGATCATCCAATAGATCATCAACTTGCGGGTCGTCATCGTCTGCGAAAGAAATTCGTCCGCTGCCAGGATGAATGCGCCCTAGCAAGGTGCGCTCCGCTTCTATCAGCAGGGTGGCGACTCTCCCGTTAAAGACAGCTTCGGCAACGGTCTCAATTTTTTCAAAGCCCAAGCCTTGGGATTTGGCTAGACGAAACGTTTCGCTAACCGCACTCAGGCGAGCTAAATAATGCGGTTCAATTATTTTCCAGGCAAGCTCACACAACTGTTCATTGGTTAGCGCGCTCGGGTTCTTTTTGATTCCCTCTTTAACCAGCGTGGGATGGTGGCTGATCGTCTGATAATGTTGATGATGCTCAGGCAAAGCAGCCAGAATGAGAGGCAGGCCGTTGACATGGTTTTTTTGCAAGGCGCGATCGATCACCCGGAAAAACCGGTCCCGATCCTTCTCGCTTTCTTCGCTTGCACCGGCATGGCCATGGTGTGTGGCGTGGCTGGTCCCGCCGTAGGAGGCGACGGTATGGTGGGGCTCGGTAATTTCTTCGCCCAAAGCCTTCGTCAGCGTGCTGGGGAATTCAGGTTCCAGAATCACTTCATCGAGAACATAGCGATTGCCTTCGTAAAGCTTTACTTCCTGCAAAGACAAAGCAAGGATTTGATATCTGTCGCTGGATTGGAGAATTTTACGCAGCGGTTTGGTATGAAAAGTGTCGGAGACGACGGTTAATTCCGGCACAGAGTGCTGAAGAAGAATCACCTCGGAAAATCCGGCAGCCGCAAATACGGCAAGACCATCCAGAGTGTGATTCCAGAAGTCGTGACTGCCCACGAGATGAACCATGGGTTGCAATAAATCAGCCGTCTCGCGAGCACTATTGTGTTTGCTCAGAATGGCTTCGATTTGTGAAATTAACCCGCGAAATCGGATTACGTTCTGCTGGTTATCCGGGAAATAACGATGGGTAGGCAAGTAGAGTGAAAGGCAGGGGCCTTCTCTGTTTTGAGCCAGTTCGATCAAATGATCGTATCTGAGTAGGTTCATAGATACCTCATATCGCATCTGCTTCCATTTTTGGACCTGTCGAAAAATGTTCGCGGGCTCATCAAGAAACTCTGCCGCATCGCCCACCGCTGCCTAGCCGAGTTCCAGCGCACCACGCTCGGCCTGCCCGAGGGCGTGCCCGGCATCGTGATGGTCATCCACACCTTCGGCAAATACCTCGACTTCCACCCGCACCTCCACGCGCTGGCCGCCGACGGGCTCTCCGTGGACAGCGGGCTTTTTCACCTCGACGACGAAGCGGACGTGGTTTTTCGCCTTGCGAGGTGATGGAGGCTTCCCGATCCGCCGACTGTCTGATAGCACTGCGGAAATGAACACTGGTAAAGACGGAGAGGATCAGGCCGGAGCCGACGGGAAACGGAAAGCGGGGGATGTGGGCGGGCTCGCTCCCATGGGCGCGGTGGCGGCGCTTTATTCCGAAGGTGATGTCTCCGTGTCAACCGCCA
>Ga0105049_10006026_pt1 | contig 14127 bp, 14 predicted proteins | sample MAT06_FD_78087 | JGI IMG/M metagenome (GOLD analysis project Ga0105049, IMG submission 78087) | Freshwater microbial communities from Lake Fryxell liftoff mats and glacier meltwater in Antarctica - MAT-06 | ecosystem: Environmental > Aquatic > Freshwater > Ice > Liftoff microbial mat | place...
CCGCTTGCCCGAGGACCAGCTGGCCCAGTCAGGCACCAGGCGGCGCAGGGGCGAGTGTCTGGCGATGCGGTGGGCCAGGTAGGCGGCGACAAAGGCGGCCGCCGTGACATAGGCCAACAGGCCCAGATCGGGCAGCGCGATCATCGGCGCGGCGGCGGCGGCGAATTTCGCGTCGCCCGCGCCCACCAGTCGGACCATGTTGGCCACCATCCCGATCAGCAGCACCACGACCAGATGCGTCCAGCGCCACAGGTAGTCGACAAAGGGCAGCGCGATCAGGCCCAGCACGGCAAAGCCCGCAACCAGCGCATAGACGGCCACATTGGGAATTTTCAGCGATTTCATGTCGGTATAGGCGACATAGAGGCTGATCGGCAGCGCGGCCAGCATGAACCAGGCCGCCTGGGCAAAGGTCAGCGCCATCAGTTCGTGCCGGGTTCTTCCAGCGCGTCAAGTGCGCGGGCGGCCTCTTCGAAGTATTGCGGATGGGTATCGACCGCATCGCGCAACAGGCCGCGACCGATGGTCAGGTCGTTCTGCTTGATCGCGGTCAAGGCCAGCGTGTACAGCAGTTGCGCCCGTTCGATCTGGGTCATGGCGATGACCGGCAGATCGTAGTTGCGCTGGGCGCCGCGCGCCAGCACCAGGTTGTTCTTGGCGGTGAACAGGCCCGGCTCATAGCGCAACGCCTCGCCGAACAGGCGTTCGGCGCCCTCGTAGTCGCCCCGGGTCAGTTTGGAATAGCCCCAGTTGTTCAGCACGCTGGCGGGCGTCGTGGTCAGGCCGACGGCGGTTTCATAGAAACTGTCGGCCTTGGTCCAGTCTTCGTTCGCATCGGCCACCATCGCCTCGAGCCGGTAGCGTTTGAATGTCTCGTAGGTGGGGGGCACGGCATACAGCACGGCCTGGGCGGCATCCCAGTCATTGGTGCGGATCAGCGCATCGGCCAGTTCCACCCGGTCGGCATCGGTCGCCTCGGCATGGTTGGTGACGGCACGCCAGGCCGACACGGCCTCGGTATTGCGCTGGGCGCGGATCAGCGACGACGCCAGACCGCGCATCAGGTCGATCCGGCCCGGATCGTTCGTGCTGGAGCGCTGGAAATAGGCCACGGCTTCGTTGGGGTCGCCCACGGTCAGCATCACGTCGCTCAGACCGGATTCGTCGATGACGTTGATGTCCTGCAGGGCGCGCTCGACCTCGGCATCGCCGCTTCGGTTGCATGCGGACAGGCCGACCGCCCCCGCTATACAAAGGGAAATCATCATTGGGTGGCGCATTTTTGCGTCCTTGCTGCTCGTGCCCCCGACCCGCTATAGCGGCGACAGGACCTCGTAATCGCTGGCCCCGCGCCGGATAAGGTCAAAAGCCTCGTCCTCGTTGGCCCGGTCATAGCCCTGATTGGCCAGTCGCGATAGCGCCAAGCGCAGATTGTCGCGGATCTGGTCGCTATTGCCGTTATCCGTTGCATAGGCGCGACGGAAAACCTCGGACGCTTCGCCGATATTGCCTGCTTCCATCAGCACGACGCCCAGATTGTTCCAGGCGGGGGGATAGTCGGGGTCCAGTTGCACCGCGCGGCGCAGCAGGCGTTCGGCCTGGCCCAGACGGCCCAGCCGCAGATTGGCCGAGCCCATCGCCGACAACGTATCGACGTTCAGCCCCTGTTGGCCCGCCGCGCGGGCATAGGCGTCCAGCGCCAGTTCGTATTCGCCCGCATCCATCAGGCGGTGGCCGACGATCAACCCGTCGACATCGCCTTCGCCCGCGACACCGGGCGCATAGACGCCGCCGGACGAACGGTTCAGGCCGCCCGTGTTGCAGGCGGCCAGGGTGGTCAGCGCCACCAGTAGAACCACGCTGCCCAGTCTCATCCGCCCGTCAAGGGACAAGGATCAGGATCACTCGTCCACGCCTGTTGCCTCTTGCGCGCCGCCGTTCAGGGTCGTGTAGATTTCAAAGATCGACGGCCCGATCAGAATGACCAGAAGCGGCGGCACCGTCAACATCATGGTGGCCAATGTCATCTTGGTCGGCAGCTTGTTGGCCTTTTCCTCGGCCCGCATCACGCGTTTGTCACGCATTTCGCCGGCATAGATGCGCAGCGCCTCGGCGATCGAGGTACCGAATTGCTGGCTTTGGATCAGCACGGTGACAAAGCTGGAGATATCCGACACGCCGCAGCGTTCGGCCATGTCACGCAGCACCGATGTCTTGTCCTTGCCGGCCTTCATCTCGTGGCTGACCATTTCATATTCGACCGCCAGTTCGGGAAAGCCCGACATCAGTTCCTTGCTGACGCGGATGATGGATTGGTCAAGGCTTTGCCCGGCTTCGACGCAGACCAGCATCAGGTCAAGACTGTCGGGAAAGCCGTTGATGATGGCTTCCTTGCGGGTCTCGACCCGGCGGGTGATCCAGTATTTCGGCAGCATGTAGCCGCAGACACCGGGGATCAGCGTGTACATGATCGTGGTCTGGGTCGACGGTTGACCTGTCTGGGCCTGGATAAAGGCATAGATGCCTCCGGCCAACAGCATGCCCACCCCCAGCGCAAACTGCGCAAAGTGAAAGATCCGCACCGCATTCTTGGTGCGATAGCCGGCCTGCAGCAGTTTCAGCCGGATCGCCGAATATTCCTTTTCGTTCTGCGGCTCCAGAAAGTTGGAAAAGCGTTCCAGCGTGTCACGGCCCTGATTGGCGCGCAGTTTGTCGCCGCGGTTCTTGGCCTTGTCCAGATCGCGGTTGGCCGCCTTGAGCCGGTCCAGCGGGTCTGCGCGCTTTTTCAGGAAGTGCGGCAAGGTGAACAGGATCAGGCCAAGGCCCAGAAACAGCAGCACGATCACCGGGCCAAGCGGGCCAAGATTGTCGGTCAGAAAGGATTGAACGGCTTCCATAAGATGACACCCCAACGAAGGACCGGTCAGACGGCCCCCGGCATTAGACCTTGATATTCACCAGCGCCTTCATGACGATGACATTGGCGATCAGGAACCCGGCGACGATCAGACATGCAGGCACAAAGACAGCGGTTTCCTTGACCTTGTCGTAGTAATTCGGTTCCAGCACGTTGATGCCGACCAGCGCCATCAACGGAAAGCCGGACAGGAACGTGCCGGACCACTTTGCCTCGGCGGTGATCGCCTTGACCCGGCGAAACAGCCTGAATCGCGCGCGGATCACCTTGGCCAGACCGTCCAGAATCTCGGCCAGGTTGCCGCCGGCGGTCTGCTGGATGTTCACGGCCACGGCCAGGAACCGCATGTCCTGCATGTCCATCCGTTCGGCCATCGCTTTCAGCGCCTCGCCCATGTCGCGGCCATAGGCGGTTTCGTCGGCGATCATGCCCATTTCGGTGCCCAGCGGGTCGGGCACCTCTTTGGCGACGATGCCAACGGCGGCTGAAAACGGATGCCCGACGCGCAGGGACCGCACCATCAGCTCGACCGCGTCGGGCAGTTGTTCCTCCAGCAAGCCCATCCGCTTGCTTGCCTTTTTGCTGATCCAGATAAAGACCCCGGCCCCGCCCATGGTGATCGCGATCAATATGCGCACCGGCAGGGCGGTATCGGTGCCGACGGTCAGCGCGCCAAACGAAAGGACGGACAGGCCAGCCATCACCATCAGCAATTGCGATGGCGAGAACGCGATATTGGCGCGCTGCGCCTTTGCTGCCAGAATCGAATAGATCGGGATCGAGCGCGACTTGATGTGCTGGGTCATCTCCTTGCGGAGTTGCTCGAGCACCTGTTCGCGCCCGACGCCCTTTTCCAGCAGGTCAAGGCGGCGGCTGATCTTGCTATTCAGGCTGATCGATTTGCCGAACACCGTCAGATAGATGCCTTCGACCAGCACCAGAACGGCGATGAAGATCAGGCCGTAGATGATGGGCTGAATTCCGATTTCCATAGCTGCACCTATCCGGCGAAGGGTTCAAAGATCGAGGCGGGCAGGTCATAACCCCACAGGCGAAACCGTTCGCTGAAATGGCTGCGCACGCCCGTCGCGGTGTAGTGGCCGATGATCTTGTTATCCGGCGTCAGGCCGACCCGCTGATAGCGGAACACCTCCTGCATACTGATCACGTCCCCCTCCATCCCGGTGATTTCGGTGATGGATGTCATGCGGCGGCTGCCGTCCTGCAGACGCGACGCCTGCACGATCAGATTGACGGCGCTGGCGATCTGGCTGCGCACCGCCTTGAGCGGCATTTCGATCCCGGCCATCGCGATCATGTTTTCCAGGCGCGACACGCCGTCTCGCGCGCTGTTGGCGTGGATGGTGGTCATCGAACCATCATGGCCGGTATTCATCGCCTGCAGCATGTCGATGACTTCCTCGCCGCGGGTTTCGCCGACGATGATGCGGTCGGGCCGCATCCGCAGGGCGTTGCGCAGACAGTCGCGCGGGGTGACCGCGCCCTTGCCTTCGACGTTGGGCGGGCGGCTTTCCATCCGGCCCACATGGGTCTGTTGCAGTTGCAGTTCGGCCGTATCCTCGATCGTCAGGATGCGTTCGTTGTTGTCGATGAAGGATGACAGCGCGTTCAGCGTGGTGGTTTTCCCCGAACCGGTGCCGCCCGACACGATGATGTTCAGCCGGGTTGCGACGCAGGCCTGCAGAAACGCTGCCATCTCTTCGGTAAAGGCACCGAAACGCACCAGATCGTCGATGCCCAGCTTGTCTTTCTTGAACTTGCGGATCGACACCAGCGACCCGTCAACCGCCACCGGCGGCACCATCGCGTTGAAGCGTGACCCATCGGCCAGGCGGGCGTCGACGTAAGGGTTGGATTCGTCAACGCGGCGGCCCACGGCCGACACGATCTTGTCGATGATGCGCAACAGGTGGCGTTCGTCCTTGAACGTCACATCCGTCAACGTCAGCTTGCCCGCGCGTTCGACAAAGATCTGCCTTGGGCCGTTGACCAGAATATCGTTGACCGTGTCATCTTTCAGCAAGGTTTCCAGCGGGCCCAGGCCAGTCACCTCGTCAAACAGGTCCTGGTTCAGTTGCTGGCGTTCCTCGCGGTTCAGCACCACGCCCATCTGTTCCAGCGTCTCGCCCGCGATGGCGTTGATTTCCTGACGCAATTCCGCCTCGCTGGCCTTTTCAAGGGCCGCAAGGTTCAGGTTGTCCAGCAGCGCCTTGTGCAGTTCCAGCTTGATCTCGCTCAGCCGCTCCTTGCGCTTTTTCTCCTTGTCCTGCGGCGCGGTTTCAACCGACATGGCGGGCATCGCGCGCATCAGCCCTTTGGGCACCGCGCTGATCGGGGTCACGTTGCCCGCAGGTTTGGCGGCCACGGCAGTTGCCCCGGCGGGGCGGGCGGATTCGGGTTTCTTGAACTTGGAGAACATGGCAACTCCTTGGCGAACGTGGCGGCGGCAGGCAGGGGTCAGGCTTTGGCTTTCGCCTTGGCCGTGTCGGCCTGATTGGCGTCATAGACAGACTTGGCCAGCTTGGCGATTTCACGGCGCAGCGCGTTCTTGGCGATGCCCTCGGCCATCGTGACGCCGTGGTCGGCATTCTGCGTCACCTGCCGCCCGCCATCGGGCAAATGCACCTCGATGGCGATGCCCAGCGATTCGGCCAGCCGTTTCACCCGGCTTTTCCCGGTCAGATCGGTGAACCCCGGCGCGCGGTTCAGCACAAAGCGCAGCTTGGCAAAGGGCAGCCCCTCGGACTGCATCGTCCGCTTCAGCCGCAGCGTGTTCTGGGCCGAACGCATGTCCAGTTCCAGCGTGGCAAAGTAGACATGTGCCGCATTCATCACCGTTTCAGACCATTCGGTCAGCACGGTCGGCATGTCGATCACCACATAGTCGAAATTGGTCCGTGCGGTTTCGATCAGGCGTTCGATATCCTTGGGCCCGACCATATCCAGCGGGATCAGGTCGGTGGGCGAGGTCAGGACCTGCACCTTTTGATTATAGGCCAGCAGCGCCTGCATGAAGCTGTCGCTGTCCATCGATTCGGTATCCGACAGCAGCTCCAGCACCGATTCGCGCCGGGGCAGGTCCAGATAGGTGCTGACGCTGCCGAACTGAAACCCCAGATCCAGCAGGCACACACGCGGCGGGTTTTTCGGATCGATGATGGCCAGTTCCCAGGCCAGGTTGACCGCCAGCGTCGTGGCCCCGGTGCCGCCCGCCATGCCCTGCACCGGGATCACCACGCCGGACCGGTCGCCGGTCGCCTTCAGCGTATTGCGGTGCTGGGGGGCCACCGGCTCTTCGGCCGGGGGGGCGTTCACCCGCTGGATCGCACGGGCCAGCTCGCCCTCCGGCAGGGGATAGGGCACGAACTCGTCGCCGCCTTCGCGCAGCAACTGGTGCAGCGCGGCGGGGCTGACATCTTCGGCAATCAGGATCACCTTGATCGACCGCGCCTTGGCGGCGGCGATGATGTCGGTGATCAGCGACAGGTCGGCCTCGTCCTCGGCATCCAGGGCGATGGCGACAAACTCCATTTCGGACGCATCGGGCTGTTCCAGAAATCCCAGCGCCTCGACAAAGGTCAGATCGCCCCAGCGTTCGCCCAGCGAGGCCTCCATATCCTCGATCAGCAGGTCAAAGTTCTGCACGTCGCGACTGATCGTGCAGGCGACGATCGGCTGCGGTTCGGCTTGCAATGCGGCACTCATGCTCATGGCCTCGTCCATCCTTCCTTTGGGGAAAAGGCCGGAACGAAGCGCATGGCGCGCCGCCCCTGACCAGTTCAAGGGCCGGGGGCAGATGACCTGCCCGCCGGACCCCTGAGTCCCGTCGGGGCCAAGATCGCGCGCAAACATGACCAGAATGGGGCCACAGACGCGCAATTGTTGGGTAATTTTGAACGATGGCGGCCGAAATCGCCTGGTCGTTCACGATTGCCGCCATCGCACGCGCCTGCATGTCCGCCGTGTACGGGACACCAGTCAGACCAGCGGGCATGAACCCGCTGCCGCGAGGGGGCTTTACTGGCTGGTCGCCAGTTCGTCGCCGGTGATGCCGCCGATGCCCTGAGGCGCGACCGCGCTCGCCACATAGTCGCGAAAGACGATCTCGGCATAGCGACCGTTCAGCAGGCCGGGGTGGTTTTCCACAAAGCCTGACACTTCGGTCACGGTGCGGCGATTGCGCCGCTCGCGCCCTTCGGTCACGATCAGGGGCTGGGTCTCGCCCTGGCTGACCACGGCTTCCAGCCGGCTGCGGCTGATCCCCTGCGTGCCCAGGTACAGCACCGCCGCCTCGGCCCGGCGCAGGCCCAACTGGCGGTTGAAGGCAGCGGATCCGACCAGATCGGTATGGCCATACACGCGGAACCGCACTTCGGGAAACTGGCGGATCCAGTCGGCCTGCTGGCGCAGGGTCGCACGGGCGGCCTCGTCCAGCACGTAAGAGTTGAACTCGAAGTTGATGGTCGATTGCACTTCGGCCTCGAACCGGTGCGCCAGGCTGATGCGATAGGTCGAATCGCCGGTTTGCAGCAGGACGTTGTTCATCGTGGCATCCCCGAACCCGCCCGAGCGGGAGGCGCCAGCCTCGCCGAAGAACGATGAATAGGTCGGGTCGCCCGGAGAGCAGGCCGTCAGCAGCGCGACCGAGGCCACCGTGATCACCAGATATTTCATCGCCCGCATCCCTTTCGGCCCCTAGTCCAGCACGTAGCCATATGACCCGCTGAAGTCCTGTCGCGCAATCTCTCCTGCACCGCCCGATGTCGGCGCTTCGCTGGCGGCGACGCGGCCGAACAGGAACAGGTCCCGTTCGGTCGGCGGCCGCACCCGGTCGGTGGGCAGGGCCAGGGCCTCGCCCCGGGTCGGCGTCACCAGATGGGCGGTGATGATGATGACCAGTTCGGTTTGCTGGCGCTGATACTCCGCGCTGCGGAACAGCGCGCCCAGCACCGGCACATCGCCCAGCCATGGCACCTGGCCGCTCAGATCGCGGAAATCGTCCGACAGCAGGCCTGCGATGGCAAAGCTTTCGCCGTCGCGCAGTTCCACCGTGGTCGAGGTTTCGCGTTTACGGAACGCATCCACCGAAAAACCGTTGAACGTGACGCCGTTGGTCGGGTCGATCGACGATACCGCCGCCTCAAGCTCGATATTGATCAGATCGCCATCGACGACGCGGGGGATAAAGTTCAGCTCCACCCCGAACGGCTTGTATTCGATCGTCACCGAGCCGCCGTCCTGCGACACTGGCACCGGATATTCGCCACCCGCCAGAAACCGGGCCTCTTGGCCGCTGAGCGCGGTCAGGTTCGGTTCGGCCAGCGTGCGCACGACGCCGCGTGATTCCAGTGCTTCCAGCAGCAGGCCGACCTCGATCCCGCCGGCGTTGAAGCCGAACAGCATCGCGCCCGAGTTCCCGCTTGTTGGCGGAAGCGCGCCGGTCAGCGCATTGGCCACCGCGCCGCTGGTGTTCAGCGTGTTGGTACCACCGCCGATGCCCAGATTTCCGTCCAGGCCGATGCCCGACAGGGCCAGCGAAGACGACAGCGACTTGGCCACCGAGCGTTGCATTTCCGCAAAGCGCACCCGCAGCATCACCTGCTGCGTGCCGCCAACCGTCATCAGGTTCGACACCCGGTCGGGGGCATAGCGCTGGGCCAGTTCCATCGCGCGGTCCAGCCGGGCGATGGACGATACGGTGCCCGACAGCACGATGCCGTCATTGGCGGTGCGCACCTCGATCGGCTCTCCGGGCAGGATCTGCTCCAGCCGTTCCTTGAATTCGGCAATATCGGGCGTGACCTGGATTTCCACACTGGTGATCAGTTGCCCGTCCGCGCCGACGATGGTCAGCGTGGTGCGCCCCGGTTCCTTGCCCAGCACATAGATCGTGCGGTCTGACAGGGTCGAGATATCGGCAATGCCAGGATTGGCGATGGACAGTTCGGTGAACGGCACGTCGCTTTCGACCACCACCGCCCGGTTCATCGTCACCATCAGCGGCGACGATGGTGTGCCAGTCACCACCTCGAGCGTCTCGGCCGCCAACCGCGCCGGCACAGCCGACACTGCAATCGCAAGGCCTGCCAATGCAGCCTTGATAAATCTGTCGTATTCCATGTGACCTGCCTCTCTGATCACAACTGCCCGCGGGCTTTGTTGCCCGTCGTTTGGAACAGACTGCGCGGAACTTGGCTTTATTGCAAGAATCAATGTGCTGGCAGGTGTTGTTGATGTGGATATGTGGCAACAGAGGGGCCTGAAAAGCACAGCGGACCCCCAGGTCGCCCCGAGGGTCCGCTTGTTATTTTGCGACTTGCCGCAGTTCGGGGCCTAATTCGTGCAGGGGATCGGGATCTCCAGCACCTCGGCGCCGCGCCGGGTCCGAATCGTGCAGACCCGCTCTGGCTCGATGGCGACTTCGATTACCGGGGCAACGGCTTCGATGCCCAAAAGCCTGTTCTGGTCAACCTCGATCGCCGAGGCCACGGTTTGGTCCAGATGGCCGACCAGGCTCAGCGACAGCGAACCGGTGGCCTGCGCCTGGGCCAGATTGGCCACTTGCTGCGGCGACACTTCGACCGTCACCGTATTGGCGATCAGCGCCCCCGACATGTTGTCATCGGCACTTTGGTCGATGGCCACGATGGTCACGCCGGATTCGATCAGTTGCGTGACCTGTTCCGTCGCGCCGCCTAATTCAGCCGAACCGCTCCAGTACACATCCACCCGGTCGCCCGGTCGCAGAAAGCCCGACACGCCGCTGGCCACGTCGACATTGATCGCAAAGGCGCGCATGCCAACCGCCAGCCGGGTTGTAAGGCCGGCATCCTGTCCGGGGGCACTGACCTTGACCGCCAGTACCGGTTCGTTCGGCTCCATCTGGCGCAGGACATAACGCACGACGCTTTCGCCCTGCGGAAACAATTCCGCGGTGGTGCGGAACACGCCTTCCGGCAGGAACGGCTCGGCATAGCGGATCAGGATCACATCCGCAGGCGTCAACGGTTCGCCAAAGGCAAGGACACGATTCACGGCAAAGACCTCGACCGTGGGCACCTGCTGGGCGGCCACAGAGCGTTCCCGCGCCAAGGCGCGTTCCTGCTGCTGGAAATAACCTTGCACCATGTAGACGGCGAATCCGGCAAGCCCCAGGCCCAGGATCAGCACAAGTCCGAATACAGATCTCATCTTTACGTTACTCCTGCAGGTTGGCCCGGCGGGCAGATGTCCCGGGCTGACCGGTTCCTGCGCCTCCGGTCAGTTCCCGACGGTCATTCCCGTCAGGGCGGCGCCCATGCCCTCGGCCGGATCGTTGGCCGCGGTCGTGATGATCAAGGCAACCGCAATGCCAAAGCCCGTCATCGCTGCGGTCAGAACGACCCAATCAACGGTGACGGCCCCGGTCTCTTCGCGGCCAAAATCTTTGAGGAATTGCAGCATTCTGTCCTCTTTCGTTCCGCTCATCCGGCGGCATCATCCCACACAGGGATGGGCTAGGCCCGAAATGTGGTCAGATTGCGGTGCCTTGCGGGTTGTTTCGTGGAACGCGGCGGGCGGCAGCATGCCAGCCGCTGCAAAAGCAAGAGGCCGCGCCTTTCGGGCGCGGCCTCTGCCATTGGTCGTCGTGGCGTGATTACGAGCCGACCACGGTGGCGGTCAGGTTGGTGCCGATGTCGCCGGCCAGATCGGTGGCGCCGCCACGGACCGAGACCATGACAGCCAGACCCAGTCCCACGATCGCAGCGGTCAGCACGACCCAGTCAACGGTCACGGCACCATCTTCGTCAGCACGGAAATTCTTGATGAAGTTCAGCATTTGGGTTCCCTCCTCAGGGGTGTGTTCACAGGTTTCACTCTATCCTGCCGGTTCGCTTCAGGCCGGCCTCTTCGTGGCCCGATCCCCGTCTTGGATGTCCCTATATGGCCCCCCAATCTGGGCATGATTGCGGCGCGTTTGGTACCATTTCATAGCCGTTGTTGATTCCTTCACCTATCTGCCATCAATTTGAAAAGCATGGGAAAACAGCGAACCTCGGTCCGGTATGGTTAACAGATCGTGGCGATTTGACCCCAGTTTGACGGGTATTTTCCGCCCCCGGCTGGCTGCAAAGGCCGTTTCGTGCCAATCTGGCGGCAACAATAATCATGGCGACCCGAGGCGGGGCAAAGATGCATCTGGCAACAAGGGCTGTCCTGGCTTGCGCAATTCTATGCGCAGGTCAGGGAATTGGCGGGGGCGCGGCCATGGCCGAACTGCCGCGCTTGCAGAACGACTTTACCTTCCGCCGGATCGGCGTGCCCGCAGCGGGGGCGACCGACCGGATCACGGTGCAGATCGACCCCAATGCGCCGCACCGGGTGCGCCCGCCCGTGGCCCCCAGCGGCCCGGCGGTGGCGGGCGAAGGCGATGCCATCGTCGCCGCAGCCGCAGCCGCAATCGCACCATCCGCACCTGCGCCCAGCGGCAGCGACTGGTTCTGGAACACGATTTCGCCCCGGCTGACCGATTCGGGGCCGGGCCGACTGCAAGCGGCGCTGGCCCATATCGCCGCCACGTCCGAAGGGCAGGCAGTCGTCACCCCCCGCGTGCAATTGCTGTCGCAGATCGCCCAGGAACACGGGGCCGAGATTCTGACGGCCACGGTCGGGACCCGCGTGTCACCGGCGCTGGTGCTGGCGGTGATCTCGGTCGAAAGCGCCGGGCGGGTCGAAGCGGAAAGCCATGCCGGCGCGCAGGGACTGATGCAGCTGATGCCCGCCACAGCGGCGCGGTTCGGCGTGACCGACCGGCTGGTCAGCGCCGACAACATCCGCGCCGGCGTCGCCTATCTGGACTGGCTCTTGGGCGAGTTCGACGGCGACCCGATCCTGGCGCTGGCAGGCTACAACGCGGGCGAGGGGTCGGTGCGCGATAATGCCGGCGTGCCGCCCTTTGCCGAAACGCGGGCCTATGTGCCAAAGGTGCTGGCCGCCTGGACGATTGCGCGCGCCCTGTGCCAGACGCCGCCAGAGCTGGTCTCGGATGGCTGCGTGTTCACGGTGAACAATCTGTAGGATCGACCGCGCTGCCGATCCTGCGCGTCACACAGCGAACAGATGCCCATTCAGGATGCCGTCGCCGCTGCGGGTTCACATATGGGCACAGCCGCACGATGCTGAAGCCTGCGGCCGCTGCATCGGCCAGGAACCGGTCCGGCAGCAAGCGCAAGATGCCCTGACCTTCCAGCGCCGGGGGCATGCCGACACGATCTGCCATCACCCCGGTCAGGGTCAGGATGGAACAGGTCAGTGCGGCCCCGCCGTTGGGCAGGGCCGGCCAGTATCAGCCCCGGCTGCCCGTCACCTCGCGGATGATGACATCCTCAGACAATCGTGGCCTCCGTCGCCCCGCGCAGTTCGGCTTCGCTGACGCCGTCGGCCAGTTCCACGATATGCAGGCCCTTGTGGCCCACATCCAACACAGCCAGGTTCGAGATGATCCGGTCGACCACGCCCTTGCCGGTCAGGGGCAGGGTGCACTGGCGCAACACCTTGGATTCGCCGTGTTTGGACGTGTGGTCCATCACCACCACCACCCGACCCACGCCCGCGACCAGATCCATCGCGCCGCCCATGCCCTTGACCAGCTTGCCCGGGATCATCCAGTTCGCCAGATCGCCGGTTTCGCTGACCTCCATCGCGCCCAGGATCGCCATCGCGATCTTGCCGCCGCGAATCATCGCAAAACTGGTCGCGCTATCGAAATAGGCCGAATGCGGCAGTTCGGTGATCGTCTGCTTGCCCGCGTTGATCAGGTCGGGATCCTCGTCGCCCTCATAAGGAAACGGCCCCATGCCCAGCATGCCGTTTTCCGATTGCAGCGTCACCTGCACGCCCTTGGGGATGTAGTTCGACACCAGGGTCGGGATGCCGATGCCCAGATTGACATACATCCCGTCCTTCAACTCCTGCGCCGCGCGCGCGGCCATCTGATTGCGGTCCCAGGGCATCGGCGTGGTCTCCTTGCTGGTCCGGCTCCCCTCTCGCCCCTGCTTGGAGGGGGGAGAGGGGTTGGGGGTGAGGGGGGTCAGGCGGCGGGGCGGGGGCGCACCGTGCGCTGTTCGATCCGCTTTTCATGCGCACCCTGCACGATGCGGTGCACATAGATCCCGGGCAGGTGGATGGCGTCGGGGTCGAGCGTCCCGGGTTCCACGATCTCCTCGACCTCGGCCACACAGATGCGGCCGCAGGTGGCGGCGGGCACGTTGAAGTTGCGGGCGGTCTTGCGGAACACCAGATTGCCGGTGGTATCCGCGCGCCAGGCCTTGACGATGGCCAGGTCGGCCACGATGCCCTGTTCCAGAATATAGGTCTGGCCGTTGAAATCCTTGTGTTCCTTGCCCTCGGCAATCACCGTGCCCACCCCGGTTTTGGTATAGAACCCCGGGATACCCGCCCCCCCTGCCCGCATCCGTTCGGCCAGCGTGCCCTGCGGATTGAACTCCAGCACCAATTCGCCCGCCAGGTATTGCCGCATGAACTCGGCATTTTCGCCGACGTAGGAGCTGATCATCTTGTGCACCTGCCGCGTCTGCAGCAGGATGCCGATGCCGAAATCATCGACCCCGGCATTGTTGCTGGCAAAGGTCAGACGCTGCGTGCCGGCATCGCGGATCGCCGCCAGCAGCAGTTCGGGGATGCCGCACAGACCAAAGCCGCCCGCCGCGATCAGCATGCCGTCGCGCAGCACACCGTCCAGCGCCGCCGCCGCAGTCGGGTAAATCTTGCCGGTCATGTCGCCCCCATCGCAATCGCGCCCGCAGCAATGGCGCGGCACTGCCGCCTTGTCAAACCGGTGGCGGTCAGCCCGCAGCCTTGGCCGGTCTTGCGGCGGGTTTCGCAGTCGCCACCTTGGGCTTGGCCTTTGCCTCGGACTTGGCCGCCACCTTGGGCTTGGCCGCCACCTTGGACTCGGCCGCAGCCTTGGACTTGGCCGGAGCCTTGGACTTGGCCGCCGCCTCGGACTTGGCCGCAGCCATGGTGGTCGCCTTTGCCGCAGCCTTCGGCTTGGCGGCGGCCTTTGCCGCCGGGTCGGCCTTGGGCTTGGCTGCTGCCTTGGGCCCGGCGGTCTTGGCCTTGCCCTTGGCCGGCCCCTTGGCGGCGATCCAGGCCAGCGCCTCGTCCAGGGTCACCACGGCAGGGTCCAC
>Ga0105049_10006029_pt1 | contig 14120 bp, 10 predicted proteins | sample MAT06_FD_78087 | JGI IMG/M metagenome (GOLD analysis project Ga0105049, IMG submission 78087) | Freshwater microbial communities from Lake Fryxell liftoff mats and glacier meltwater in Antarctica - MAT-06 | ecosystem: Environmental > Aquatic > Freshwater > Ice > Liftoff microbial mat | place...
ACCCGGGGTTCTCCGCAAGGCGCGTGCCGCCTAAGTATACCTAAAGGCGGATCATTTGTTTGGTATTTATATGGATTTTGTCTGAATCTGTTCTGGCCTCGGCGTTTGCGCCGAGAGGCGCGATCCAAATCGCGCCTCGGGCGAGACTTGGCGGCTGCGGTTCAGGCGGTTTTTGGAGAGAGCGGAGCGGGTTTGGTGCCGGGGATTCTGGCCTTGCGGATTTCGGGAGTATTGCTGTGGATTTTGGCGGATTTCGAGGTTTGGAAAGGCGTGGCTCCCTATGCTCGCAATGCTCTTGGCTTAGGTGCGTCTGCGCGCGGCTTGGCCGTGGCCGCGAGACGACTCTGGCACCTTCCCGATGGGTACGTTTTCCGGATCCAATCTCGCCCTGAAGGGGCGTCAACACCCGAACGAGATCAACACCCACATGCCAGCCGAAACCCCCGTGACGAGCGTCGGTGGATTGAACGGTCCAGATGGCCTGAGCGGCGCTGGCGGCTTGAAGCCCGGCGCGAAGGGTCAGGGCCCAAAGAAGATTGATCGCCCGCTCCCCGGCAACGGCAACGGTCACGCGAGTGGCGACGCGAACGGCCATGCGAATGGTCAGCCGAATGGTCCAGCAAATGGGCAGGCTGGCGGCGACGCCGGGCCCGACACGAATGGCGATTCGGAGACTGTGAATCCCAACGCCGCGGTTGGCAACGTCCAGACGGCGTATGGCGCGGAGCAGATCCAGGTGTTGGAGGGTTTGGACGCGGTTCGCAAGCGCCCGGGCATGTACATCGGCGGCACGGGTCTCAACGCGCTGCACCATCTGGTGTATGAGGTTGTGGACAACTCGATCGACGAGGCGATGGCGGGGCACGCGACGTTTGTCGATGTGACGGTGCAGCCCGATGGAAGCTGCCGCGTGATTGATGATGGGCGCGGCATTCCGACGGGGCCAATGAAGCACGAGGATCCGACGCTCAACGGGCGGCCCGCGATCGAGATCGTGCTGACCAAGCTGCACGCGGGTGGCAAATTCCAGCAGGAGGGCTCGGCGTACAAAGTTTCGGGCGGGCTGCACGGCGTGGGAGTGTCGTGCGTGAACGCGCTGAGCGAGTACCTGGATGCCGAGGTCTTCCGCGATGGCCAGATCCATCGGATCGGTTTCGAGCGCGGGCGCGTGACCAAGCCGCTGCACCTTGAGGGGGCCATCCCCGCGAGCGCGACGCGGACCCGCGGCACGACCGTGACGTTCCGGCCCGATCCAACCATCTTCCCCGATACCACGTTTGACTCCGCAATCCTGAGTGCGCGCTTGCGCGAGCTGTCGTTCCTCAATCCCGGCGTGACGCTGCGGCTGTCGGACGAGCGCGTGGGGAGCGATGGCCAGGTGCGGAGCGAATCGTTCCGCGCCAAGCATGGCCTGCTTGAGTATGTCGCGCATCTCATGACGGGCAAGACGCCCGTGGTCCAGTCGCTCTACTTCCGTCGCGAGGACGTGGCCCAGAGCATGGTGGCCGAGGTCGCGATGCAGTACCACGATGGGTACAACGAGTCGCTGCTTTCCTTCGCGAACAACATCAACAACGTCGATGGCGGCACGCACGCGCAGGGTTTCAAGGCCGCGCTGACGCGGGCGCTGAACTCGTACGCGCGCAAGGCGGGCATCATCAAGGACAAGGACCCGGTCCCGACGGGCGAGGACCTGCGCGAGGGGCTGATTGCGATCATCTCCGTCAAGCTTCCCAACCCGACGTTCAACAACCAGCCCAAGGAGAAGCTTCTCAATCCCGAGATCGAGGGCTTCGTGTCGATGTCGGTGGGGGAGGGGCTTGAGCGCTGGCTCGAGGAGCATCCGGCGGAGGCCAGGCGCCTGTGCCTGAAGGCTGTGGTGGCGGCCCAGGCGCGCGAGGCGGCGCGGAAGGCGCGCGAACTGACGCGCCGCAAGAGTGCGCTCGACAGCGGCTCGATGCCGCACAAGCTGCGAGACTGCAAGACGCGCGATGTTGATCGATCCGAGCTCTTCATCGTCGAGGGTGATTCGGCCGGTGGGTCTGCCACGGGCGGGCGCGATGTTGAGACGCAGGCGATCCTGCCGCTGCGGGGCAAGATCCTGAACGTTGAGAAGGCGCGGATCGATCGCATGCTGGCCTTCCAGGAGATCCGCACGCTGATTGCCGCGCTGCGCGTGGGGATCGGCGCGGAGATGGACCTGTCGAAGCTGCGCTACGGCAAGATCATCATCATGACCGACGCCGACGTGGACGGGAGCCACATCCGGACGCTGCTTTTGACGTTCTTCTTCCGGCAGATGCCCGAGCTGATCCGGCGCGGGCACATCTATATCGCGCAGCCGCCGCTGTACCAGCTCGCGAAGGTTGGCTCAAAGACCAAGAAGGGGACGTACGTCCTCTCGGCGAAGTTCCTGGACGATGCGCTGATGGACCTGGGGCTGGAGTCCAGCACGCTGATCGTGCGGGACCTGGTGCCAGCTGGAACGAATGGCTCGCCTGCGCCCGAGGCCAAGGAGTCGCGCCGCATTGAGGGGATCAGCGCGCGGCGCGTGGTCCATCTGCTGCGGCGCATGGCCGAGCTCGTGGAAATCTCGCAGCGCCGCGGCGTGCGATTCGTTGACCTCCTCACGGCGCGCCCGAGGGATCCCAGCGGCGAGAGGCACCTGCCCAGCCACCGGGTGACATGGCGCGGCGGCGCGGCGTTCGCGTGGAGCGAGGCCGAGGCGATGAGCATCGTCGCGGAGAAGAAGCTGCGCCTCGCGGATTGGACACGAACCGACGCGGCCACGCCGAGTGCGGCCCCGGCGGCTGCGATCGATGCGACGGCGGCGGCTGTTGCAGCGGTCATGCCTGTCACGCCTGTCACGCCTGTCATGCCTGCCATGCCTGCCATGCCTGTCGCGCCTGCTACGCCCGTCGCACCAGCCACCGGCCCCGATGCCGTTGTGCGAGAGTTGCACGAGAACCGCGAGCTGGACAAGATCGCCAGCGAGCTGGCCTCGATGGGCCTGCCCGTGGATGGGCAGACCTACGCTGGCGCGCAGGGCGAGGCCGTGACGGGCGAGAAGATCCCGGCCCGCTTCGCATGGTTTACGACCAAGACCAAGGGCGGCAACAACGCCAAGACCGCCTCGTCGCAAGGAACGCAGTTCGGCGCCGACGATGGCGAAGATGGGAGCGATGCGAGCGAAGTCGCGAGCGCGGAGGATGACAAGTCTGGCAAGGCCGCGGCTCGCACCTCGGGCCTGGTCGAAGCGCCCAACCTTCCCGCGATCCTCGAAGCGCTGCGCGACATCGGGCGGCGAGGCCTGGACATCAAGCGCTTCAAGGGGCTGGGCGAGATGGACGCGTCGCAGCTGTGGGAAACAACGATGGACCCAACCAAGCGCGTGCTTCTCAAAGTGACGTGGGACCTTGGCAGCCAGGCCGACAGCCTCTTCACGGTACTGATGGGCGAAGAGGTCGAGCCACGCCGCAGATTCATCGAGGATCATGCGCTTGAGGTGAAGAATCTGGATGTCTGAGGAAGAAGAAGGCACTGGGCACTGGGCACTAGGGGAAGGCGAGAGTGGTCGAGTGGTCGAGTGGTTGAGTACCTTTGGTGGTTGGTTGTTGCTCGCTGAGTTGTTGGCTCATAGCTCTTTCGCACTTGGCTTTGATTCGACCGGTCCTGAGTATCTTCCTTCTCTCTCTCTCTCTCTCTCATCTGCGATGATCCGCTCTTCTTCGCTCTTTCGCGTTCGGCATTTCTCTCCCTGTTTTCGCTTTCTCGCCTTTCGTTTTCGCGCCTTCTGTTCTTCCTCCGTCGTGAACTCTCTTCTTCGCTTCCCTAGTGCCAAGTTCCTGGTGCCAAGTGCCTTTTCAACACATCCGCCTTACCGATGTTTCTCCTCGTGATGGGCTCCAGAATGAGCCTGGCGCGATCGCTACATCCGACAAAGCCGCGCTCTGCCGCTTGCTCTTTTCCAGCGGCGTCAACGAGGTTGAGGCGACGAGCTTTGTGAGTCCGAAGTGGGTGCCGCAGCTTGGTGATGCCGGCGAGCTGCTTGTCATGCTCGCAGCGCGAGAGGCCGAGGGTGCGGCGCCTGTGCGCCCGATGCTGAGCGTGCTGGTGCCGAACGAGAAGGGGATGGACCAGGCCATCGAGATCAATCGGCTCGCGCTCGCGGCGTCGGGCCGTCGCGTGATCGACAAGGTCAGCGTCTTCACTTCCGCCAGCGAGACGTTCAGCAGGAAGAACACCAACGCGAGCATCGAGGAGTCGCTGGCGAGGTTTGTTCCCGTGATCGCCGCGGCGAAGCGCGAGGGGCTTGACGTCCGCGGCTATGTCTCGTGCGCGATCGCGTGCCCCTTCGAGGGCGCCACACCGCCGGACGCCGCAGCGCGAGTGGCGGCGAGACTGCTCGAACTCGGCGTTGATGAGGTCTCACTCGCGGACACGATCGGCGCGGGCGCGCGCGAGTCGATCTCGCGGATGCTCGGCGAGGCTCGCCTGGCGCTGGGCTCGTTTGATCGCGTGGGGCGGCTGCCGCTGAACCTGCATCTGCACGACACCTTCGGCCGCGCGTCGGAGTGCGTGCGCGAGGCGCTCGCGCTCGGTGTTGTCTCTTTCGATGGCTCGGTCGCGGGGCTTGGCGGCTGTCCATACGCGAGCACGCCCGACCATCGCGCGCCGGGCAACATCGACATGGAACTGCTGGTGCGAACGATCGAGGAGACGGGCATCAAGACCTCGATCAGTGCATCGGCGCTCGCCGGTGCGGCGGCGTTTGCGCGCCAGATCGTCGCGGCGTCTCGCGCGAATGCTCCGAGCGCGGCGCAGGACTCGAGATCATGATCAGCGTCGAGCCGCATGGCAACGTCGCGATCATGCGCCTTGATCGCGCGAGCAAGAAGAACGCGCTGACGCCCCGCATGCTCGCGGACCTGATCTCTCGCATCGACAACGCCGCCTCCGCGCGCGCCATCGTGCTCTCTGGCGTGGGCGATGTCTTCTGCGCTGGCTTTGATCTCACGCTGGCGCAGGAGGATGCTGGCGCGACCGCGAGCCTGCTGCGAGGCCTTGCCGCCGCGGCCCGCGCGCTGCGCGAGGCGCCGTGCCCCGTCGTCGCGAGCGCTCACGGCGCGGCGATCGCTGGCGGATGCGCGCTCCTCTGCGGCTGCGACTTTGTCATCACCGATGACGCCGCCAAGCTCGGCTATCCCGCCGTGCGGCTTGGCCTCTCACCCGCAGTCTCGGCGCCGGGGCTTGTCGCGATGATGGGCGCGCCCGCCCCGGCCCGCGCGCGGTTGCTCGATCCGGGCCTCGTGTCCGGGCGCGAGGCGCTGCGACTGGGGATCGCGAGCGAGTGCATGCCCACCGCTGCGGCGTGCGAGGCGCGCGCCATCGAGCTCGCAACGATGCTCGCAGAAAAGCCACGCGGCGTGATGGCGTACACAAAGCGATGGCTGAATGAGTTCGATGGCAGCATTGATCGCGCACGCACAGAGCCCGCCCTCGAAGCCTCTCTCGCCAGCATCCTGACCAGCGAGCACCAGGAGCTGCTCGCGGCGAGCTGGTCAAGGAAGTGAGCGAGAAGAGAAGGCACTGGGGACTAGGCACTGGGCACCAGGGTCGGAGGAATCTCGAACCGCACTCGCTGCAAGACGTGTGGCAAGACGTGGCGAGAGTAGATATCGATTGTGAAAGAAACGGCGTGCCCTCCGTGTTGAGCGCTTCCTCGTTCTCCTCCGTGTTCACTTTCGCTTTTCCGCCTTTCGCTTTCTCCACATCGCCCCCTCCGTGTTAAACTCTTCGTCTTCCCGCTCTCCCTCGCCCTTCGGAGCCCCGCATGTCCACTGCCTCCTCGCCTCTCGCCACCGTCGAGCTCTCCGGCAAGATCGCAACGCTCACGCTGCGTCGTCCCGAGGCGCGCAACGCGCTCTCGCTGGAATTGCTCAAGGACCTTGAGGCGTGCCTCGATGAGATCCTCGCTGGGCACGCCGCGAAGGACGCGCGAGTCCTGATCCTGACCGGCGAGGGGAAGAGCTTCTGTGCCGGGCTTGATCTCAAGGCGATCATGGACGATCCACACGCGCCGGGCATGCTTTTGCGGCGTTTGGGCGAGCTCATGATCAAGATCCGCATGCTCCCGATGATCACGCTCGCCAAGGCCAACGGGGCCGCCATCGGCGGCGGCGCTGGCATGACCTCCGTCTGCGACCTCGCCATCACGCACGCGGACGCGAAGATCGGCTATCCCGAGGTCGATCTTGGCGTCTGCCCCGCCGTCGTCGGGCCCTGGGTAGTTCGCAAGATCGGCGCGGGCAAGGCGCGGCGGGTGCTCCTCTCCGGCGGCATCATGTCGGGCCAGCAGGCCTACGACATCGGCCTGATCGACCACCTGGTGCCCACCGCCGCGGAACTCGACGTGGAGACGATGAAGATCGCCGAACGCCTCGCCAGCGGCGGGCTGCTCGCGATCCAGAAGACCAAAGAACTGCTGAACGAGATCGACGGTTCTGCGGACATCGCCATGGCAAGAAAGGCCGCGGAGTTGTCGGCGTCGGTGATCGGGAGCGAAGAAACGCGGGCGATGCTCAAGGCGCGGTTGTCGAAGTGAAGTGGCCAGAGGCCACCGTCCAATCGTGGCACCGACCTCCCGGCTTGTGTCTTGGTCTTGCTGATCCGATGCCTAAGCAACGTGCCCGGAGTGCGGCAACGCCTCTGTGCAATCGCGAAGGTGGGTGGAAGCGAAACGCGGCGGAGACCTGCTTGTGACGTGGGCAGCAAAGCCGCCCGGATGAAGAGCGGGCCATCGCCGGGAATGAGATGCTCCTGCTGGCGTGTCGCGACCGCTCGTCTGTTGACCCCCGTCGCTTCGCGGCGAGGGCTCGAAAGCTCGCGCGGCCGTCGTCGGTGCATGGACCAAGACAACGACCATTCGCCAAAGCTTAAATGGTCGTGGCACGCCTTCGCCAGTTGCAGATTTGGCGCGGACATCAACGACAACAGCCCCAGCAAGGGCCGGGGCTGAAGCGGGAAAGGCACAAAGTCGTTTCAATCAGCGCTGGCGACGCCGGGCCGCGAGCAAACCGCCCATGCCCAGCACGGCGATTGCGCCGGGAGCGGGGATCACCTGAAAGGAGATGCGGTAAATCTCGTCGCTGGCGCCGAACTGCCGCTGGAACACGTAACCGGCCGTGGTGGTGAGGCCGTTGAAGGTATCCAGGCGGTCGAAGTTGAAGTTGACGACGCCGTTCTCGGGCGTGCGGTTTGCGTTCACGCCGCCGACGAGGAAGGCGGCGTTGGCCGGGTCTTCGGTCTCGGAACCGTTGTCATAGATCTGGCCGCCGAACTGAGAGATCGAGTTGATGTTCAGCTGGCCAGCGGCGTTGAACAGCATGTACTGCATCGGGTTGTCGTTCGCGATCCAGTGATCGTTGCTGGGCACCACCATCGAGCCGAAAGTGAAGAACCGGTTGATCGACGGATCGACCATAAAGACCGACGATGCCGTCTCGCCAGGCCGCAGAGCCCCTCCGGCCGCGCGAACCACCGAGCCCAATGTCGCGTTTGGCTCGGCCGCGGCGAACGCCGGGAACCAAAGGTTGCCAGTTCCACCCTCGGCGATCGAGATTGCTGCCATGCCCGCGGCCTCTCCGCGGTTGAAGGAATCAAAGGTGCCGTTGCCGAAGCCCAGGCGCAGGGCTGCAAACGACACGCTGTTCGCCGGCGCGAGGTTCTGGACGGTGACCTGCAACTCCACGGGCTGGGCGTGGGCTGCGGCGCTGAGCCCGGCGATGCCGAGCAGGAACAAGGCCTTGGAACGAATCGAGATGGGCATAACGATCTCCACTGGAGAGAGAGACAAGGGTGTATCGGGCGCAGGTGACACCGCCCGCACCGACACGGCCCGGAAACGGCACGGGCCGCCATAACAGACGGCACGTTGGCCATCGATGAGTCGCGTTCGCGGACCGCACCTTGCAGCCACATCTAGTTTTTCTTGGACGACTGCGCGACGTGGGCGATAAGGCGCTCGCCGACCTCCGCCCGGAGACCCGGCTCCATCTCCGCCAACTGGGCCAGCGTCTGCCCAAGCGAGAGTAGATGTCGTAGTTGTTCTCTGAAACGGCAGGAAAATAGAAGCTGCAATCGCGAACCGAGCGCTGGCCATCTGGGTGGATGGTGGGTCTTGCGTCGCCGGTGGTCGCAGAGATGGGCATCGCCGAAACCAGAGAGGGCCAAACGTGCTCGTGGCTGGGCCTGACCTCCGCCGCTCGGCGTGACCTTGGCGTGACCTTGGCGGGAGCGCCGCGCCCGGTTGGGAGGCGCATGAAGATGATTTGTACGTCCGGAGGGTGCTGCCATAAGAAGGCGTGAGCCAGTACGATCGTTAACGAGCACCGGCCCGCGGTAAACGCGGGCCGGCACGGGGCAGAGAGCTGTTCGTGGTTTGACGCTGTGTCAGCGACGGCGGCGTCCGAACGTCAGCAAGCCCAGGCCGAGAATCGCGGCAGAGCCCGGGGCGGGAACGGCGACGAAGTTCAGTCCGTATCCGGTGGTGCCGGCGGTTTCCTGCAGCCATAGCGTGAAGCTGCCGGGGTTGAGCGGGGGCGTGAACCCGATGGCTCCGGAACCCGCCGCGATGGCGGGAAGGATGTTGGTGTTGAGGTTCGCGTTACCGAAGAGGGTGTAGCCGAGCAAGGCCCCGGGCGCGGCGGCACTCGGAGTGACCGAGAACACTGTGCCCGCCTGAAGGCCAACGAACGAGACGCTGCCTCCGGAGTATAAGGTGACGTTGATCGCCGAAATCTGAAGCCCCGCGGGGATGTCGATGCGCAAGTAGTCGAGGTCGCCGGAGCCGAAGATGCCGGTGACCTGGTTGTCGCCGAGCGTGATACTCAGCAGTGAGGGGGAGAGGCGGTTGCCGGAGATGTCGCCATTGGTCGATTCGATCCACGAGCCCGCGAGCGCGGGGGTCGCGGCGAGCAAAGAGGCGACGGCGGCAGGGAGGAAACGCATTCCAAGACTCCATGGGTGTGAGAGACAAGGGTGCGTTAAGCGCAGGCAACACATCCCGCACCAACACAGCCCGAAAGCGGCACGGGCCGCCATGACGGACGGCACGTTTCGCATCGGTGAGTCGCGTTCGCGAGACTGCGCCTTGCAGCCAGATCTAGTTTTTCTTGGACGCCTGCGCGACACGGGCGTTGAGCCGCTCGCGGACTTCCGCCGGGAGGCCCGGCTCGTGCTGGACATCTTTGGCCAGAGTCCGGCCCAGCAGCTGCAGATGGAGCAGGTGATCGCGGAAGCGGCGGCACCCGCCGCAGTACAGAACATGGACGCGCAGGCCAAAGGACTCGCCGCCCGAAAGCGGCGCGTCGATCTGGCGGCTGAAGAGCACGGCGTGCTCGCGGCACGGCAGACTCAGCACTCGCATCATGTCACGAAGGAACCAGATCACTCCACCTTTTCCTTACGCAGACCAAATCTCGTCTCTAGACAGGACCGTAATGCCACGCGAGCGCGGTGCATCCTTGACCAGAGATTAGTATCGGTCAGGCCCATCGCCTTGCAGACCTCGCTAGCCGGAATTCCCAGAATGTCGCGCAGCCAGACCGCCTCACTCTGGCCCGGGGGCAGTGCATCGATGCACGCTCGGAGCGCCTCGGTTTGCTCCGCCTTCTCCGTTTCGCTCAGGTTCATGCCGGGCCACCTGCTCGCAACGCAGGCCCACATCCCCTTCGCGGTGAACATGCCCCGGCACGCGGCACACACGCAGGTCGCATCGGGAGAGATCGCGAGAGTTTTAGGACTCTTGGCCCGCCGCACCCGCCGGAAGTGATCGGCGATCTTGTGAGCGGCGATCCCCAGCAGCCAGGTACGTTCGGATGATCCTCCCGCGAATGTGCCGTAGCCCTGCATCGCGGCGAGCACAGTCTCCTGAACGATCTCCTCGGCGGCCTCCTTCGACCTCGTGCGCGCCAGGGCGAACTTCCACAGAATGTCGCCGTGCTCCGCGACCCACCGGCGCGCCGCGGCCTCGTTCGAGTCCGTAGTGCGCAGGGGCACCGGCGCCGCTGCCGCGTCGCGTCCTGATCGAGATGGGGCATCCGCGTCGATCATCATGGCCAGACACACGGTCCACGACTTCGCATGACCGTGTGCCCGACCATACGCACGGCTCATCTTCCGGTTTCGAAGCTTTCACACGTGAACGGTTGAGAGCCGGCGGGAATCTTGCTTGAATCATGCCTCGCCTGGTGTTGAGGTTACCTTCGGGCCAACACTCTCGAGGCGATTCAACCCAGGTCCTTCATCCAAAGGTCGGTGCGCCCTCAGCTTCTATTTATCCCTCTGTAACTTGCACTCCTCCGTGGCTCTCCGCGCCCTTGGGTGGTGAACTCATCTTTACCCACCTTCCCCCATAGACTCCCCGCACGATGGCTGATCGGCGTGTTGTCATCACGGGTCTTGGGGCGGTCACCGGGCTTGGGCTTGGTGCCGCGGCCATGTGGGAGGGGCTGCTTGCTGGGCGCAGCGGCGTGGGTGCGCTCACGCGCGTGTCGCCCGAGGCCTTTGCCTGCGGCGTGGGGTCCGAGGTGCGTGACTTCTCTGCCAAGGACCATCTTCCCAAGGGCTATCGCAAGGCCGTGAAGGTGATGGCGCGTGATACCGAGCTTGCGGTCGCCGCGGCGCGGCTCGCGGTTGCCGATGCCGGCCTGACGACCCGCTCGCACAACGAGAGCGACGCGCCGGACTTCGCGACGACGTATCCGCAGCCACGGCTGGGGTGCCAGATCGGGGCGGGGCTGATCGCCGCGGAGACTCTAGAGCTGACGCAGGCGCTCGCGACCGCGCGAGTCGGCGGCGAGTCCCTGCCCGGGCGCATCACGCCCGGCGGCTTTGACATGCGGGCCTGGGGCGCGGCCGAGGGTGGCGGCGGTGGCATGAGCAACTTGCAGCCGCTGTGGATGCTCAAGTATCTGCCCAACATGCTCGCGTGCCACGTCACGATCATCCATGGGGCCGAGGGGCCGTCGAACACCATCACCTGCGGCGAGGTGAGCGGGCTCCTGTCGCTGGGCGAGAGCCTGCGGGTGATCCAGCGCGGAGCCGCGGACCTGTGCTTCTCGGGCGGGGCCGAGAGCAAGATCAACCTGATGGGCATGCTGAGGCAGACGCTCGCGGGCCGGCTCGCGGCGACGCGCGACCCAGCCGCGCCGGGCGCGAGTCCGTTTGATCCCGCGTCGCCGGGGACGGTGCCGGGCGAGGCGGGCGCGATCGTGATCGTCGAGGAGTTGGCGGGCGCGAAGGCTCGCAACGCGAACATCTATGGCGAGGTCGTCGGATTCGGCGCGGCCCAATCAACGCCGACATTGCCGGGCCAACCTCGCGCCGACGCGGGAAAGTCCAACGACGGCCTGGTGCTCGCGATCCGTGCCGCGTTGGCGGATGCGCGGATCGGGCCTGATGAGATCGACGCCATCGTGCCGCAGGGTCTTGGTGTGCCCGAGCTCGACCGACCGGAGGCCGAGGCGCTGCGCGAGGTGTTTGGTGCGCGGCTCGCAAGCGTGCCGCTGGTCCTCCTCACGCCCTCGCTGGGCGACTGCTGGGCCGGGTATGGCGGCGTGCAGACTATTGTCGCCGCGATGATGGTGCGAAGCCAGATGGTCCCCGCGCGACTGGAAACCGGGCGGCCCGCGGCCGGGCTCATGGCCGGTGCCGCGCCCGCAACTGCTGCAAGGCTTGGGCACGTGCTCGCGTGCTCATCCAGCCTGGGGGGGCAGAACGCGGCGGTCATCGTGCGAAAGATGGAGTAGGAGCCGGGACGGTGGCGCGCCAACGATGGTGAGTGGTCGAACCTGGGCCGCCGGGCCAAGGTATCAGGATTGGATCGTGGTCGGATCAGGATTGAATCGTGTTCGCGTTGTGACGAGGTCAGAATCGCTTCGTGGTCTGGTATGGTCGGCTCGTGGTCAGGGTAGTTTGACAGTCTCTTCATTCCCCAAGGAGTTTCATCATGAACAACGAGTACCCACGTGACCCAGGCCAGCAGCGTGACCAACGCGACCCGCGCGACACTCGCGACACGCGTGACACGCGCGACACTTCGCAAGATCGCGGCCGCGGCGGGCGAGGCGGCTATGGCGGTGGTGGCGGCGGACGCGGGCATGGTGGCCATGGCGGGCACGGCGGCGCGGGCGGCGATCGCCGCGGCATCCCGCTCTCGGACCTTGACCCCACCACAACCGAAGCCTCGCGTAAGGTCATCGGCGCTTCCATCGATGTGCATCGCACGCTCGGCCCCGGCTTTGATCGCAGCGCGTACTTCGGCGCTCTCTGCAGCGAGCTCGATGCCCTCAGCGTCAAGTACGCCGTCGATCACAACTTCGCCGTGATGTACAAGGACAAGAAGGTCGGCGAGATCGCCAGCGATCTCTTTGTCGAGAACCTCTTCCTCGTGAAGGTCTCCGCAACGCCCGGCCCCGTCGGCACTCCCGAGCGCATGAGCCTGCGGGCCCAGCTCAAGGCCGCGAACCTGGAACTCGGCCTCATCATCAACTTCGCCGAACGCCGCCTGAAGGACGGCCTCGTGCGAGTCGTGAACATCGACAAGATCCGCGCCGAGCGCGGCATCGGCCTCGAGGACGAAGAAGGCGGCACCAGCACCGGCGACGGCAGCACGCACGACTTTGATGACAATGCTTGAAAAAGGCACTGGGCACTAGGCGTTAGGGGAGGAAGAAGAACAAGCATTCGGCATTCGTGGTTTGGCATTCGTGAAAGGCTGAACACATGAGACCACGTTTGAGTTGCCTAACTCCGAGTCGCGAATGCCGAATGCCATTCCTGAGCCCTTCTGCAATGCCCGATCCCAAGTCACCAGTCCCTTTCGTTTCGTGGCCCTCCGTGTCCAACCTTCGTGTTCTCTGTGTTTAGTCTCTCGTCTCTTCCCCCAGTGCCCAATTCCCAGTCCCCAGTCCCTCTCTTCTCTTGCCTAGTGCCTCACGCCTTCCCCCACCATGCCCCCCCGCGTTGTCATTACTGGAATGGGCTGGGTCACGCCGCTGGGCGACGACGTGGAGTCGGTGTGGGCTCGCCTGCTCGCGGGCGAGAGTGGCGTTGGCGCGGTGACGCGCTTCGACGCTAGCACATTCGCCACGAACTTCGCGGCGGAGGTCAAGGACTTTGACCTGGCGCGCTACATGCCCGACGCCGCGACACATGCGCGCGGGGGGCGATCAACGCAGTTCGCCCTCGCCGCGGCGAGCATGGCCTGGAAGCAGGCGGGCCTCGCGTCCTTCGCGGGGCTGCGCCGCGAGCGCATGGGCATCTACGTCGGCGCGGGCGAGGGCTCGCTCGACAACGACAACTTCTTCGATAGCAACATCGCCGGGTACGACAGCGCCACGCGCAGCATCAACGACGTCGCATGGGCCAAGGTCGCTCTGGAGCGCATGTCGAAGGTGCGCGAGATCGAGCAAGAGCCCAACATCACCATCACGCACCTGGCCCACGCCTTCGGATGCCGCGGCCCGGCCTTCAACTGCATGACGGCCTGCGCCGCAAGCACGCAGGCCATCGGCGAGGCCTTCGAAATCATCCGTCGTGGCGATGCCGATGCGATGCTCGCCGGCGGCTCGCACACGATGATTCATCCGCTCGGCATGACGGGCTTCATCCGCCTCACCGCGATGTCGACGCGCCGCGATGATCCCACCCGCGCCTCGCGCCCATTCGACCAGACGCGCGACGGCTTCGTGATGGGCGAGGGCGCCGGCATCCTCGTCCTTGAATCACTCGACCACGCCCTCGCGCGCGGCGCAACGCCGCTCGCAGAGATTGCAGGCTTCGGCAGTTCCGCCGACGCCTTCCGCATCACCGATATCGCCCCCGAGCATCGCGGCGCGCAGGCCGCCTTCCGCCAGGCGCTCAAGCAGGCTGGCATCGATCCCAGCCAGCCCGGCGCGGGTGGCAGGCCGCCGGTCCAGTACGTCTGCGCTCACGGCACCGGCACGCAAGAGAACGACAAGCTCGAAACCGCGGCCGTCAAGGCCGTCTTCGGCGAGCGGGCGAAGCAGATCGCCATCTCATCCGTCAAGAGCATGATGGGCCACCTGATCCAGGCC
>Ga0105049_10006035_pt1 | contig 14112 bp, 13 predicted proteins | sample MAT06_FD_78087 | JGI IMG/M metagenome (GOLD analysis project Ga0105049, IMG submission 78087) | Freshwater microbial communities from Lake Fryxell liftoff mats and glacier meltwater in Antarctica - MAT-06 | ecosystem: Environmental > Aquatic > Freshwater > Ice > Liftoff microbial mat | place...
CATAGCGACTGGTAAGCGAAGGATTGTCGTGCCATGCAGTGCGAAAGCCCACCATAACAGCAGTTTGGGTATCCCTTAATTGATGAGTAAAACGATTCGTATAGGCGTTACTGATAGTTAGCTGTTCAAAATTTTCACCGGCTATGTATCCGTCGGTAGTTTGAGCCCATTTCAATAAAATCCACGGACGTTTGCTGGCGTGAAAAGTGAAGAATCGTTTGTTGAGTTCAAGGGCTTCCTCCTTTAAAATATTTTCTGTTACCTCAATGCCAGCATCCCTTAATTTGGCCATCCCTTTTCCGCTCACCTCAGCAAATGAATCACTGCACCCAATCACCACATGCGGAACCCGATACTGTATGATCAAATCTGCACAGGGAGGTGTTCTTCCATAGTGAGCACAGGGTTCCAGCGATACATACAAAGTACTTTTATTGATTAAAGACTGATTTTCGGGAGAAACACTGTTGAAACAATTTACTTCGGCATGGGCTTCCCCAAAACGCTGGTGATAACCTTCTCCAATAATCATATCGCCGTGCACCAGTACAGCACCCACCATGGGGTTGGGTGCAACATGCCCTGCTCCTAAACGAGCCAGTTGCAGACACCTATTCATGTATAGTGGATGATTCGCCAAAGTGTGCAAAAATAAACTAAGTTTGTGAGCATGCACTGGAAAGAATTGTACCAACTTTTTTTAAATGAACTTACTCTGAAATATGGGATGGATGAAGCCGCGGCCATCAGCAGACTTTGTTTCGAAGAAATGGCTGGGAAAGACCGATTTTTTATATTAGCAAAAGGCAATGAGCTGGTAGAAACTGCAATAGAGACTGCCATGCTACATGGTTTAGCACAATTGAAAAGTGATGTGCCCGTTCAACACATCACTGGCAAAGCCTGGTTCCGGAACCTTCATTTGAAAGTAACACCCGATACACTTATACCCAGGCCAGAAACCGAAGAATTGGTTCAACTGGCCATTGATTTTATCGAACAAGAAAACAAAAAATCGGTACTAGACATTGGTACGGGTTCTGGCTGCATTCCGGTGAGTATTAAAAAAGAATGTAGTCAAGTTTTGGTGACCGCAATCGATTACAGCAAAAAGGCACTGGAAGTAGCAATAGAAAATGCAGCGCAGCAACAAACACCCGTTACTTTTATAGAGATGGATTTTTTGGAAGAAAAAAATTGGGGGGCTTTACCGACCTTCGACATCATCATCAGTAACCCTCCATATATTCCAATAAGAGAAAAAGACCTGTTAGATAAAAATGTAACAGCCTACGAACCAGCAATGGCCTTATTTGTAGAGAATGAGAAGCCCCTGATATTTTATGAAAAAGTAGCTTTGTTTGCTCAAGATCATTTAGCAACGGGTGGACAAATATTTATGGAAACGCATTGGCAATATGCATACGAAGTAGCTGCCCATTTTATGACGCATGGGTTTGAAGCCAGGGTAATAAAAGATTTCTTTGATAAAGAAAGGATCGTAGCAGCTATTCGCCGCCAGTAACAGTAGCAGAAGTAGTGGCACCCAGTTTACGAGCTACTTTCATCACGTTTACAATTTCGCCCCATGGTGCTACAGAGTCGGCGTTGATCACTACCGCAGGTTTAATACTATCCCCTTCGTTGATATATTTTCTCAATACAGATTCTAAGGAGTCGTGCTCGATTCTTTTAGAACCAACATAAATATTTTTATCTTTATCTACGCTCACCACCACGCTTTGTTTTTGTTTGGTATCGCTTTTAGAACGGGGCACGCTCATCTTAATCACATTGGGATTGGCCAGGGTGGAGATCATCAAGAAGAACATCAAAAGTATGAACAGGATATCGTTGAGAGGGCCCGTATCTACTTCAGAATGTTCGTCTCGTAATTTATTTTTTCTTAAACTCATATTGTTGAATTTCTTTGGAATTTAACGATTGATTCCTTTTATGTCTGGTCCCTCCTACCTTGTAGGTTCCTGTAAAATGTCAATCAATTCGCTGCTGGCAGCTTCCATTCTGTTGGCTGTTCTATTGATTTGTGTATCCAAATAACTATGTGCCAGGTATGCCAACATACCGATGATGAGTCCGGTAGCAGACGTAATTAATTTTACATACATCGCATCCGCAATTTGGCTGATAGATGGATTGCTGATCGTAGCAAATTGTTTCAGTAACAATACCAACCCTACAATCGTACCCACAAAACCAAACAAAGGTGCGAACCTGGCAATCACCGACAACATGGTCAGGTTTCTTTCCATTTTGTACATCTCCAACTTCCCAACATTGTTCATACTATTTTCGATGGCGTCAATTGGTTTTCCGATGCGTTGCAATCCTTTGTCGATCATTCTGGCAACAGGGTTATTGGTATTTTTTGCTAAACTCCTGGCTGCAGATACATTCCCATTCACTACATGGTCTCTGATGATGCTCATAAAATTTTCGTCCAGTTGTCCTGCTTTCTTTACCACCATCAACCTTTCGATGAAAAAATAAACGGCCATTGCAAACAATATTCCCAAGGGAATCATCAAAGGGCCTCCTTTGGTAAGCAAAGTCCAAACGGATTCTGTTTGAATAACGGCGGATGCTGCGGCAGTACTATCTGTTTGTAAGAAGATGTCAAACATATGAGGAAATTTCTATTTAAAGATTACTTTCAATTAAGGTCAATATTATGCCATTTTGCTCTAAAGCTCTGCAATGAAACGAAACAATTCGTGAAACGCTGCACAATAAATTGTTAATAAACCCATTGAAGGACACCTCTCCTTAATCTCTGTTAACCGTTTCAATTGAAAAAGCCGGAATACAAATACTCCAGTATTCACAAGGTTCATCAAAGGGATTGCTATAACGTACACGGCTACCCGCTTTTATCAGCATGCTTTGACCGGCTTCCAATACAACCGTTGTTCCATCAATTTCAAACTGTTTTTTACCTTTGTTCACCAGGGTATATTCGTCAAATGCGGGTTGTTGAAATGGCTCTGCCCAACCCGGTGGTGCTACCATTCTGGCTATGCTATAGTTAGATTCTCCGGTGCTGGTTAAACCGGTGTGTTCTTCTATCAATTTACCATCGGTAGTTGGGACAACGAATGGTTTTGTTTGTACGAAATGTGGCATAATGGTATAAAAAAAATGTGCTGCAAAAATACAGCACATTTATAAAAAATTTGATCAGTTTATTTCTTTTCTTTCTCCAATTGTGTCATGGCCATGATTTGTTTCATGGTTTTTTCCATTCCATCGCTTCCACCATCCAGGAAGATTACATTTCCTTTGCCATATTCTGCAAAGTTTTTGATGGCTTCTACCCACATACTAAACAGAATCACATTGGTATCCAGATTGGCTTGTTTCATTTCTGTTGCCGCCTGACTCATACCACGTGCTACTTCTTCTCTGAACAATGCCACACCTTGTCCGCGAAGTTGCGCGGCTTGTCTTTCAGCTTCAGCAGCAATTTTGATGGCGTTGCCTTCAGCTTCGGCAGATTTGGTTTTGGTGATCAACATCGCTTGTCCTTCGTTTTCTGCGGCTGCTTTGAGGTTATTACTCGCTACTACTTTGCTCATACTTTCCATAATGGCCTGATCAAACGTAATATCATTGATCTGAAGATCCAACAAGTGATACCCCCAATCTTCCAAAGAAGCGTCCACGTGTTCTTTTACGAACTCTACGATATCTCTTCTGAGCCCTAGTATCTCTGCTTGTTTGCGGGTTGCCACATAGGCCCTGATATTACCTTCAATAGTGCGTACCAGGGCTTGCATCAGGTCTTTATCGCTGATGAATTTAAAGGCCACTTTTTTGATGGTTTCATCGTCTGCATTTTGAACGGCATACAATAACATCGATTTAAAGTACACATTTGCCTGATCGATGGTCACCGCTTGAAATTCCAGCTCAACAGAACGGTTCTGGATGCTCACTCTTTTGTAGATCTGGTCTATCACAGGAATTTTAAAACGCAGACCTGGCCTACGGTTGCCCACATATTTACCGAATCGGGTGATTACGGCAATGGTGCCTTGATTTACAGTAAACAGGCCACTTGTGATCAAAAATATGATTACAATGATGTACCAATAACTGGTTAAAAAATCCATCATAACTTAGTTTTTTTTTTGAAAGGTAATACATTTTAGCGTAAGCCAAATGTCTATTTGCTTTACACGGTTCTTTCTTCCCAAATAGCGCTGAGGTGCACCAACGTTTCCACTGCTTTCAGCATATCTTTTACCCCTACCCATTCTAGTTTGCTGTGAATGTTTTGCATGCCGGTAAAAATATTCGGACACGGCAATCCCATGTAACTTAACCGGCTGCCATCTGTTCCGCCGCGGATACTTTCTTTTTTTACGGTTAACCCGGCTCGATTAATCGCTTCGGCAGCATACTCCGCTACATGCGGATACTGCTGCAACACGTCGTACATATTTCTGTATTGCTCCTGGGCCTGGTACTGCATTGCAGCGCCGGGATATTTTGCCAGCACTGATTCGGCAAGGGTACGCAATCTTTTATGATGATTGGTAAGTTCGGCGGTAGAAAAGTCGCGTACAATAAAACCGATGCTGGCTTTTTCTGAAATGCCGTTCAACGATACAGGATGTACAAAACCTTCTTTACCATCCGTGGTTTCCGGACTCCATTCATTCTTTGGAAGCGTTGCTAAAATTTCACCGGCAATTTTCATGGCATTCACCAGTTTATTTTTGGCATAGCCAGGATGAGTGATCACACCTTCGATGGTAATGGTTGCGCCATCGGCACTAAAAGTTTCATCTTCCAAACTACCCGCTTCGCCTCCATCTAAAGTATAACCAAATCTGGCGCCTACTTTCTGCATATCAATTTTCGCAGTACCCCTGCCTACTTCTTCATCTGGTGTAAAAACAATTCGAATATCGCCGTGTAAAACGGCTGGCTGATCCATCAGCGTTTGCACAGTTTGCATGATAATGGCAACGCCGGCTTTATCATCCGAACCCAATAGCGTAAGTCCACTGGCTGTTATAATATCATGTCCGATATGATGCTGAAGATATGGAAATGATTTAGTGCTCAATACCTGAGACGGGTCATCTGGCAATACAACGTCATTCCCGTCATAATGTTGGTGCAAGATCGGCTTTACGTTTGTTCCGCTACAGTCGGGTGCGGTATCTACATGAGAGCAAAAACAAATGGCAGGAATATTTTTTTTGCTGCTGTTGCCGGGTAAACAGGCATATACATAACCGAATTCATCGGTTACCACCTCCTGAATGCCCATAGTGGTTAGTTCTTCTGCCAGTAAACGACTTAGATTTTTTTGTTTTTGGGTACTGGGGTGGCTGTTTTCGTTAGGATCACTTTGCGTATCTATTTGTACGTAACGCATAAAACGTTGAGTGAGTGCTGCTTTATCTATTTGTATCATATCTAGCATTCTTTTAACTGCAAAATAATGAATAAGCCGGGAAATTACTTTTTGCTTAAACAAAAAGCAGCCCATAGAAGGGCTGCTTTTGTAAAACTATGATACTATCATTTATTCGATTACTAGTTCAACCAATTCAATATCGAAAACCAGTTCTTGCCCGGCCAAAAAATGATTGGCATCTAAAACAATCACTTCTTCTTTTACTTCTAACACTATTACCGGAAAGGGTTGACCTTCCTGGTTGCTCAAAGTAAGTTGCATCCCAGGTTCCAGTTTCATATCTTCTGGTACGTTTTCTTTTGGAAACTCAATAATGGCAGTGGGATCTTTTTCGCCATAAGCATCTGCTGCTGGAATATTCACAGTTTTCTTTTCACCTACAGCCATGCCGGGCATCGCATCATCAAATCCTTTGATCATCATGCCTGCTCCAACTGTGAACTCTAGTGGCTCTCTGCCCACAGAGGAGTCAAACTGATCGCCGCTTACCAATTTACCCGTGTAGTGCACTCTTACTACATCTCCTTGTTTTACTTGTGCCATAATTGTTTTTTTGTTCCGGAACCCCGGCAGGGCCGGATAGTTGATAAATATTTATCTTTGAAATAGATAATTGAGAATGCAAAGTAAATGATAAAAGGCTAATCCATTTCAAAAGATTTCTGCAACTTAGCAAAATGAAATCATTGATACTTGCTGTTGTATTGACAATCAATTGTGTAACAATTGAGGCTCAATCGAATGTTGCCCATAAAGTGCTAACGGGTGCTGACAGAATGGAAGTGTACCTGCCACTATTAAAAAATAAGAAAGTGGCCATTTTTGCCAATCCTACCAGTGTGGTAAGCAAAACACATTTGGTAGATACGCTCTTGAAGTCTGGTATCAAGATCGTGAAAATTTTCGGTCCAGAACACGGCTTTAGAGGCGATGCAGATGCGGGTGAACACGTGGGCAATCAGGTGGATAAAAAAACAGGTATTCCAATCGTGAGTTTGTATGGCAATCATAAAAAACCTACTGCAGAAGATTTATCGAACGTAGATGTTGTGCTGTTTGATATACAAGATGTGGGTGTTCGCTTTTACACTTATATTTCTTCATTAGAATACGTACTCGAAGCCTGTATAGAATTGCACAAACCCTTGGTGATCCTCGACAGGCCAAATCCAAATGGATTTTATGTAGATGGACCCGTACTTAATAAAAAATTCAAAAGTTTTGTAGGTATGCAAGCTATTCCGGTGGTGCACGGACTTACCATTGGTGAATACAGCATGATGTTGATAGGCGAAAAATGGCTCAGTGAAAAGGCCAATCAAATAAACAGTTACAACATATCTACAAAGCCTGGTTTGGATACTCCTTTTCATGTGCAGGTGATCAAGTGCACTGGATACACACATCAAACTCTATACGATTTACCGGTGATGCCTTCACCTAATTTGAAAGACATGCAGAGCATATATTGGTATCCATCCATTTGTTTTTTCGAGGGTACAGTGTTAAGTGAAGGCAGAGGTACCGATAAACCATTTCAAATTTTTGGCCATCCTGCTTTACCAAAAAACTTGTACGCTTTTACACCCAAACCCAATGCTGGCGCTAAAAATAGTAAATGTTTTTATCAGCAATGTTATGGCTGGAACCTGAGTGGTCCCAAACAAGCTGTTTTAAAAGAGGTAGATCACCAATTGCAATTAAAGCATTTATTAAGAGCCTATGAACTTTTTCCCGGGAAGGATAGCTTCTTTCTAAAAAATAATTTTATCGATAAGCTAGCTGGCACCGATGAACTTAGAAAACAAGTCATTGAAGGGAAAACGGAAGCTCAGATCAGAGCGAGTTGGGAACCTGCTTTGTCGCAATACAAAGCGATGAGAAAAAAGTATTTGTTGTATGACGATGTTGAATAAGCAGTTTAGATCAATCCCACTTTTACAGCTACTTTAATGAGCGATGCAATATTTTTGGCGTCAAATTTTGCAAGCAGATTTTTCCGATGCGTATCAACGGTGGCCACACTTATAAACAGTTGTTGAGCAATTTGATTGTTGGTAAGTCCGTCTGCAATGAGCCCAAGTACTTCTTTTTCTCTTCGGGTAATAAGAGGTACATTAGATTGGAGGGGTATTTGCCGAAGTGTAGTGGCGGCATCAAAACTTAGGTATTGTTTGCCTTTCATTACAGTTTGAATACCATCCAACAATTCCTCTTTTGTGGCATTTTTTAATACGTAACCTGATGCACCACTGTCGAGCATTTTTTCAATAAAACTTTGCTGGTTAAAAGTACTCAACCCTAAAATATAAATTTCGGGATAAGCTGCTTTCACTTCTGAACATAGTTCTATACCACTTTTATCAGGCAGGTTAATATCCATAAGTATTACATCCGTTGAGTGGTGTTTTAAAAAATCGATACAAGACGCAGCGGTGGTGGCTTGTCCGACCCATACAATCTCCGGCTCGTTTTGCAACAAGGAGTGGATGCCTTCAATCACCATGCGGTGATCATCTACAATAAAAACTTTTATAGCCATAAATGATTTGTAGACTAAAATTACGGAAGATTTATTTCAATATTCACAGAAGTACCGGTACCTATCTTAGCATCAACATCTATCTGCGCTTTTAAAAACTCTACCCTGTTTTGAATATTGCTCCAACCCATTCCTTTTGAATGTTGCAGAGTGGCTGCGTCAAATCCGGTACCATCGTCTTCTACAGTCACCATTAGTTTATTTCCTTCTTTCGACAATTGCACCAATACTTTTTTTGCTGCTGCGTGTTTGATGCTGTTGTTTACCAGTTCCTGCACAATTCTGTAAATAGTAATTGCTACCGTCTGATCTATATTTTCCGGCTCTTGTAAGCCGATTGATTGATAAGAGAGTTGCAATGCGCCAGTCTGGTTCATATCATTGCAGAAATCTTTTAGGGCTGTATCGAGACCGAACTTGACAAGTGCCTCGGGCATCATGTTGTGAGCAACTCTGCGCATTTCTTTAATAGAACTGTCGAGCATATCCATACTGCGTTCAAATGCCCGTGCAGTTTCGGGCGTTAAAATTAGATTTCCTTTCATAGCATTGAATGAATATTTTATGCCACTGAGCATTCCTCCTAAACCATCGTGCAAGTCTTTGGCCAATCTCGACCGTTCTTGTTCTTCCCCCTTGAGGATAGCTTCTGTAGCGAGTAATTTTTTTTCGGTTTCTAATTCATTGATTTGTTGCTGCTGCAACAACTGTTTTTGTTTATAATTGCGATAACTAAGTAAAAGGAGGAGGAGTAATGTAACAGCACTGCCGATAAGGAGGTAGTTCAATAAATTTTTACGACCAATCGTAAGTGCTTTTACCTCGTTATCTGCTTGTAGTTGTTGAATGGTAGCCTCCTTTTTTTCAAATTCATATTTTGCTTCCAGGTTAGTTACCAACGCCCTGCTCTTTTCACCTATGATGGAATCATTGAGTAACTCAAAATCTTTTCTAAAATTCAATGCCAGCGATGTATTCCCTTTTTCTTCATACAAAATAGAGGCTTTTAAATACAAATCTTTGAGCTCTAATTTTGACCCTTGCTGTTTGGCCAGTTCAATTCCCCTCTGGATAAAAGTTTCACCTGACTCATATTTTTTTTGACGCACCTGAAGATCGATCATACCCATGCATGCATACATTTCATATTCAGGCGTATTTTTCTTTTTAGAAAATTGAATCACTTTGTTATAAAACTGTTCTGCCAGCCCATCGTTTTTCATAGCACTGTGAGCATCGGCGATACCCAGCCAACCATCCAATAGAAGTATATCGTCGGATGTTTTAATGCCGATAGATTCAATCTCTTTGTAAATAGCCAATGCCCGGGCATGCTGTTTAAGATGCATCCGCGCAGTAGCGATGTTATACATTGAAGATGAAATGGCATAATCGTTTTTAAGTTCTTTTGCAATAGACAAAGCAGTTTCAGCGTATTGAATTCCTTTGTCATATTGTTGTAATTCTATAAAAACAGAAGCCAGGTTGTTATTGGTAATTCTTTGTAACCTCTTATCCTTGATTTCATCTGCCCATTTTTTGGCCATCAGATAATATTCCGATGCTTGTGCAAAATCGGATAAGTATTGCCACTCACTGCCGACATTTAAATGCGCCACAGACAACTCTCTTTTATCTCCGAAGGTTTTATACATCTCTAAGGCTTCTTCTGCTACAATTAGCGCCTCTCTAAATGCTCCTTGTTTATTGAGTAGTACGATATATCGACTCGAAAATGCCGCTTCGCCTTTTTTGTATCCAATTTTTTGCGCTAGCGCTTTTGCTTTTTTAAAATAAAACGCAGCAGTATCGGGTATTTCATCTTCAAATAGTTCTCCATATATATAAAGCTGTTCCACCAAGATGCTGTCTTCTTTCATGGATTGCATTGCAGAAAACAAACTATCCTTTTTTATGGTTACCTGTGCCGCAACTGAAAAAGATTGGACAATGAACAACAGCCATATGGGAACAAATTTTCTCATCCTACAAAATAATCCTTTGAATTGTTATCACAAATAAAGAAATTCTTACCGTGGAAGCATCTCCCCTTTTTCCATGATTTTTCCCGATTAGATGAATCAAAAAATTATTTCATTTATACCACGGAAAAAATTCAATAATAAACTCGTTTTTACAACGTCTGACACTATATAGGTGAGTGCGTCTCTAATCGGAGTTAGCATTACATTAAATCTCCCTTCTGATACCAATTGAAAAATAATAACTTTGCCGCTTATCTAAGTGTACTTACATGGCAGGCAAAGATTTTACCGCTCTCAGAATTGTTTTCATGGGAACCCCAGCATTTGCTGTAGCATCGTTGGATGCGCTGGTAAAATCCGGCTGTAATATTGTGGGCGTGGTAACAGCACCCGATAAACCCGGAGGAAGAGGCATGTTGTTGCAAGAGAGTGCCGTAAAAAAATATGCGATGGAGCACCAGCTTCCCGTGCTGCAACCGGAGAAATTAAAAAATCCTGCATTTATTGACGAGCTCCGTACCCTTAAAGCAGACTTACAAATTGTGGTTGCTTTTAGAATGTTGCCTGAAGTGGTATGGAACATGCCAGCCATGGGCTCTGTAAACCTTCATGGCAGTTTACTCCCACAATACAGAGGCGCAGCGCCCATCAACTGGGCAGTGATGAATGGTGAAAAAGAAACAGGCGTTACCACCTTTAAACTCAAACACGAAATTGATACTGGCGATATTTTATTACAGGAATCCTTTCCCATTGCAGTCGATGACGATGCGGGCATCGTACACGATCGTATGATGGAATTGGGCGCGAAGGTGTTGGTTAAAACAGTGGTGGGTTTAGCAGATGGTAGCATCCACGAAAAAGCTCAATCCATTTCTAAAAATTTATCTGAAGATTCGTTAAAACATGCGCCCAAAATATTTACCGAAACCTGTGAAATAAATTTTAATCATACAACTGCCGCCGTACACAATTTCATTCGGGGATTATCGCCTTACCCTGCAGCTTTTAGTTTTTTACACGGTAAAAAAATAAAAGTTTTTACAGCCAAAAAAATCATGACGGAACCTACGCATGAACCCGGCATTGTTCACACCGACGAAAAAACATTTTTATATTTCGCCTGTAAGGACGGCTATATCAGTGTACTCAATCTGCAACTGGAAGGAAAAAATAGAATGCCTGTGCAAGATTTTTTGAGAGGTTATCGTTTTAATTAACCGAAGTGCTCACTGCAAGTAGATCAAAAAAAAGCTCCACAAGTGGAGCCTGTCAATATTTTTTTGAAATTCTTAAAATGCGATGCTACCATCGAAACTATTACCGGTAGCCCCCAACTCTGCAGCTGCTGCGGAACTAACTTGTATCACCAATGATTTGTTTTGATTGAGATTGGGAATTAAATCCAATACTTTGGCATATATCACTTTGTTATTGGTCGTATTGGTAATTTTTACATAAGAGCCTGCGGGGGCAGTGTTGTGCAAACAATAGTATTTGCCATCTTCCCAACCACTCATACTTTTAAAAATACCTGCCGATCCATTGTCTTCCCTAACAGTTTTTGAACCAACCTGATTGTTGTAAAAAGATTTGAAAAACCCACCGTTAAAACCATCAATAGTTTTCTGAACTGCCACTTCTTTAGGAACTGTTGGGGCAGTTATTGTTACTTGAGGCTTTGGTTCCACGTACACATCTTCCGCTTTGGTGGTTTCAGGTGCTTTTTTTTCTGTAACGGGTGAAACTACTACCGGAGCAGTGCCTGCGCCATAACCCACAATAATATTCATCCCAATGCTCAATGCATCACTGCTGAGGTTATTCCATTTTTTAATATCATCGATACTAGCATTGTATTTTTTACTGATCCCATATAATCCTTCTTTGGGCGCAACCATGTGGTAAATGGGTGCAGTACCTGCACTTGCCTTTTGCTTGGGCTTCTCTTTCGAAACTGGTTCAGGTATGCTGGTTGGTTCAGGAACAGTTGGCATGGGGGCTGCTTTGGATGCAGGTGGAATTTTTACGACTTGACCAATGGCAAGCCCTTTATCAAAATCGATATTGTTATAGGTGGCCAGATCTCTGGGATGTACATTGTACAACCTACCTATAGAATAAAAACTTTCCTTCGCCGCTACTGTATGCGTTTTTTGAGCCGAAGCTATAAACGGCATAGTCAACAACATCCATATGATGATACGTTTCATTTATTTCATTTAAGTACAGTTACAAAGATGCAAAAATTAGTTGGTAGATACTCCGCTTATTTGCTAAGAATCCGCCACTCTTTGGGATAGTAATTATTCAATCGATTGGATAGTATTTTTACCAACCCCAGTGCTAATCCCTCATAGGTAAGCACGGCCCAGCCCCTTATTTCGGACTCTAGCACGATGTCTTTCCGCCGAAGATAATCCAATGCGGTAGCCTCGTTCACCGCTACAAAGGGCAGAACAGAAGCGGCCATACTGCTCAACGCCCACTCATGTGATGGTATCAATTCGTTGCGGATGATGCTGCCCAAATTTAACCCCGCTTTTTTAATGTACAAGTTTTGCTGCAATGCGAGCACGTCTTCTAGGATAGCAGAAGGGATGGCCAAAATATCTTGTTGCCATTTTATAAAACTGAAAGCTATATCCGATTTCAAGTAACCTGATACAATTTCCTGTTCCATTTTACTGGCTAGAGGTGGCTTGATCTGAACTTTTTTGTTGCTCCCAATTGTATCGCTTACCTCTTTTTTAAAAACGCTGATAAAAAACCCTTCCCCTTTTGCTTTGTCGGGATAAAAACGATAGCCATAACAGTGATGCTTATCCGAAATCGTTTCTATGATCCCCCACTCTGGCAAAATCGATAGCCGAATATTATTGAGCCCACCAAAATCTTTTACCCAATCCGCGATGGCTTCATCTTCTGCTATAGAATAAGAACAGGTTGAATAAATAAGAATACCGCCAGGTTTTAAAGCATCCAATACCTCGGCTATAATTCTTTGCTGGCGCAGACTACAGAGTGCCACATTTTGTTCGCTCCATTCTAAAATAGCTGCTGGATCTTTTCTAATCAAACCACTGCCGCTACATGGCGCATCAATCACAATACAATCAAACAAACCGGGTAACTTCTTAAAATGGCTGGGGTCGTTGTTGGTAACCACCACATTGGCAGCACCCCATTTGGTAATATTCTCTGCCAACACCGCCGCACGTGTTTTGATCACTTCATTACTCACCAACAAACTTTCTGGATGTAATAAAGATTGTATCAGGGCTGATTTACCACCAGGTGCAGCACAGAGGTCCAATACGCGCATGGGTTGTGTTAGATCGCAGCTTTGCCGGAGGGCTTGTTCCAGAAACATGCTGCTAGCTTCTTGCACGTAATAAGCGCCTGCATGAAACAGGGGATCGATGGTAAAAAGCGGACGTTGTTGAAGATAATAACCTTGCTGGCTCCAAGGTACTTTTTCTGCCAACACGGCGCGTAAAAAAGGAACCGCCGCCGCTTCTTTTACTTTCGCAGGATTCAAACGTACTGATACTAGTTGATCTCCGGAAGCATGTACTTCTTTGAAAGAAACTTCATCAAAGCCGGTGGCCGACTGTAATGATTGGATCAGTGAGTCTGGTAATACTGTTGACAAATCATATTTTTTAATAAAGCAAACATAAACAGGAATCGGGGATTATCTGCTGAAGGTCGTTGAAGAAAATTTACTTAAAATGATAGATTGGAAATTTAAATGAGTAGCCAGCTCCACATAAGTATACCGCACAAGTGAGTGACAAACTGCCGGCAGGGCGATGTTGAGCAAAAAACAACAACTGACACAACAAGTTGTAATCGCAGCAGTTTTAAATTGATCATACAGCATTCATATTGCTATTTTGTAGCTTGTAACCATGCACGATTTCAGAGATCCTGCCGTGGCTGATGGAAAAAATAAATTTACGGCAGCCGAATATTTAGAGATGGAAAAAACAGCTGATGTAAAACATGAATTCTACAAAGGAGAAATAGTTGCCATGAGCGGGGCAGGTCCCAGACATAATATAATTTTCAGCAATCTTTTTGGGTATTTTCACCAGGCATTATTTGAAAAACCTTATCGCCTTATGGCA
>Ga0105049_10006039_pt1 | contig 14103 bp, 13 predicted proteins | sample MAT06_FD_78087 | JGI IMG/M metagenome (GOLD analysis project Ga0105049, IMG submission 78087) | Freshwater microbial communities from Lake Fryxell liftoff mats and glacier meltwater in Antarctica - MAT-06 | ecosystem: Environmental > Aquatic > Freshwater > Ice > Liftoff microbial mat | place...
CATCGCGGTCACGCTCGCACGCAACTTCGCATCCGCGGCGGCAAACTCGGGCGTTTCCCACTTCGCGATGCGTTTGCGATGGTCGCGATACACTTCGCGAATCCGCGTCAGCCACGCGATCGCTCCCGATGAGAGAAGCCGTACATTAAACGGATGCTCACCCCCGCGCAACGCGCAGATATCGTGCCGAACACGATAGGGATGAACCCGGTGGGAGTTTCCAGAAGGAACGCCAGCATGTCGACCGACACTTGGGATCCGCTCACTGCCCTCGACCGTCGCGTGCTCGGCGTGCTCATCGAGAAGCAAAAAACCTCGAAGTCGCCCGATGCGTACCCGATGACGCTGAATTCGCTGATGATCGGTTGCAACCAGAAATCGAATCGCGACCCCGTGCTGAATCTCGACGAAGACGAAGTTGAGGAAACACTAGGGCTGCTCCAGCGTCGTGGCCTCGTTTCTAAAATCACCGGTGGACGCGTCGAGCGCTGGCGGCACCTGCTTTACGAAGCGTGGGTGATCGGCAAAGTCGAGATGGCGATCCTTGCGGAACTGTTCATGCGCGGGCCGCAGACCGAGGGCGATTTGCGCGGCCGCACCAGCCGCATGAACGAAATTGCCGACCTCGACGAACTGCGACGATTGCTGAAACCGCTCGTCGAACGCAACCTGATTATTTACCTGACGGCCGCCGAACGCCGTGGCTCACAACTCACGCACGGCTTTCACCCGCCCGCCGAACTCGCCGCCGCAAAAGCCGCTGCCGGAACCGATACGTACGCCGACGACACGCCCACTGTCACCCGTGTGTCAGCCTCATCACCCGACGTGCTGGCATCGATCGAAAGCCGCCTCGCTGATGCACACGCGCAAATCGCCGAATTGCGGACGACGTTGGCCGCACTCGAGAAGCGAATCGCGGCGTTCGAGTAAATATCAACGCAGGCCGGGACGAACACGGTTTGTTGGCGTTGAGATAAACCTATTTTAGGCGAGCCAGACGAACACGATATCCAGTTCGGCATGGTCGTGAGGCTGTGGATCCAGCCATCGGGTACAGTTGTGGTCGCCTCTATTCAGATTTAGCACGACACTCGGGCAACCCTGCAAGGCTTTAACAACTTTCCTATTCGGCATCTACGCGTGCAAAACATCGCAGGGGATCTGATAGAAGGGTTGGCGGTACGGAACTTATAAGAAGGTATAAATGCGATAGGCCGCACGGAATTACGACTTCTGCTGCCTGCCCTGTTGCGCATTCGCTTTGAGGTTTTCACGCCCCTGCGGTTTGTCTATGCTGGCCTTCCGACAAACGGGAGGTCGATATGCGTTCGCTTCGGTGGGTCCATTATGCGGTGTTGCTCGCGGTGATGGCGATCGTGACGTTGCCGAACCTCGGCACGCCGTCGCTGTGGGATGTCGATGAAGGCGTGAATGCGGAATGTACGCGGGAGATGATGGAAGTCGGCACGTGGGTGGTGCCGACGTTTAACGGCGAACTGCGGACGGCGAAGCCAGTGATGCTGTACTGGATTCAGCGAATCGCCTTCCTGACGTTCGGCATTTCCGAATGGTCGGCACGCTTCCCGGCGTTCCTGGTCGGGTTGGGTTCGGTGTTGATTACGTACGAACTCGCGCGGCGAATATACGGCGCGATCACGGGGTTACTCGCGGGGGTGGCGCTCGCCACGGCGATCGAGTTTTGCAAACTCTCGCACGCCGCCACGCCCGATGCGCCGTTCATTTTCTTCACAACGCTGACGATGTTCCTGTTCTGGATCGGCCACGAAAACGGCGGGCGAAGCTGGTTCTTCACGGCATCGGTGGCGAGCGGGCTGGCGATGCTGACGAAAGGCCCCGCCGGTTTGGCGCTGCCCGCACTGATCGTGTTGCTGTATTTCGCGTGGAATCGCGAACTCAAACGGCTATGGGATTTCCGGCTCGTTCGCGGGCTATTGCTGTGGGCGCTAGTCGCGGTGCCGTGGTACGGCCTCGTGATTGCCGAGACGCGCGGGGCGTATCTCGCTTTCTTCAAAGACGAAAACGCGAGCCGATTCCTGAACCCGATGGAAGGCCATAGCGGGCTGCCGGTGTATTACATCGGGGCACTGTTCGCGTTCTTTGCGCCGTGGTGCGTGTTCCTTATCGGCGCGATCTGGTACGGAGTCAAGGACGCTCGCAACGCAGTGGAAAGTACGGAGCGCCGTGCGGGTCGGTTTCTGTTGTGCTGGTTCGCCGCGTATCTCGTCGTCTTCACGATAGCCGCAACGAAACTGCCAAACTACATCGCGCCGCTCTACCCGGCAATTGCGATTCTGACGGCGAGATTCCTCGTGCAATGGGCGAACCAGCGCATTCAGCCCGCACGTTGGGTGATGCCGTTGGCCATCGCGTCGCTGGCGCTCATCGGCGTCGTGGTGGCGGTCGGGTTGCTGATTGTGGGCGGGGAAATTCCGCTCGATCTGAAGGGAATGCGCATCGTGCCGGGGTTGGCGAAGTGGGCGTCCATTGGTGCGATCCCGATTGTCGGTGCCATCGTGATGTCCGTGTACATTTTGATAAATCGCCGGGAAAGTGCGATGGTCACATTCGCGGTCACGGCGGTACTTTTCGTCGGCTTCTTGGCGGCGTTTCCGGCGGTCGAAGTCGATCAGTTGAAGGCACCGAAACAACTCGTGTCCGACGCCGGTGTCAGGCAACGGGACCGCGAAATTCGCATCGCGAGCCTCGATTACACCCAGCCGAGCGTGACGTTTTATGCCGAGCGCAAAGTCGAGCGAATGGTCGATGCGACCGCCGCGCGGGTGTTCCTTGCAATGCCGTTGCCCGCGTACCTTTTCGTTCCCGAACCGGTGTGGACGGTGCAACTCGCGGGGACGGTGGCCACGCCGCACCGCATCGTTGCACGCCGCTACGATTTTTACCGCAACTGCGATGTCCTCGTGGTCACGAACGACGGAGCCAGACCATGATTGCGATTACCGGGGCAGCCGGATTTATCGGCTCGAATCTCGCGCATCGGCTCCGCAAAGACGGGCACGATTTACTGCTCGTCGATCATCCGCTGACCGCAGCCAAGGCGATGAACTTCGCCGGGCTGAAGCAGTTCGCGTTCGTCGAGCACGATCTGTTTTTGCAAGAATTACAGGCGAAGAAGTGGCAACCGGAGGCGATCTTCCACCTCGGCGCGTGCAGTGCCACCACCGAAACGAACTGGGATTACCTCGACCGCAACAACATCGGTTACACGCGCGATTTGTGGACGTGGGCCACGACGCACTGCGTACCGTTTCTGTACGCATCGAGTGCCGCCACCTACGGCGATGGCACCCGGGGATTCGACGACCGCACGCCGCCAACGGAACTGGTACCGCTCAATCTTTACGGCAAAAGCAAGAACGACTTCGACATCTGGGCGCTCACGCAAGAAACGGCTCCGCCACGTTGGGCGGGGTTGAAATTCTTCAACGTCTACGGCCCGCGCGAGAACCACAAGGGCCGCATGTCGAGCGTGGCACGCCAGACTTACAAGCAGATCGTCGCCACCGGTGGCATGAAGCTGTTTCGCTCGACCGATGCGAACTACCCCGATGGTGGCCAGTTACGCGACTTCGTGTTCGTCGACGATTGTGTAAACCACCTGATCTGGTTCTGGCAGCACGACCACATCGGCGGCGTCTATAACAGCGGCACCGGCGCGGCCCGTTCGTTCCACGATCTCGCGATAACGGTGTTTGTGACAATGGGTCGTCAGCCGAACATTTCGTTCATCGACATGCCAGCCGACCTGGCAAAGCACTATCAGAACTTCACGCAAGCCACGACGACAAAACTGCGTGCCGCCGGTTGCACCACCCCCGTAACTACACTCGAAGCCGGTATACAGGCATACGTTTCAGAGATGACCGATCGCTCGTCTTGAGTTCGCGCATCCGGTTGCCAGTGGCCTTCACTTCCGTATCGTCTTATTTCCCGACAGGTTCCCGGTGGCCGTTGTGCCATCGGGATGAAAAGGGAAGCCGGTGCGAATCCGGCGCAGGGCCGCTGCTGTAATCGGCGAGCGGTTCGGATACATGCCACTGCGCAAGCGGGAAGGCCATCCGGATCGCGCTCGTAGCCGAAAGCCAGAAGACCTGCCTGTCGTGGCGTTGGTTCGGGGCCTCGGACTCAGGCTACCGGTCAGGCAAGTTCCCGTTCGCTTCGTGCGCACGGGGTCTGCCGCTGCCGGGTCGTCGACGCCCCAATTCTTGCCCGGCACCGGCAGAAAGGTTCTCTCGTGTCTCGCTTCCTGAAGCCCCGTCGCGCGTTTACTCTCATCGAGCTGCTCGTCGTGATTGCGATCATCGCAATCCTGATCGGCCTGCTACTCCCCGCTGTGCAAAAGGTGCGCGAAGCCGCCGCCCGCGCCCAGGGGCAAAACAACCTCAAGCAACTCGCGCTGGCCGCGATGAACTATGAGTCGGCATTCCAGAAGTTGCCGCCGCACACCGACACAACGGTGTTTTACCCGAACGGCCGTCACTGGTTCGGCAGCACCGTCAGCAATACGAGTGCCCCGTGGAACATCCTTTCGACCGACCCGCAGAACGGCGTGCTCACGACGTACTACGAGAACAACACGAAGGTGACGACCTGCCCGAAGTTCGACACGTACCCGATCACCAAGGTGTATAACGGCCTGACCGCAGGTTATGCCTACAACCGCCATCTTGCCGACAAGCGGATTCTGCATTTCGCGACGACGCAGACGTTTATGTTCACGGAAACGGTGTTGCTGAAAACCAGCGGTGCGCTCGAAGAACCGTTCGGCGGCTACTTCGGTTCGCCATACCTCGCGGTTCCACCGGGGCCATTCGTGACACCGGGCACGACGTTCGCCTATTCGCCATTTGCGGTGACCGCGACGCACTTCCGCTACGCGGGCCGCGTGGCGAACGTCGCGTTCGTCGATGGCCACGTCGAAACGCGCACGCCAGTCGACAAGCCATCAGTCGCGCCGTTCGATCAAACGGTGTGGGATGCGGCCAAGGTAAAGTTCCAACTCGGCTTCCTCGCCGAGACGACTTTCCCCTACTCCGGCGACTGAGCCAATTCCGCGTGGCACTCAAACCCGGGTGCCACGCGGGTTTGCATTTGAAGCCGAATCCCTAGTATCATTTCGACTACGGGTAACATCCTTGTTCTGTGCATTTTCGGGTTTGCCCCGAGGGTTTGAGCACGAAATTTCTCGTGAGCATCGAGCGGGACGAAGACGGGGCATGGGTGGTGGAGTGTCCCGCCATTCCGGGGTGCGTCAGCCAGGGGGAAACCAATGACGCGGCCCTGACGAACATCCTCGACGCGATTCGGGCGTGTCTCGAGGTTCGTGCGGAACGGGGATTGCCTTTGACAGTAGAAACTTGCCAGATCGAGGTGATGGTCTGATGGCTCCTCGGTTGGGAAGTCGCCCGTTCGGGCAACCACATCATCCTCGTCCGCGATGGTTCGAATGTCAGCCTGTCAGTTCCGAACCATGCCGAGGTGGCTCGGGGTACGTTGCGGCGGTTGAACCGGGACTCGCGATAGCTCGCCAGCGTCTTTCGGGGGCACTCCGCTATAATCCATTTTGTGGGTTACCGAGAACATTCCGCCGGAAGTGCCGATGAAGATTGTGAACTATCCTCACCCCGCGTTGCGCATCAAGTGCAAGCCCGTTACGAGCATCGACAAAGACGTGCAACTGGCGGCAGGGCAGATGCTCGAACTGATGTATCGGCACGAGGGACTCGGGTTGGCTGCGCCGCAAGTCGCCCTCGATTATCAGATGATTGTGATCAATTTTGCCGGGAAGGCCGCCACCAAGGAAATGGAACTCGTGGCGATCAACCCGGTCATCGTCGAACAAAAAGGCATCGACAAGGACCGCGAAGGCTGCCTCAGTTTCCCAGGGCTGTACCAAGACATTCGCCGCGCGAAAACGGTCAAGGTGCAGTACTACTCGCTCGAAGGGCAACTCAGGGAGATGACCTGTTCGGAGCTGTCTGCCCGCATCTGGCAACATGAAATCGACCACCTGCACGGCACCGTGTTCATCGACAAAATGGGCCTGCTCGCGAAGGTGAGTTCGAAGCGATATATCGAGGATTTCATCGCCGACTTCGACGACGATAAGAAAAAAGGCCTGTACCCCGACCTCGAAGCCCGCCTTTAAGTTCGAGGATTTCACCGGATGAAGATCGTCATGATGGGCACCGGCACGTTCGCGGAGCCGACGTTTGCGGCGCTGATTGCCGCCGGCGAAGTTGTCGTCGGTCTCGTTACGCAGCCGGATCGCGAGACGGGTCGCCGCACCGGCGCGTCGCGGCAAGTCGGCGAGGGCATGGCGACGATCGCGGCCGCACACGGTATCCCCGTCATTCAACCCGCGAATCTCAACTCGCCAGAAGGCGTCGCCGAACTTCAGGCACTCGCGCCCGATCTCGTCGTGGTCGCAGCTTACGGCCAGATTCTGAAGCCCGATGTGATTGCCACGCCGCCGCTCGGCATGACTAACGTTCATGCGTCGTTGTTGCCGAAGTATCGCGGCGCGGCACCCGTGGCATACGCCATCTGGAAGGGTGAAACGCACAGCGGCGTGACGATTATCCGCATCACGCCGGGCCTCGATTCCGGTGCGATGCTCGCGCAGGAATCGCTGAAAATTCAACCGCACGAAACCGCAGGCGAACTCGAAACGCGACTCGCGCCCCTCGGCGCGAAGTTGTGCCTGAGTGTGGTGCAACAACTGAAAGCGGGACCCGTGACGGGTGCGCCACAGGATGCCGCACTCGTAACGAAAGCGCCGAAGCTGACGAAGGAAATGGGGGCAATCGACTGGGCGAAGTCCGCCGACGAAGTTGCGTGTCACATTCGCGCAATGCAACCGTGGCCCACCGCATACACATTCTTCCATCGTCGCGGCAAAGAGCCGATGCGCGTCATGATCTGCGATACGGTGCCATTCCCGATTCGCTCGGTTCCGGACGCGCAGCCGGGTACGATATTCACCGACGACAACTTTCCCAAATCGTTCTTCGTACTATGCGGGCAAGCACACAGCGTGCTGGAAATTCTCGCACTGCAACCCGCCGGCAAGAAGCGTATGACGACCTCCGAGTTCCTGCGCGGCTACCCCATTCAGGACGGCTACCATTTCGGCCCCGAACAAGTGGCGTGATATACTTGCACTTACACGAACAGGAGAAGCCATGACATCGACAATCGACCTCGCACCGATCCTGTGCTTGAGCGTACCGGAGCGAATCGAAGTGGTGCAAACGATCCTCCACAGCATCGTGAACGATACAGCCAAGCCAGAACTGAGCGATGAGCTGAAAGCCGAACTGGATCGTCGGTTGGCGAAATACGAAGCCAATCCGATTGGAGGCGTATCGTGGGATGAGGTTGAAACTGCAGCGCTGGCACGGAGAACCGGTATGAGCCGCACCGAAGCAGCGAAGCCAGAACTGAGCGAGGAACTGAAGGCCGAACTACATCGCCGGCTTGCAGATTCTCGCGCGAACCCCAATGGCGATATTCCTTGGGAACAAGTAAAAGCGGAGATACTGTCCCGGAGCCGCAGATGAAATCGCCCATAGTCGTTCGCATAGAGGCGATAGCCGAACTCGACGTGTCCTACGAATTTTACGAGCGTCGCTAACGCAACCTCGGAAAGCGATTCTTAATCGAAGTGGAAATGGTTTTCGATGACATCTGTTTGAACCCCAAAAATGTACGCAGAAGTTCATCTCGATATCCGTGAGGCTGCTATATCTGATTTTCCTTTCGCCATCTATTACGTCGAAGACCCACACGGCATCCGGGTTCTCTCCATATTTCATACCAGCCGCGATCCGAGTATCTGGAAAGGCCGAAAGTAAATCGAAAGCGATAGAGTTGATACGACATCGACCTCACACCTTGTGTTTCATGATTCCTACCCAGGCATTTTGCGTGATTGCCAGACGCGAACGAGAACGACTACGCCGCCGACGAGTCCCATGAAGTAACTTGCTGTGTGTGCCCAGAGATCGATCAGGAACGGTACGTGGCGATCCGCAGGGAGTTCCCTGGCGATTGGCCCAACGAGAAACACCATTCCGCTACTCGCGAAAAACCAACCCGCAACGCCGGCGATTGTCGCAAAAACGGCCATGACCATTAGCAACCCTGCCACGGGCCGTACGAGTGAACCGATGGTGCGTTTCGGACGCGAGCCCGCGCCCGCAACGATCGCCAATGGCACGCCGAGAAGCACGCCGACCCACCATGTGGCGAAAATCCCCCAGCCGATCGCCAGCATCGTGGGGTTCTCAGTGGGGAACACTTTTGGGTGGCCGATTGTGAAATATTCGAGGCAGATGCGCACGGTGATTTGATTGTGAGCAATGCCGTACGCGATTGCGGCGGCAACGCTCATGACGACGATTCGAAGAGACGAGAACATAATCGATCCTTTTGGTCAAACGAGCCACTCGTCGACCTCTACCGAACAATACACACGGCAGTCACCGCTGACGTGCTTGACCGTTTCGAATGCCATTTGCTTCATGTAGAAGCACGACACGCGACCGGTAATGTGAATGGCATCATCGGATTCGATGGTGCTCAGTTGTCGCAATTCGGGTTGCGAACTTGTACTCAGAGCCGTCTGAGTTCGCGAACGAGGCATCGACAGTAAGGCAGTCATCGCGGTACTCCTTCCGGGCGAGGCACTATCGACGAAATAATCCGAGAGTGGTAAGGCGAAGGGTATCTGGGGAATCCTTCCAGTAGTCAACAGGAGACAATGCCAGTCTCACTTTTGAAGATCGTAACGGACTACGCCAATCACTTCAACCAAAATTCCGGAATTATTTGATAAAGTTTCAAAGAGTGTGGCAAACGGGAGTGGGGTGCTCAATCGAATCCCTACGACTGCCTCATTGTCGGTAGCGAAATTTCGCTCGCCCTTCATTCTCCGCTGGTCGGAACTGCTGCAAACCGCATATGATAAAACTAACTACCCGCCGCGTCTAACTGCCAGCGTGAATATGTCGTCAACTTCTGCAATCAACCCCAAAGGCCCCTCGGTTTCCGAAGCTGGGAAGGGGGCGACCGCATGGGCGGATACTTACCTCAACACGACCGTCGGGCAGAAGGTGCTCGTCGCCCTGACCGGCAGTGGCCTGGTCGGGTTCGTGTTGTTCCACATGATCGGGAACCTGAAGTTGTTCAGCGGCCCCGAGAGCATTAATGCTTACGCGAACTTCCTCAAACACGACCTCGGCGCGCTGATCTGGATCGCGCGCGCCGGATTACTCGGTATCTTCGCGTTGCACCTGACACTCGCCTTGCGGTTAAAGTATCAGACGAATGCCGCTCGCCCGATCGGATACCATTACCAGCGATCCGCACAGGCGAACCCGGCATCCAAAACGATGTTGCAAACCGGACTCGTGATTGGCGCGTTCGTGATTTTCCACCTGGCACATTACACGTTCGCCCTCATTCACGATGTTACCGCACTCGATGGCTCGACCGTGAATTACCTGACGTTACGAGACGCGAAGGGCTATCACGACGTTTACAGTATGTTGATCGCCGGGTTTAGTACGTGGTGGATCAGCGCGATTTACCTCATCGCGAACGTGCTGTTGTTCGTGCATCTCAGTCACGGCATTCCGAGTGTGTTCCAGACGCTGGGTCTGGTCAACCGCCGGTTTACCCAGGTGGTGAAGATGATTGGTTACGGCATCGCCGGAACCGTTCTCATCGGGAATCTCGCCATTGTTCTCGCGATCTGGACCGGCACGGTGAAGTAACGCCGTATGTCGTCGTGGGAACTTCGCTCCAACCGGAAACTATCGCCATGCTCGCACTCGATTCTAAAATCCCGTCCGGTCCGGTGCCGGAAAAGTGGACGAACTTCAAAAAGAAGATGAATCTGATCAACCCTGCGAACAAGCGGAAGTACACCGTGCTGGTGGTTGGCACTGGCCTTGCGGGCGCAAGTGCATCGGCGACGCTTGCCGAACTCGGCTACAACGTCCAGACATTTTGCTTCCAAGATTCCCCGCGCCGTGCGCACAGTATCGCGGCACAGGGTGGCATTAACGCCGCGAAAAACTACCGCAACGATGGCGATAGCGTCTGGCGACTCTTTTACGACACGGTCAAGGGCGGCGACTTCCGCTCACGCGAATCGAACGTCCACCGACTCGCCGAAGTGTCGGTAAACATCATCGATCAATGCGTGGCTCAGGGCGTGCCGTTTGCCCGCGAATACGGCGGGATGCTCGATACGCGCAGCTTCGGCGGCGCGCAACTTCAGCGCACGTTCTACTGTCGCGGGCAGACGGGCCAGCAGCTTCTCCTCGGGGCGTACCAAGCGCTTTCACGGCAGATTTCGCAAGGGAACGTGAAGATGTTCCCGCGAACCGAGATGCTCGATCTCGTTGTGGTCGATGGCCGCGCGAAGGGGATCGTCGTCCGCAACTTGCAGACCGGCGAGATCAAGTCGTACGCCGCCGACGCCGTAGTGCTCGCGAGTGGCGGTTACTCGAACGCCTTTTACCTCAGCACGAACGCGATCGGTTGCAACGTCACCGCGACATACCGTGCCCACCGTCGCGGTGCGGCATTCGCCAACCCGTGCTACACGCAGATCCACCCGACCTGCATTCCCGTGGCGGGCGATCACCAGTCGAAGCTGACACTGATGAGCGAATCGCTGCGGAACGATGGCCGCATCTGGGTGCCGAAGAACACCGGCGACATCGCGAAGCACCCTTCGCAGATTGCCGAAGGCGAGCGTGACTACATTCTGGAACGGCTCTACCCGAGCTTCGGGAACCTTGCACCGCGCGATGTTTCCAGCCGCGCAGCGAAGCGTTCCTGCGACGAAGGCAAGGGCGTTGGCCCCGGCGGACGCGGCGTGTACCTCGACTTCGGCGCGGCGATCGAGAAACAGGGGCAGCCGAAGATCAAAGAGAAGTACGGCAACCTCTTCGACATGTATCGGCGCATCACCGGCGAGGACGGCTACGAGCGCCCGATGCGGATTTACCCCGCGCTGCACTACACGATGGGCGGACTGTGGGTGAACTACGAGTTGATGTCGAACGTGCCCGGTTTGTTCGTAATTGGCGAAGCGAACTTCTCCGATCACGGCGCGAATCGCCTCGGTGCCTCCGCTCTGATGCAGGGCCTCGCCGACGGCTACTTCGTGCTGCCATACACGATCACGAACTGGCTCGCAAACGAGAAGCCCGGCACGCTGCCGACCGACCACGCCGAGTTCAGACGCAGCGAAGCGAGCACGACCGGTCACCTGAAAAAACTGCTCGACGCCAAGGGGACGAAGACCGCTACCGAGTATCACCGCGAATCCGGGAAGATCCTCTGGGAACAGGTCGGCATGTCCCGCACGAAAGCGACGTGCGAAGACGCGATCCGGAAGTTTCGCCAACTGCGATCCGAGTATTTCGACAACCTCAGCGTGCCGGGTTCGGCGAACGACCTGAACACCGCCCTCGAACGCGCCAACCGCGTTTACGACTTTCTCGAATTCGGCGAATTGCTCGCACTCGACGCGCTGCGGCGCGAGGAATCGTGCGGCGGGCACTTCCGCGAAGAGCATCAGTACGACGACGGCGAAGCGAAGCGCGACGACGAGAAATACTGCCACGTCGCCGCGTGGACCTACAACGGCCCCGAAGCCGAACCGACGAGGAACGTCGAGGAACTGACATGGGACGCAGTGAAGCCGAGCGTGCGAAGTTACAAGTAACCAAAAGCTTACAGCTAACAGTTGTCAGTGATCAGCAAATAAAACTGTCGGTAACAACACAGCGAATTTAACAATACGCAGCTTTCAAAAGCCATACTTCTGGCCGAAAGCGGATGGTGAAAGCGAAAAACCATGAAATTTTCACTCCACGTTTGGCGACAGGCTTCGGCGAATGCGCGCGGGCAGATGACGCCGTATTCCGTCGATGGCATCGAGCCGGATATGTCGTTCCTCGAGATGATCGACATCCTGAACGAAAAGCTGATCAAAGACCGCGTCGAGCCGGTGGCGTTCGAGCACGATTGCCGCGAAGGCATCTGCGGGTCGTGCTCGATGATGATCAACGGCCTCGCGCATGGCCCCGAACGCGGATCGACGACGTGCCAGTTGCACATGCGGAGTTTCCGCGATGGCGACACGATCTACATCGAACCGTGGCGTGCGAAAGCGTTCCCCGTGCTGAAAGACCTCATCGTCGATCGCTCCGCATTCGACCGCATCATCCAAAGTGGCGGCTACGTGAACGCGAACACCGGCGGCGCGCCGGACGGTAACTGCTTGCCGATCCCGAAGGTCGATGCGGATCGCGCGATGGATGCCGCCGAATGCATCGGGTGCGGAGCCTGCGTGGCGGCCTGCCCGAACGCCTCGGCAATGCTGTTCATGAGCGCGAAAGTCGGGCACCTCGGTCGGATGCCACAGGGCCGGGTCGAACAAGCCGAACGCGTGAAAACGATGGTGAACGCCCACGACCGCGAAGGCTTCGGCCACTGCACGAACATCGGCGAATGCGAAGCCGCCTGCCCGAAGCAAATCTCTACCGAGTTCATCGCCGACCTGAATCGCGACTACATCCACTCCGCCGCCAAGGCGGTGGTGAAGGGGTAATGGCGTTGTGGAAAATGATGTATGCTTCGAGTGTCAACGAGCGGATACAATGCACTCATGAATACTGTGAGCCTACGAGATCTTCAGCGAGACACGCTCGCGATTCTTTGCCGAGCTCAGGCGGGAGAATCGTTGCTCGTCGTCCATGGCGGACAGCCGATCGCAGAATTACGCCCCCCTCCTGTCGGTCGACCGTACGGCCTTGCAGCAGGCGAGTTCACCGTCCCGAATGATTTCGATGCCGCGCTACCCGATGACATATTACAAGGGTTCGAGGCGCGATGAGGATTTTACAAAACACACATATCTTTCTATGGTTCATTACTGCTGACCCAAAATAAGGCTGAAGGGATAAAGATTGCGTCGTCGCTCCGATCACCTACCCTGCGGCATTCGGAACGCGGGTTTGACATATCCGAGCACCGCGATTACCATCGAAGCACCTGCCCGCCACGAGAGCGAATCATGCTTCGCATACTCGGTTCGAACAAACGCTTTTGCGATGGGATTTCGCGACGCGATCTCATGCACATCGGCGCGCTCGCGCCATTCGGACTGACGCTCGCGAATCCGATCGAAGCGTCTGCGCCGAAAATGAAACGGGTAGTTTCGGCAAAGCGAAACGCTGTTTGTTACTGTATTTGTGGGGTTCGCCGAGCCAGATGGATACCTTCGACCCGAAGCCCGATGCGCCGGTCGAAGTTCGCGGCGAACTCGGTTCGATCCCGAGCATCATTCCCGGCGTGCGTGTCGGCGAGATCTTTCCGCGTATCGCCCAACTGCTGAATCGCGCACGGTGCTGCGTTCGCTCCACCATGCCTACCCCGTGCACGGGACCGCCTTTGCTACCAGTGGCGTGCCATCGACCGACATCCCCATGGAAAGCAACCCGCGCGACTCGCGACACTGGCCATTCATCGGCTCAGTCGTCGATTATCTTGGCGAACGGGCCATGCGAAACCGTCTGCAGTGCCGCGAAATTTCGGCCTACCATTCCGCTTCGGCTCGAAGCGCGGCCCCTCTAGCTCCGGGCCGTTCGGTGGCTTTCTCGGCCCGGCTTACGATACCGTTTGGGCCGAGTTTCGTGCGAAGGGCATTCGCGAAGTGCTTCGCGATTCCGGTGAAAACAATTCGCCGCAAATGACCGTCGCCGACCCGTATATCGGGATTCTGCCCACGGATCGGTTCGAGACGATCGCCCCCGATGCCACAGTGACAATCGACCGGATGAACGGTCGCCTGTCGTTGCTCGATCAGTTCGTTTGGCACGCCGGAAAGTCGATGCGGCGCATTCGTACGGCAACTTCGACCGGCATCATGCACTTGCGCGTTCGGTGCTGACATCGGGCAAACTCCGCGATGCGCTGGACGTGCAGAAAGAGGCGTCAAAATTACGCGAACGCTACGGCATGACGCTGTTCGGTCAG
>Ga0105049_10006041_pt1 | contig 14102 bp, 8 predicted proteins | sample MAT06_FD_78087 | JGI IMG/M metagenome (GOLD analysis project Ga0105049, IMG submission 78087) | Freshwater microbial communities from Lake Fryxell liftoff mats and glacier meltwater in Antarctica - MAT-06 | ecosystem: Environmental > Aquatic > Freshwater > Ice > Liftoff microbial mat | place...
GCCAAGCTCGGCGTCAAACGCGTCCCGCCGCCGGCGGGCGCCCAGTCGCCGCGTGCAACCACGCCCTACCGATCCGCCGGCAAGCCACCGACCGGTGCCGGTACGCCGGCGGGCTCAAGTCCGCGCACGTATGGCGGCCCGCCCAAGCCGTTCACTCCACGGACCGGGCCGGGCGGCACTTCGGGAGCACGCACCCAAAGCGGTGGCAAGGGGATGATGGGGCGCAACCCCTCGCGCTCGTTTGATAACGCCGGCGCGCTCCCGCCCGGTGTCAAAGTCGTCTACGAGGATGACGACATCATCGTTGTCGAAAAACCCACCGGGCTTACGACCGCCGCCGGGCCTGAGGAGCCTCGCGAGACACTCTTTGACATGGTCAAGAAGATCGCCCGAGCGAAAGCGGGCCGCCCGATTTCGCGCAGCCGCGGACGCGACAAGGCCGCGGTCGAGGCGGACATCGGCGGCTCGACAGGCGCTGGGAAGGTCTTTGCGGGGATCATCCACCGGCTGGACCGCGAGGCCTCGGGCTTGCTGGTCTTCAGCAAGAACGAGAAGGCGTATCACTGGCTGAAGGACGACTTCAAATCCAAGCGCGTGCATCGCATCTACTACGCCCTGGTCGAGGGCGCGATGGGCGAGGTTGGCGAGCAGGGCACGATTCAGAGCTTCCTGCGCGAGTCGCGCGACGGCACCGTCGCCTCCATCAAAGGCGACGATTTTCGCGGCGGTGGCGGCGTCGCCATGGGCGGCTGGGGCGAAGAACACGACCAGGCCCGCCCCGCTGTCACGCACTATCGCGTGCTGGGAATCGGCGGCGGCCTCAGCCTCGTGCAGCTCCGCCTCGAAACCGGGCGTAAGCACCAGATCCGCGTACACTTGAAGGAAAAAGGCCACCCGATCGTCGGCGATCGGCGCTACAACGCATTCCGCGATGATCTGCGCCGCTTGTGCCTGCACGCGACCGAGCTGGGCTTCGCGCATCCGAGCACCGGCGCAACCGTTCGCTTCCGCAGCGATCCGCCGGTCGGCTTCTTCACGCTCGCGGGCATGAAGCCGCCAGCACCCTCGGGCACCGCGACGCTCAAGCAGCCCCCGATCGCTCACACCTCTCATCAGCCCGAGGACACCTCTTGGGAAAATGTCGCCGGGTGGTACGACGCGCTGATCGACGAGAAGCGCAGCGACCACTACGACAAGATCATCATCCCCGGCACCCTCCGCATGGTGAAACCCGAGCCGGGCGTGCGCGTGCTTGATGTCGCATGCGGCCAGGGCGTGATCTCGCGCGAGCTGGCGCGCCTCGGCGCGTCGGTCGTCGGCGTCGATTCGTCGCCCTCTCTCATCGAAACCGCACAGGCCCGCGCCGTGACGCAAGGCCTCTCTGCGGAGTTCTTCATCGGCGATGTCCGCGCCCTGGACGCGCTTCCGCTCGAGCCCGCGAGCTTTGACTGCGTGACGTGCGTGATGGCGATGGCCAACATCAATCCGCTCGAGCCGCTCCTGGCCAGCGTCGCTCGCTTGCTCAAGCCGGGCGGTTCGCTAGTCTTCTCCATCACCCACCCGGCGTTTCGCGCCCCGGACCAGACGTCCTGGGGCTGGGACGAGAAAACCAAAGCCCAGTATCGCCGCGTTGACGGCTATCTCTCGCTGGGCCAGAAGTCCATCAAGATGCACCCCGGCAGCGCGCCCGACATCGTCACCTGGACCTTCCACCGCCCGCTCCAGACCTACGTGCGCCTCTTGAGCGAGGCCGGGCTGCTGGTGCAGACGCTGGAAGAGTGGCCGGCGGTGCGTGTGAGCGAGCCGGGGCCGCGAGCCGAGGCGGAGAACCGCGCCCGTCGCGAGATCCCGCTCTTCGTCGGGATCTCAGCGACCCGGCGCTGAGCGTCACGATCTGGCGCGCGAGCGTGCCCATAATGCCGCTATGCCAGATCGCCCGGTGCTGACGCTCGCCCACTCCGCCGACGCCGACGACGTGTTCATGTGGTGGCCGATCACGGGTCAGGTCGACCCGCGCGATCCATCGCGCGTGCTCGCGCCGCCAGCGATCGACACCGGACGTTTCACGTTCCGCTCGCTGCCAGAGGACATTCAGGCCTTGAACGTCCGGGCGATCGAGCGCGCGGACCTGGACATCACCGCCATGAGCTTTGCGTGCTTCGCGCGAGCGCACGAGCGATACCTGCTGACCTCGTGCGGCTCGTCGTTTGGCGATGGCTTTGGGCCGAAGCTGGTCTGCCGCGCGGGTGATGATCACTGGAACACTTCGACGCTCCACGAGCTGACCCGCGGCCCCGACGCCCCGCGCATCTGCGTCCCCGGGCTCCAGACCTCCGCCTACATGACGCTCTCGATCATGCTCGGACAGACACCCTCCAACCCGGTCCCGCGTCCGTTTGACGCCATCGCCCAGAGCGTCATCCAAGGCGACACGGCGCTGGGCGTGCTCATCCATGAAGCGCAGATCACGTTCGCGGAGCAGGGCCTGCGCCTCGTGCAAGACCTGGGCGTTTGGTGGCGTGGGCAGTTTGGCCTGCCGCTGCCGCTGGGGGCCAACGCGATCCGTCGTGATCTGGATGCTCGCTTCGGCCCCGGCACGGTCCGAGAAGTCACCACCACGCTCAAGCGCTCGATCGACTACGCGCTGGCGCACCGGCGCGAGTCGCTGGACTATGCCAGGGGATTCTCGCCCCTGAAGACCGACGCTGAGCTCGAGAAGTACATCACGATGTACGTCAATCAACTGACGGTCGACGCCGGCGAACGCGGCCTTCAAGCCATCCAACGCCTTCTCGAAGGCGGCGTTCGCGTCGGCATCATCCCGGCCGCCCCCAAAGTCGAGCTTTCGGCGCCCGCGAACTGATCCGCGGATCGCCCGCGCCTGCCCGACCCGCCGCGCGACCGGCGCCGCACCCACGCCCCATCGTGCGGCCCAGAATCAGGCGAGGACTGTCCCGGTAAATCACCTCAGATGCTCTGGCACACATGAACTTCCGCCCCTGAGAGTTGCGGATTTTCGACGCCCATCCATACTTCATGCGGAACTTCCCGCACCATTGGTCCGAATACCACGGTGCGGCGACGCGCTCCCGGTGCGCGATGGTTGTGGACTATCGACCGCTTGGTTGATCGTTCGACGTGTTTGCCCGCTGAGAGTGACTGGAGCCGCCATGAGTCATGTTTCCCGATCACGCATTCGCACCGGCCTCGTCTATGGCGCTCTGGTCCTGGCGGCCGCTGGCATCGTCGGCCTCGTCTCGGCGACTCCGCTGCTCAACACCACGCTTGACGATTTCTACATGCACGGCTCGCAGCCATATCCGAACGTCCCGGCGAACCCGAACTTTGATCCCCTGCTCTCGGCCCAGAACTGCTCGTCGTGCCACGCCGAGGAGTCGGGCTTGCAGCCGGCGTCATACTCCGTTCCCTACAACCGCTGGGCCTACAGCATGATGGCCCAGTCTTTCCGCGACCCCATCTTCCAGGCCCAGTTTGATATCGCGGAGATTGACGCCCCCTTCAGCGGCGACGGCTGCCTCAAGTGCCACGCGCCCGCGGGCTGGCTCCAGGGACGCGCCAACGTCCCCGGCGCCACCGTCCCTGCTAAAGGCCAGAACTTCGCCGACTCCGATCGCAACGGCGTCAGCTGTTCGATCTGCCACCGCATGGTGGACCCGGAGGCCGACCCCGCCAACCCGCCGGTGGACGCCGCGGTCTTCGCGCAGCTTGGCGCCAACACGCCCCCGAACTTTCCCAGCGTGGGCCTGCAGCCCGGCGGCCCGCTGCACGCCGTGAACTCGTTCATCATCGATAACCGCAACAACCGGCGCGGGCCGTTTGACCCTGAGAACTGCTTCCACGTTGCGTACGAATCGCCCTTCCACAAGGAATCCGGGCTCTGCGCCGGCTGTCACGACGTCTCGAACCCCGTCTATGTCAAACAGAACGACGGCTCGTATCTCGCCTCGGCGATGGGCCAGCCCCACCCGACTGGCAACAAGTACGAGATGTACCCCATGGATCGCACATACTCCGAGTGGCTCGCGTCGGACTTCGCGACCACCGGCGTCTCGCTCACTGTGCCGAACCCAAACCCAGGCGCCACCCCCTCGATCGTCGGTCGCTACAGCTACGACGGCGTCACGCGCACTATCCCGCAAATCCCGACCGATCCATCGCTGCTGGTGATCTACAACGCCGAGCTTACGTACACCACCTGCCAGAGCTGCCACATGCCGCCGACCACCGGATATGGCGCCGACCCGAACCTCGGCTCACCCCTGCGAACCAACGCGCCAGTGCACAACTTCACCGGTGTCAACAGTTGGGTTCTACTGGCAGTCCAGGATGTCTGGGGCGCCAGCGAAACGCTGATGGTTGACGAAGCGCTGGTGCAGGAATCAGTCGATCGCAACAAGTTCCGCATGTCGCAGGCCAGCGACATGGAGCTGACGTACCAGGCCTCGCAGCTCAAAGTCCGCATCTACAACCACGCCGGCCACAAGCTCCCGGGCGGCTTCGCCGAGGGGCGTCGCATGTGGCTCAACGTGAAGTTCTTTGACGGCGCTGACGCGATCGTCGGTGAGCGCGGGGCATACGACAGCGCCACCGCGACCATCACCGAAGCCGACACCAAGGTCTACGAGCTGATTCACGGCGTCGACGCCACCGCCTCCTTCCTCACCGGTCTGCCCGTGGGTAAGAGCTTCCACATCGACATCAACAACAAGGTCTTCAAGGACAATCGCATCCCGCCGCGAGGGTTCTCGAATGCCAAGTTCGCCGCGATCCAGTCCGCCCCGATCGGCGCAACCTACGCCGACGGCCAGTATTGGGACGACACGTTCTTCGATCTCCCAGTCGGCGCCGTTCGCGCCGAGGTCACCGTCCTTCATCAGATCACCGGGCGCGACTACATCGAGTTCCTGCGCGACAACGCGACGACGATCCAGCCGCTTGGCTCCCCCAACAGCATGCCCCAACCGGGCATCGCGTGGACCGCGCCTCCTGGCACGCCCGCGGGCAACCTGACCACCGGGCAGATCGCCTACGCGCAGTGGATCAAGTGGGGCAAGAGCGCGCCGGTGGTGAAGGACCAGGGCTCGATCACGTTCACGCCCCCCACCCCGCGCTGCTCCCCAGCCGACATCGCCTTTGACGACGGCTCGCCGCTCCCGCCCATCGGCATCCCCGGCGGCACCAACAACGGGCTCACCGAAGGCGATTACAACCTCTTCTTCTCCAACTTCTTCGACGCCGGTCTGGTCTGCGATATCGCCAACGACGACGGCACACCCCTGCCGCCCTTCGGCCTGCTCACCACCAACAACGGCACCACCGAAGCAGATTACAACCTCTTCTTCAGCGTCTTCTTCGACGGCTGTCCGTGAACAGCGTCGGCGGTTGCCTCACCCTTCACGTCTCGAGTCGGACGTCAGTGGACGAGCTCGCCTGCACCGCGCCGCCGGAGCGCCCCTTCCACGAGCGCTGATTCGTCAGGTGCAGGTAGTACGAGTACCACTGGATCGCGCCCATCAGCACGATTCCCAACGGGTGCAGAATCGCGCCGCTGAAACGCTGCTGGAACCGCAGCGCCAGCAGCAGCCGGTGCCCGAGCGCGACGACGCACGCCAGGACTGCAAGCCCCACCGTCGCCGGATCGTCAACGCGCCCCGCGATGGCAAGCCCGATCACAACCCAGGGCAGCACATACGCCGCCGCGTGCAGCACGGTTACCAGCACGAGCAGGCCGACGGAGCCAAGCCCCTCGAACGCGTTCTTGCTGAAGCCGCGCCAGGTCTGGCCGAAGCCGCGATACATGCGACAGGACACCAGCGTTGTCGCGTCAAACAGATCCGTCCGAAAGCCCGCCTTGCGCATCGCACGCGGCAGCTTGATCCCGTCGTGCATCGACGCCTTGAAAGACGTGTGACCGCCCGCGCTCAGATACGCCTCGCGACGCGCGAAGAGGAACTGCCCGCACCCGGCGCTCGCCGCGGGGTCCATCGTGTTCCGCATCCGCGCCATCGGTAGGTAGCTCAACAAGATGAAGTGAATCAGCGGCACCACCAGCGACTCGCCCAGCGTGTGCGTCCGCTGAAGCGGGAACGTCGAGATGAGGTCAGCCTTCAGCGCCCGCGCACAGTTGAGCGTTGCGCTCAGGCACGCCGGCTCGAATCGAACGTCCGCATCGGTGAAGAGCACAAACGCGCCGCGCGCGTCTAGCCCCATCTGATGACAGCCAAACTGCTTGCCGTTCCAGCCCTCGGGCAGCGGCGCCACGGGCGTCGCTCGCACGCGCGGATCCTCTGCAATCAGTCGCGCCAATATCTCGCCGGTGGCGTCCGTCGAGTGGTCGTTATAGACGTGTACCGCGACATTCCGATGCGTCGAAGCCAGCACCGACCGCACGCACGCCTCGAGGTTCGCCTCTTCGTTTCGCGCCGGGACGCACACGCAGATCAGCGGCTGCTCTTCCAGCGGGAGCGCCCGCTCCTGCGCCTCGGTCGGCGGTGCGTCGATCCGCAGGTTGATCAGCGTCATCACCAGCAATAGCACCGCCACCAAGCACGCGATGATCATCAGCACAAACAGCGTCACGAAGATGCTCGCTCGGCACACGTTGCTCGCGCGCCGTTCACCTGTGAATCCGCATTCGTGTTAGCCCCGCCCCCCCCGACCTCTTCGGCACGCCGCGCTCGCGCCGCGTCGCGATCGGTCGCGACCACTCGCCCGGATACGCCGCGAAGGCGTAGCCACAGGTCGTACAACGGGTTGACGGTCCCGCTCTTGGAAGCCGTGATGATCGTGAACGCCGATTCGTCGCGGGCTCGCACCAGTTCCGCCAAGGCGTCGGCGTTGCTCTGCATCGCGCTGCCAATCGCTCGCGTCCAGCCGGTCGTTGACACCACCTCCGGCGCGCTCACCTCACACGCGCGGCACAGCACCTCCGGGCGTTTGTCCAGCCAGAACGCCATCTCCACCGCCAGCGACACGACGCGCACCTGCGAATGGCGAGCAGCAACACTCGCAACGCCCGGCCGAATCCGGATGGCGTCGCGAGCGTCGGCAAACTGCCCCTGCGGCGTCACCCAGAAGCTCAGTTTCGGGTTCAGCGCGAACTCTTTGGCCAGGTACTCGATCATCGCTGGCTGACTCTGCGGATGGTCGGGCTCGATGCCAAAGACCCCGAGCTTGCGGAGAATCGCGAACTTTCGAAGCTGCGAAAGCTCCATCGGCCCCAGCAGTTGTCGCGTCGGCGTCAGCCGGTGGTTGATGAACATCGCAACGACCGGGTCCCACCACGACTGGTGATTCATCACCACGATCACCGGGCCCGCATAGCTGTCGAGCGATGTGAGCACGCTCTCGGTGCCGCGCGCCATGCGCACAGCGTTGAACGAGCGCTGAAACATCCTGGGCATCAACCAATGAAAGAAACGCCCGACGTGCTTTGACGGTGCCGCAGGCCAGATCAACGAGGTTTCCCGACGTGCATCACTCATGCGCTCACGCTTCACTCAACCGCCTCAGGCCGGCACCATCGCCAGGTCCGCGTTTGTCAACGACGCCATCTCCAGCGAACCCTTGGGCTCGACTCCTTGATCCTTCAGCAGCGAATGCGCCGCCGTCACGCCGGACATCAACACCATCGGCACGCCCGGGCCAGGGTTCGCGCTCCCGCCAGCGAGGTACAGGTTCTCGATCACGCCCGCGCGATTGCGCGGCTTGAACCCGCCCTTCAGCCGCCCGTGTGACGCCAGACCATAAATCGCGCCGCCCTCGGCGTTGTACATCGAGTCGATCAACTGCGGGTGCAGGTGGTGCTCAACCACGATGTGCTGCTCGAGATCCGGCATGCGCCCGCAGCGTTTGAGTTTGTCGATCACCACCGGACGGTACTGCTCCATCAGCCCGCCCGCCCCCGCCCAGCGCTGATCCGGGCGCATGTAGGGCGTGTGGATCAGCGCGTACAGCGCCTCACATCCCGCGGGCGCCTGCGTCGGGTCCGTGCGCGAGGGCACCGCGAGATAGATCGTGGGATCGCGCGCGGGGATGCCGCGCGTGTAGATGTCGTCAAACTCCTGGTGCGAGTCCTTGCTGAACAGAAAGTCGTGGTGCGCCAGATGCTCGTACTGACGGCTCAGCCCAAGATAAAGCACGACACCCGAGCACGCGGGCGTGTAGTCGCCGGCGATCTTCTTCTGCCGCTTGATCGTCTCGGGCGTCCCGAGCAGGTCACGCATCGTCCGCTGAATGTCGCAGTTGCTCACGACGCTCCCGCACGCCAGGCTCTCGCCATTGTCCAGCTCAATGCCCGTGACGCGCCGGCCTTCGGTGATCATCCGCTTGACGCCGACGCCGGTGCGAACCTTCACGCCAAGCTCGCCCGCCAGCCGCTCCAGCCCCCGGGCGACCATGCGCGTGCCCCCCATCGGATACCAGCAGCCGTGATCGACTTGCGCCGACGCGATCAGCGACAGGATCGCCGGAGCCAGAAATGGCGACGAGCCGACATACTGCAGAAAGTGCTCGGTGAGCTGGCGAACGTGCGGCTCCTTGATCATCGTCGCGGCCGTCGCGCCCACCGTCGAATGCATGCGCATCGCCAGCACGTCCAAAAGCATCCGCGGGTCGCCCAGCGGGCTCAGCCGCATCATGTCGCCCACCGAGCCCAGGTCCTTGTAGAAGAACACCTTCTCGCTCAGGCCGAACATGCGACGGCTGTACTGCACAAACTTCTTGTACCCCCTGCCCGCGTCGGTCCCAGGGAACAAACGGTCACACGCGCCGGCCATGCGATCAACATCCGCAAAGAGATCCAGCGTAGTGCCGTCCTCGTACAAGCAGCGCCACTGCGGATCCAACCGGCGCAGGTCAACGTAGTCCTGCACGCGCCGGCCCGAGCGATTGATGATCCCGCGCAGCACCTGCGGGAGCGTGATGATCGTTGGCCCCATGTCAAACGTGAAGCCGCGATCGCTCAGCACGTTCATCTTGCCGCCCAGGTGCGCGTTCCGCTCGACCAGCGTGACGCTCCCGGGCCCGAGGTTCGAGGCGATCTCGACGGCGCTGGCCAGCCCGGCCAGTCCCCCACCGACAACCACAACAGAATCACGAGCGGATGAACTCATCATGCGGGTCCTTGCACGGCCTGACGCGCCGGGGTGTCGCCCGGGTTCGCGTGATCATTGATGTGTGAGTCGCCAGGAGCCCCGTCCAGCGCGCGTTTCGGAACTCCCCCCACTCCAGCAGATTCGCAGCCTTCCAGCCCGTCCGGCGCCACTCGCCGAGCCAGCCCTCCCCTCCCGCCATAGAGCCAACCGACCGCCTTCCACAACATGCTGACGCCTCGCGCATCGGGCTCGCTGGTGGGCGTGCGAACGTATGTCGAAGTCGTTGACACAAACACCGGGCGCGAGAGCGCAAGCAGCCCAAGCTCGCCGCGGCTCGCGCCCCAGCCCGATGCGCCAGTACCCGTGATCGAAGCCCCGGGGTGAGCGGTCGGAATGTGAGCATCGTTGATCGTGACAAACCCTGAGCCAAGCGTCGTTGCGACCCGGCGCGCCCTGGACACGTCGCGCGTGAAGATCGCGGTGTTCAACCGATGCGGGCAGCGCGCGTGCATCGCCAGCGCGTGGGCGTCATCAGCCGCGGCGTACACCAGCAGCACCGGGCCAAAGAGTGCCCGCTCGCGACTCAGATACTCCTCGGGCATATCGACGATCGCCAGCGGGCGGAACGTCTCTTCGGGTGCGGTGATCGCCTGCGTGTCGCGCTGGCGCACCGGGGAACTCTCCAGCTCGTCGACACCCAGCGTCAATCGCCCGCCGGCACGCATCGCCTCCTGAGCCGCAACGCGACACTGTCGCGCCGCCGCCGCGTCGATGAGCGATTGCGGCTTGGCCCCGGCTGCCAGGAAGCTCAGCGCACTAACGTAGCCCGGATACGCCTTCGCGCTGACGAACACGCGGCGCGGTGCCATACACGTCTGCCCGGCGTTCATCGTCAGCGCGTGCCAGATCACGCGGGCCGCGAGCTTCGTATCGGCGTCGGCCCACACGATCGCTGAATCGCTCCCGCTGAGTTCAAGCGTCGTCGGCGTCAGCGTCTCTGCCGCCCACGCCGCGACCTGTCGGCCCACGCGCGTCGAACCTGTAAAGATTACATGATCGAGCTTCTCGCTCGCCAGCAAGCGCGGCCCGGCCTCGCGCGTCGCCGGCGTCCATCGCAGTTGCCCCGCAGGCAGCCCCGCCTCGATCGCCAGCTTCAGCAGGTACGCCTGCGTGCGCGGCGCGTTCTCTGACGGCTTCACGATCACGCGATTGCCCGCCACCAGCGCCTGGAGCAGTTGAATGCCCAGGAGCTGCACCGGGTAGTTCCACGTCGCGATGATCCCGACCGTGCCCACCGGCGCGCGGGCAAGCGTGTGGCGTTGGCCCATGAGCCAAAGCGGGCGCCCGCCGAGACGCCTTGGCGCAAGGATTCGGGCCGCCCGGCGTTCGTGCCAGCGGCACGCCGCCAGGAGCGACATGACATCACCCGTCAGCGCTTCCGCTTCGGGTTTGCGCACTTCGAGTTGCACGAGCGCCACGAGGGAGTCGGCGTTGGCCGCGATGAGCCGTCGCCAGTTCGCCACCCACGTCAGTCGCGCCTGAATGGGCCACGCGACGATTTCCTGCACGGTTACTCCCTGCGATCACAAACCTGAGAGGAGACTGGTTACTATACACCTCGCGCCGCTTTCCCTCTCCGGCGCTGAGCAAGGACGTTCTTTCATGGTCGCACATTCCGGTTTGTCGGTCGGCGTGGTCGGTGCGGGGCCGGGGGGATTGGCCGTTGCGATGCTCCTTGCCGCGAGCGGCGCGCGGGTCGAGATCTACGAAGCCATGGACCGCATCGGCGGGCGCACCAGCCGCCTGTCGCTGGGCGAGTATCACTTTGACTCCGGCCCGACGTTCTTCCTGATGCCCTATGTGCTGGAGGAAGTCTTCGCCGCGACCGGACGACGGCTGAAGGACTTCTGCGATCTCACCCGCTTGGACCCGATGTACCGCCTGGTCATGGGTCGCGAGGGCCAGCCCGACCTCACCATCGACTGCACGCAGGACGTCGCGGAGATGTCGCGCCGCCTGGCCAAGATCGACCCGCGCGACGGGGCCGCCTTCGCGCGATTCATGTCTGACAATCGCAAAAAGCTCAACGCCTTCGAGCCGGTCCTTCGCAAGCCCTGGCGCTCCTTCACGGACTTTATGGATGCCGACCTCGTGCGCGCCGGGCCCTATCTCTCGCCCACCAAGAGCGTTCACGACTGGCTCGGCGGCTACTTTAAAAGCCCCTACAGCAAGCTCGCCATGAGCTTCCAGAGCAAGTACCTGGGCATGTCCCCGTTCTCCTGCCCCAGCCTCTTCACGATCCTCCCCTTCATCGAATATGAATACGGCGTCTGGCATCCGCGCGGCGGCTGCAACGCCCTCATGCACGCCATGAGCGAAGCGTGCCTCCAGATGGGCGTCAAGATCCACACCAGCTCGCCGGTCCAGCGCCTCTCGTTTGACGGCTCGCGCGTGCGTGGCCTCGTCGTCAACGGGCGCGAGCACGCCCATGACCACGTCGTCATGAACGCCGACGCGAGCTGGGCGATCCAGAACCTCATCCCCCCGCACCTCCGCCGCTCCTGGACCGACACCAAGCTCACGAAGATGGACTATTCGTGCAGCACCTCCATGCTCTACCTCGGCGTGCGCGGCCAGATCAACCTCCCGCATCACACCATCTGCATCGCCCGCAACTACGAGCAGAACATCCGCGAGATCGCCGAGAAGCTCACCCTCAGCGACGACCCCAGCATCTACGTCTGCAACCCCAGCGCGATCGACCCCACGCTCGCGCCAGCTGGCGATAGCTCGGTCTACGTCCTGGTCCCCACGCCCAACAACCGCTCGGGCATTGATTGGAAAGACTCCTCGCCGACCGGGGCCGCGGCTCTCACGCGGACTCGCGCGCTCGACAAGCTCTCGTCGCTCATCGGCGAGGACATCCGCCCACGCATCGCCCGAGAGATGGCCGTCACGCCCGCCGACTGGCAGTCTCAAAACATCGCCCTGGGTGCCACCTTCAACCTCGCCCACGGGCTCATGCAGATGCTCTGCTTCCGCCCGCAACACGAACTCCCCGATGTTGAAAACGTCTGGCTCGTCGGCGGCGGCACACACCCCGGCTCCGGCCTGCCGGTCATCTTCCTCTCATCGCAGATCACCGCCCGCCTGCTGGCCCAGCGCATGAACCTGACCTACGCCGGGGACCGCCCGCCCAGCGTGACGCCCCGCGTCCGGCCCGAGCCCGAGCACGCTATCGCGGCGCCGTGATGAAACCACCGCCGGGTGGTATGCTCGCCCGATGCCAACCTTTCCGGTGTTCGCACCGATCACGCTTGCAATAGGTATGACGCCCCTGGACTGGACGATCCTCGGCGCGTACATGGCCTTCCTCGTCGCCGCCGGCGCATGGCTCGCACGGCGCGAGCCCACCGGCAGCGACGAGTACTTCCTCGCCAGCCGGCGCATGCCCGTCTGGGCCGTCGCATTCTCCATCGTCGCCAGCAGCCTCAGCGTCGCGACCTTCATCGGCGGACCGGAACAGAGCTTCCGAGGCGACCTGACGTACCTCTCCACCAACCTGGGCGGCATCCTCGCGGTCTTCGTCGTCGCCTGGGTCTTCATCCCCGCGTTCTATCGCGCCAACTGCACGACCATCTACGAGGTCCTTGAACATCGCATGGGGCGCGGCGCCAAGGAAGCCGCCAGCGCCGCGTTCATGACCGGTCGCGTCTTCGCCTCCGGCGCGCGACTCTACATCGCCGCCCTCCCCATGGCCGCGATCGCCTTCAGCGTTGAACAGCAGACGCCCACCACGCTCATCCTCGCCATCGTCGTCCTCGCATTTGCCGGCGTCGTCGTCACGCTCGTCGGCGGCATCGCCTCGGTCATCTGGACCGACGTGCTGCAAACCTTCGTCATGCTCGGCGCCGTCATCGGCGCGATCGTCTATCTCCTCTGGCTCATCCCGGCACCGATCGGCGAGGTCGTCAACGCCCTGCACACCGGCGGCGTTGACGGCGCGAGCAAACTCGCCATCATCCGCACGGGCATCCCCATCGATCTCAGCCAGAACTTTACGCTCCTCACCGCCGTTCTCGGCTTCTCCCTGATCGCCCTCGCGTCCAACGGCACCGATCACGACATGGTGCAGCGAATGCTCACCTGCAAGTCCGCCGTCAGCGGCGGGCGCTCGGTCTTACTCGCCACCTTCGCCGCGATCCCCGTTGTCTCCCTCTTCATGGTCGTCGGCCTGCTCATCTGGGTCTTCTACACCCGCGCCGACCTGATGGGCGATGCCGGCCCCAGCCCCGAAGCCGCCGCGCAAGCCGCTGCCAAAGGCGCGCAGCCCTTCCTGCTCTTTATCGTCAACGAGATACCCTCCGGCTTGCGCGGCGCCATGGTCGCGGGCATCTTCGCCGTGGGCCTGGGCTCGCTGAACTCCGCCATCAACGCCATGGCGGCGACGTTCGTCAAGGACTTCTACACCCGCTGGGTGCCGGCCAAGTCTGAGCGACACTATCTCGCCGCGGGCCGATGGGCCGTCGTCGGCTGGGGCGTGGTCCTCGCTGCCTTCGCGACCCTCTGCGTCTTCTGGCGCCAGGCCGACGGGAGCAAGACCCTCATCGACTTCGCCATCGGCGTCATGACCTTCGCCTACACCGGCCTGCTCGCCATCTTCCTCACCGCCCTCTTCACTAAACGCGGCAGCTCCGCCAGCGCCATCGGCGCACTCATCACGGGCTTCACGGTCGTCCTGTTCTTCCAAACGCCCTTCTGGCTGCTGATCGCGAAGACCGGCGTGATCCCGCCGACCGTCGCCGGTCTGCCCCACGACGCCCTGACAATCCAAGCGGCGCTCCCGTGGCTCAAGGTCGCATTCCCCTGGCACATGCTAGTGGGCACCACCCTGGCGACCGGCGTCTGCCTGCTCGGACGAAGACCCACGGCCCGCATCCCGACGACGCCCCAATAGAGACCGCCGCGTGCAAGCGCACGCCGCCC
>Ga0105049_10006042_pt1 | contig 14101 bp, 13 predicted proteins | sample MAT06_FD_78087 | JGI IMG/M metagenome (GOLD analysis project Ga0105049, IMG submission 78087) | Freshwater microbial communities from Lake Fryxell liftoff mats and glacier meltwater in Antarctica - MAT-06 | ecosystem: Environmental > Aquatic > Freshwater > Ice > Liftoff microbial mat | place...
ACTTGAATAACAAACCCCGTTCAGTAAGGTTACTGACGGGGTTTTGTTTTGGGTGGTGGAGCATTAATGTCACCCCTCTGGGGTTTGTGTTGAGGATGATGTGGGGTTGGGTTACAATAATGTCACCCCGCTGGGGTTGGTGTTGCGGATGATGTGGGGTTGGGATACAGTAATATCACCCCGCTGGGGTTGGTATTGAGGATGATGGGGGGTTGGGATACAATAATATCACCCCGCTAGGGTTTGTGTTGAGGGTGATGTGGGGTTGAGTTACAAGGATATCACCCCGCTGGGGTTGGTTAGGAGGATGATGTGGGGTTGGGATACAGTAATATCACCCCGTTGGGGTTTTGTTGAGGGTGATGTGGGGTTGGGATACAATAATGTTGGCTCGCTGGGGGTTGGTGTTGCTGATGATGTGGGGTTGGGTTGGGATACAATAATGTTGGCTCGCTGGGGTTTGATGGGAGGTTTTTGAGGAGTGGGTGGGAGGAATAAAAAAAGCATCTCTAAGGATGCTTTTAATAATTTGTGTTCAAATATTAGTGCTTATGCAACAGCTACTTTTACTAAGTCGGCTGCTTCGCGCAATAGGATGGCTGATTGAACTTTTAATCCAGATTCATCTATCATTTTTTTAGCTTCAATTGCGTTAGTGCCGTGCAAGCGAACAATAATAGGCACATTAATATTGCCTATGCTTTTGTAGGCATCAATAATTCCTTGTGCAACACGATCACAGCGAACAATACCGCCAAAAATATTAACCAGAATTGCTTTAACATTCGGGTCTTTCAAAATAATATTAAAAGCTGTTTCAACACGTTTCGCATCGGCCGTGCCGCCAACGTCAAGGAAGTTAGCAGGGCTTCCGCCGCTAGATTTAATTATATCCATGGTTGCCATGGCCAAACCTGCTCCATTTACCATACAGCCTACGTTTCCATCTAACTTCACAAAGTTTAATCCGGCTTCTCCTGCTTCAACTTCTGTTGCGTCTTCTTCGGTGATGTCGCGCATGCCTTGAATATCGGCGTGACGATAAAGTGCGTTGCCATCAATTACACATTTAGTATCAACTGCAATTATTTTATTGTCAGACGTTTTTAACACTGGGTTAATTTCTAGCATGGAGCAGTCGTTGCCTATGTAAGCATTATAAAGGCTCACTACAAATTTTACCATGTCCTTGAACGCGTCTCCACTTAAGCCTAAATTAAAAGCTATGCGACGAGCTTGGAAAGGCATTATTCCAACGCTGCTGTCAACCCATTCCTTATGTAATTTTTCTGGTGTATGTTCAGCTACTTCTTCAATATCCATCCCGCCTTCGGTAGAATAAATAATAACATTCTGTCCCTTTTCACGATCGAGCAATACGCTCATATAAAACTCTTTAGTATCAAATGGTCCGGGATAATAAACATCTTGGGCGATTAATATTTTATGTACTTTTTTTCCTTTTGGTCCTGTTTGAGGTGTAATTAATGTAGCACCCAAAATTGCAGTAGCCTTTTCGCGCACTTCATCTAAACTCTTTGCAACCTTAACACCTCCAGCTTTTCCCCGACCTCCTGCATGAATCTGTGCCTTTACAACCCATATAGTGGTTCCTGTTGCTGCTTGCAACTGACGCGCAGCATCCACAGCATGTTCAGGCGTATCAACTGTTATACCTTCCTGAATTTTAACACCAAAACGCTTTACGAGCTCTTTTCCCTGATATTCATGCAGATTCATCTTTTATATATTTTGGGCAAATATATCATAAAGCAAGCGGAATTTTTTTGATTTAACCTGTTGAAGTTGATGAAATTAATGCAATGATCCTGTGTTTTACCTTAAAACACAATAGATTCAAGTGGTTTGGCATAGTTTTGGGCATTTAATTTATTATGGGAATATCATAGTTGTGTAAAAATTGGTTGAACGAATATCTCGAATGCTATTCCACGATAATTTTGTTTTTGAATCAGCGTTATATATTTATGAAATACGGAATATTCATTATTGTTTTAGTTGTGTCATCACAACTATACAGTCAAAGTGCGAGAATGAGCGCTGGAGCCTTCCAAGCGTATAATCAATATGCAATTAGCAGCCAATCTTCAGTTGCCTACAATTCTGGGGATGCAGTTACTACTACTTTTCCATCTGCCGAAAACTCCTCGTTGTTAATGGCAAAAGTTAGGAGCTCAGCACCTGAAACTACTTGCGACGTTGTTGTGCAAGAAGAGCTTGTGGCAGGTAGAATGGTTGGAAGTGGCGATAACGCAAATGGATTTAATGCAATTATTATTAAAATAAAAAATCTTTTTAGGTTGCGTTGATTTGCAAGTTAACCTTCGGGGATAAAAGAATTAAATCTGAAAGTGACTAATTCTTAATGCTTTTGCGATATAATTTAATTGCAATCATTAATACTATTGCCAATCCTAGTAAAGCAAAGAAACCGTAAAGCATATGAACAGTGTTTTTAAGCTCTACTAGAAATACTATTGCGAATAAAAAAATAGTTGCCAACTCATTAAAGAGTCGTAATTTTTGTGAACTAAGTGTTGAAGTGTTATTAGCTAAACGCTTTTGAATACGCAAGCAACTAAAATGATAGGCAATAACGCAAATGATAAAAAACAATTTCATGTGCATCCATCCTTCCTGTAAAAATTGAGGATTAATTGAAAGTAAAATAGTGCCGGTAGTAACAACTAAAATCATAGATGGCGTCCCAATAATATTCATTAGGCGCTTTTCCATTAACATAAATTGATTAGCCAAAATGCTTTTGTCAGGCTCCTGCTTTTGCAAAGCCTCAGTATGATAAATATATAGCCTGACAATATAAAATAAAGCTGCGAACCAGGTTACAATAAATATAATATGTGCTGCAACAAAATAGGGATAGTAATTCATTTCAAAAACTATATATAAATAAATATTATCGTACTAAAATAAAACTACCTTGCTTAACTAGGCTCTTGTTATTTAATGAAGCAGTCATTACATAAGTAAAAGCGCCTAAAAGCTGAACCTCTTGCTCAAAAGTGCCGTCCCAAGCTTTATCCAGCTTATTTGTTTCAAATACCAATTGCCCCCAGCGATTATAAATTTCAATATGATAATCTGTAATGTTTCCGGAATAAATTGGTCCGAAAAAATCATTTACATTATCATTATTTGGTGAAAATGCACTTGGTAAATCAATATGATCATCACAACCATTTATGAGTGTAATAAAGTCGCTCGTTGTGCACCCATTTTCATCAGTAACCGTAAGTGTATAATCACCAGGAACGGATGTTACAAAACTCTGAGTTGACAAACCATTGTTCCAAAAATAGGCATTAAATCCCGAAGGGCCGGTTACTTCTGTATTGCCACAAATAGTCAAGTCGTCACCCAATTCAATAGTTGGTAGCGGGTATTCAGTAATGTTAATTGTATCTGTAAAAAAACATTCGCCGACACTAACAATAACCCAATAAGTTCCAGCGGTTTCAAAATTATGCGTAGCCTCGGTAGTGCCATCATCCCACAGATATGTTGCTCCAGTTTGTTCAACATTAACTGTTGTATTGCCACCTTCGCAAAATGCTTCGTCTATTATAATTGAGCTACCTGGATCAATAACGGTAACATCAAGATAAGCAGTATCGTAAAAACAATTATAGTTTATAATACACGTTAGCGTATAGGTGCCAACAGCAGGCCAATCGTTAACTGTAATTGTTGCGCCAGCGCCTCCACCTGTTGTATAATCAATACCGTCAGGTATTACCCAAGTAATATCTGCGCCAGACAATGTTGTCATGGTATATTCATTTATAGAGCCGATACAAATACTTGTAGGACCAGTAATTGAAGCTGCAACCACATCGATATTTCTAAAGCAGGTGTTATCAAGCGTTGCAGTTAGCTTGCGTTGATAAGAGCCACCAGGAAAATTACCATGTTGCATGGTTGTAAGGCCATCAATAGAACTAGGAACCTCTAAACAAGGTACGGAGCCGAATAATTCGGTATGCATCACATCAAGATAAATATCCAAGGTCATATAGTTATAGGCAACTCGCGTAAACTGCAAATAATAGGTATCGCCATAAGGCGCTGCTACACGCTCCGATACGTAAGTTATACCGTTATCATTACCCCAAATTTCAAATCCTATATTTTCAGGTGCTGCGGCAAATTCGGAAGCCCACATCACAAAAAGTGCATCAGTATTGCTGTATTCACAAATTGAATACGTATCTGAAATCGGGTTGTCAGTGCCTTCAGAAAGTGCGACAACAATTGCATCGGTTCGGCCTAAAGCGCCACCAGCAGTCGGAGTAAATTCCGTTGAAATTGTCCAAAAATCTTCATTCACAGCTACAGGCAAAACTTGGAAAAAACGCGTGTCGTTGGCATCGTTTACATTGTTGAAATTTAATTGACCGCCTGTAAAACTTAACGTGCCATTTTGATTGTCGGAAATGCACGCTCCAGTTACCGCGTAATACCAATAAAAGTCGGTCCAACCTGCATCGCTGGCATAATCTTCCACAAAACCACATGGTTGTGCAAAAAGATGTTTCGAATAAGGCAATAGTGTGATCAAGAGGAGCGTAAAGTAAATGGGCTTTCTCATAAACGCAAATTTAGCGTATTTCTAACAAAAGAGATATTAATTTTGCGATATGAAAGCATTAGCGTCTGCTGATTTACAATTAGGCATATTAGGTGGAGGCCAATTAGGCAAAATGTTGATTGAAGCAGCCAGTAACTGGAATATTCAATGCCATGTTTTAGACCCTGACCCTGAATGCAGTTGCGCTCATCTTGCGCATACTTTTGTTGAGGGCAGTTTTAAAGATTATGACACAGTATACAACTTTGGTAAAAGCTTACAAAAAATAACTATCGAAATCGAGCATGTAAATGTTGATGCCTTAATTCAATTGGAAAAAGAAGGGAAGGATATTTATCCTAAACCGGAAGTGCTAAAAATTATCCAAGATAAGGGAACTCAAAAATTATTTTACAAAAACAATAATCTACCAACGGCGCCTTTCGAAATAATTAATGATAAGATAACGCTGCTTAGTAAATTGACTAACGGTATAATTAGCTATCCATTTGTGCAAAAATCATGTACTGCAGGATATGATGGAAAAGGTGTTGCCGTAATTCGCAACGAATCAGATTTGAGTAAATTGTTGGATGGGATATGTATAATTGAGCAGATGATTAATTTTGAAAAAGAATTAGCTGTTATTGTTGCACGTGATAATAACGGAAATACAACTTGTTTTCCATCTGTGGAAATGGAATTTCATCCTGTAGCAAATTTAGTTGAATTTTTGCTTGCTCCAGCAAATATTTCAGCAGCAGCAGAAAAAGAAGCAATTCGCATTGCTGAAGCTTGTGCCAATGCATTTAGCATAACTGGAATTTTGGCGGTAGAAATGTTTTTAACGCAAGATGGTGTGATATTAATAAATGAAGTTGCTCCACGACCGCACAATAGCGGGCATCACACCATAGAAGCTAATTTCGTTTCTCAATACGAACAATTATTGCGCACCATATTCGATATACCAATGGGCGATACAATTGCGCGCGATTATGCTGTAATGGTTAATGTTTTGGGTGAAGATGGATTTTCGGGTGAAGCAGTATATGAAGGTTTGTTAGATTGCCTTGCAATTAAAGGCGTTTATGTGCATTTATACGGAAAAAAGATTACCAAGCCTTTACGAAAAATGGGACATGTAACAATAGTTGGGAATAATGCAGCTGAAATTAAAAAGCACGCTGAACATGTTAAGCAAATATTGAAAGTTAAAACGCAATAAATATTATTTTTTACCCCCAACTTTAAGCCAGCCAGTAATACTTAAGCGCGGTGCATTGGTAATTAACACCTCGTGTTCCATTTCGTCACTTTTAAAGAACACACATTTTCTACTTACTGGCGATATTGTTTGAATTAAATTGTTTTGATGCAGACAAAGTTCACCTCCATCAACAAGTTTCCAATTTTGATTCAGGTATATTATCATTGAAAAAGCGCGGTCACTATTGTTTTGAAATTGATCGAAATGCTTTGTGTAAAATGTACCTGCTTTATACATGGTATAATGAAATTCGTAAGATGTAATTCCTGTGTAACAAGTTGAATTTAAATAGGCAATAAAATTATCTATTTGTTTGAAAAATAAATTTTCTGTTTTGTCATTATGTGCTTTATCCAGCCAAAATATTTCATCGCCCCTTAATTTTTTATTTACAATTGACTGAGCATTGCCAGTTCCAGCATTTTTTAATTGGTTTGAGGTACTTAAATTCAATAGATTAGTTTTAAGTTTCGATGCAAGGTTAGCACTAATAAAATTAGCATCAATACCAACTTTATGGTTAATAAAACTATTTATGAGCAGTTCGAAGTTGTTTTGCAAGGAGGATGTAATAGCGGATTATGAAAAGAAACATCAATTTGGTTAAAGATAAACTATTTAGGTGCCGAAAACGACAAAATGGCATGAAATTTGGCAGGTATTTTATCACCTTAATAAAAGCAACCTTTTGTAAAATCTATATGTTGCATTAACTTTGAATTAAACAACGAACTATGAAGCAATTTTTTTTCTGCCTTTTGACCGTTTTAATGATAAATACTGCAAGTGCTCAATCGGCTTCAGTTGACACTTTAGTAGTTAAATCTAGTATTGCATGTGATCACTGCCTTGAATGCGGAACCTGCGGGGCTAGGCTCGATGATGCTGTATTAGGTGTGCCTGGTGTAAAAAATGTAGTAATTCAACCAGAGGCTAATACGATTACGGTTTATTACAAAACAGATAAGACTACTCCCGAAGCTATTAGAAATGCTATAGCAGCAGTTGGTTACGATGCTGATGATGTTAAGGCCGAACCTGCTGGATTCAAAGAATTAGATGGTTGTTGCGTTCATAAAGAATGATAATGCAACAAATTGGAATTTTTAAAGGTTAGAATCTATTTATTGCATTAAAAAGCATTTTTCGTCCAGTTATTTGCTCTTGTTTCAGATTTGCTTATAATGGTAAGTCCGCTTAACTAATGCTTTGATGGAAATTGCCTATCTACTTAATTATCAATTCGTATTATGAAATCAAAATTTATTTTCATTTGTGTTTTGATATTGTTTTGTGCATTTGACAATCATGACATTAAAAATTTGAGCTATCCAGATGGCAAGCTCAAAGTAGAAGTAGGATTCAGTGAGGGGAAGTACAATGGACATTATATTTCAATGTATGAAAATGGGTCGAAAAAGGCTGAAGGTTATTTTGTAGATAATTGTAGAAAAGGCGTATGGACTGTTTGGGATTCAGCTGGCAGTGTTCGGATGGTGAGAGATTACAAAAATGCCTTCGAATTTATTACCATTACTGCCAATAACCATAACGGAATTGGTGTTGAATTGCCTGATGCACAACCTTATCAGCCTTTAATTTTAAGCAATGGAGTACCTGATTATCCAATAGCCAACAATAAAGATATCGTTATGGCCAAATTAATATGGCGCGTATTTAATAGGGATAATAATAACTTATTGTTCGATAATAATGTCCTCAATACTAATATCATTAACCAACTAAATACAGGTGCAATTCCTATTTATGCTGACCATAAATTAAAGCAGCATTTTGATGTTGATTCAATAAATAATTTACTGGCAAATAAGCAAAATTTAATTACTGGTTATCGGATTTATGAATCCTATAACTTTTACACTACATTTCAACTTAGCGATACAAGAATAATTGCTTTAAGTCCAATTATTTCAAATTCGGTTTCAGGTATATCAAGCCACCTTGGCTGGATACGATTTGCTGAATTGCGTAAAGGCTTAATTAATCAAAAATTGGCAGCTGCTTCTCCATCGATAAAAAATCTTGATGATGCTTTTTATTTTCAGTATTTCAGTTCTTCCATTTATAAAGAAAGTAATATTTATAATCGGGAGATAAGTGATTATGTTTTCAGTGCAGCAGAAATTGCCGCCGAGTCTGACCGAATAGATTTGGGACTGATTGATTCGGAACATAATATGTGGCTTTTGCTAACTGATAAATAGCATTAAAGCCAGAATAAGCAATCGAATTCATAACATCTTACATTTTGTAATAAAATCAGCTATTTCAAGCCAATAAAATGCGCTTTTCAAATTGTTTGCTATTCAGGTTAAACCCAACTAAATAAATAGGTTGGTTAATTTGATAATGTCTATTGATTAATTTGGGTTAAGTGCCTTTATGGTACTGTAAAGTGAAATTCCTGCACTTTCATTAATTTTGCATCAATGGCAAAAACTTCCTCCACCAAACGTAAGTCGGCAAAGTTAGCGGCTGCTCCCTTAGTAGGTATTATTATGGGAAGCGATTCAGACTTAAACATTATGAAAGATGCAGCTGAAGTGCTCGAAATGTTTGGCATTTCAATAGAAGTAACGGTGGTTTCTGCTCATAGAACACCAAAGCGCATGATGGATTATGCGGCAAAAGCGCATGAAAGAGGTATTAAAGTAATTATTGCTGGAGCAGGTGGTGCAGCGCATTTACCTGGAATGGTTGCTGCTATTACTCCCTTACCTGTAATTGGTGTTCCAATTAAATCGAGCAATTCAATTGATGGATGGGATTCTATTTTATCGATACTGCAAATGCCAAATGGCGTTCCTGTGGCTACAGTTGCACTTAATGCGGCAAAAAACGCAGGTATTTTAGCTGCCGAAATACTTGGAAGCAATAACATAGCAATCCGAAATAAAATAATTGCTTATAAAATGGATATGCAAGAAAATGTTATTGCTAAAGCTAAGAAAATAGAAAGCGATGGATACAAGCATCACTTGAAAAAATAAATACTACTCTGGTGTAGATTTTAATTTCGATTCAGCATCTGCTTCCATTTTCTCAATGCTAGCAGTCAACTTTTTTTCGTTAAAAAAAGTGAATATTATCGCCGCTAAAAAACAAAGTGCAAAGCCAAAAATACCAGATAGCCTAATGCCAAGCTCTTCAAATGGAATTTTATTAAATATACCTGCAAGATATTTTCCAAGGCCTGTTTTTTCTTCTAATCCAATTAAAATGGTAAATATTACAATGCCCATTGTTTGACCAAATTGAATAAACACACTTCGAATGGCAAAAAAAGTAGCTTCACGGTTTTCTTTTGTTTCGAATGCATCAGCTTGTGTTAATTCTGCTAAAATTACTGGCGGCAAAATTCCTAAAACTGAAAATGGAATAGATAAAACAGCAGCCAATAAATAGGCTTCATAAACATTTTCCATGCCAAAATTACCTAGCCACCGCACACTGGCAAATACCACCGAAAGCATAAAAAGAGAAGAAAAAATCATTATCTTTTTCGAATACCTTCGCGCCAAAAAGTAAACGATTGGCGACCATAGCATTGCTAGTCCTACGGTGGTTGCAACCATTCCTGTTCCATGTTTTTCTTCTAAATGCAGTAGCGCTTTTACGTAATATAATGCGCCGGTGCCAATAATAGTAAGTGATATAAAATAGGTAAAATCTGCAATCAAATAGAGCAGTACATTCTTGTTGGCTAATACAGTTTTAAAATTATCTTTAATTGAAGATGTAACTCGATTTGGAATAATGTATTTTTTTTCATTTAGAAATACTGGAATTAATAAGAAGATCCATCCCACAACAAAAATTGTCCATATAGCAAATTGATATGCTCTAAATTTATCTTCCATGCCAAAAGCATCTTGGTAAAAATTCAATAAAGCATTTGATGCACTTGCTATTACTAAACCTAATGTGTAAGCTATCGACTGAAATGTTGAAATACGCAATTTAACTTCACTGTTGTAGCCTAATTCCGGTAACAATGCATTATATGGTATTACGTAAAATGATACGGAAACATTGAATAAAATTTGTATGCCAACTAACCACCAAATATTCCCTAAGCTTTCTGTTCTAGTTAATGGCATCCACAATAAAAATCCTGTAATTAAAATTGGAATTAAAGCAAATGTCATAAAAGGGATTCGTCGGCCTCTCTTATTATCACTTTTATCGCTAAAATGCGCTATTACGGGGTCTATTAATGCGTCTACTAAACGTGCACTTAACACCACTAAGGTTAATGCATTAATAAAGCCTAAAATGGTGATTTTTGGAATAAGATTGTTTAGCTGATCGTCGCCAACCGGTTGGTAAAAATATAAAATGATACCAGCTAGCAGATTCACTACCACACTCCATCCTAAAGTTCCTGAAGCGTAAATGAGTTGACCTCTTAAAGGTAGTTTTTCTGCTTGCATTGCTGCGAATTGTAAATAAGAGTACAAAAATAGAACAAACTATTGTTACCGCTTCACTTCATGGAAATATTCCATGTTTAAAGTTTGGTAATGGCTTATGGTATCTAAGTTTACAGGCAGTAAATAAAATTTCTTTAGTATAGCTCCTTGCGAAGTTTAACAGTTGCCAGCTTTGGTTTTTATTGGCCATGCGCTAACTATATCTACAAAGATAGTTACTGGTAGCAGTAGCGATGAAGCTTGTGACTTTGATTTGGCCTGTTGATAAGTATCTAAGCTGTGGAGCAAAAAATGCTCTAAATCTGGTGATAGGGTTAATTGCAATAATTGTAGGTTATTAAAGGGTGGTTCAACTTGATTTTCGTTGAGTAATGCATACACAATCTTAGCCGTAATTTGATGCTATGGGTGTCTATAACCACCAATAATATCATCGTATGTGACAATAATATTTGGATTAACAGCTTGTATGTATAGTTTTATAACGGCTTTCAATGTACCTTGATTTTCATTCCCAAAACGGATGCTATCGCCTAAAATAGCTTCCCATGAATTATTCAAGAAGTCGTGAATTACCATATTATCATACCCCGAAATTTCCCCTGCTGCAGGCCATTCGGATTTTCGCATTGCTTTGTTTTGCGCATTTAAACCTTGAGTAAGGGTTAATAAATTCACCGACCATCCTGCTTGCTTCATTTTTGCAATAGTGCCAGCCCATATCATCTCATCATCAGGATGAGGGAAATCAAATAGCACAGTTTGTGGCGTTACGTTCTAATCTTTTTGTAAAGATATTGCGTTTGCAGGAGGAGCGGTATTTAAGTTTAAATAACTAGGTTTGCCGACATTGCATCCAATAATAATAGATGCAAATACAAGCGGTATAAAAAACACTTTGGGTTGATAATGTGTTTGCATTGTAAAAAAAAACTCCGAATGCTTTTAAAGAAACGCAATCGGAGCTATAAATAATATTATATAATTTATTTTATTAGTACTTTACCGTATTGAACATCTTTTTTCCTTTCAGCTGAAATAATAAATCCTTCTCCCGGAATAAGATATGAACTACTTGTTTCTAAAATAACATCAATATCTTTTCCAACAAAAAGCGCTTCTTTTTCCCATTTCCCATTTGCATCAACAGCAACTATCACGCCGTTTGCTTTGTTTTTATTGGTCATGCCTTTTGCTTCCTTCATTGTTCGTGCGTCTCCATTGTCGCGATGGTCGTTATAAATAATATAAATGGTACCATCTTTTTCGATTGCTTCAAAACTATTGTACTTAAAACAGAATCTTGTCATTGAACCTGTCCAAATAGAAATTCCTAAAAAATAGGGTACTGAAGCGGTTGTTGATTGATATTTTGGAATGGTTGAAATGTAGGTGATGTCCTGATTAGTGTCAAAATTATAAACAATTAAGTGGTTGAAATTATACACACGAGTTTGCAAATTATCACCATAATTAATGGTTACATAGCGCTGTTCTGCAATAACATATCCGCTACCGTCGGGGCGAACTTTAATATCTTTTATAAAATATGTATTTAATTCATCGGCGCCAAAAGCCTTAGCCCATCCACCTGTTGGGGTAATTGCAGCTTTTGTGCTTGGGTCTATTTTACGCATTTTTAAATCGGGACTTCCTAAGTCTTTAATTTCTGTAATGCACATAAACGCACCTTCAATACCTTCGTCTTTACCCTTTGAAGTTAAATCATTATAAAAACCTGTGATAAGTAATTTACCATCATTTGCGTAGCTGATAAATCCACTTGAAATATATTTTCCTTCAATTTTTAATTCTTTGTCTTCGTAACTTTTACTGCCAGCTACAATTGTTAACATTCTTGTGCTGTATTTTTCAAGTCGTTTGCCTTCACCACCGCTAATAACAGATAGCAACAACATGTTACCATTATTATCAACTGCAAAAGAAAGTAAGCCGAAATCTTTATCAGTATAAGGAGCTGTAAATGAATTATTCCACATCTCTTTTAAATCGTCAGTTGTAATTACGGCAACACTAAATTTTGCATCATCTTTGTCAGACATGTTGTGGTCTTCTATAATGGCTAATTTGCTGCTATCCGCAGAAAGCTTGTATATAATATCATTATTTTCATTATTCCTTTCAACCTTTATAGTAGTTAATAATTTAGGTTTAGGAGTAAGTAGTTTTCCAGCAAAAGAATAAGTTGAGGCAAAAATAGAAATTGTTTTTGTCTTGCTGTCAAAGTCGGAATTTATAATTACAATTTTATCACCACGCTTAAAAGTTAATTCTGATTCGAATTTCTTTTCTGAAGTAATTAATGGTTTTTGCCCTACTACATCGTTGTTTTTATCTACTTCGATTAGTATCCCATCGCCTTTTGAAAATTGAAGGGAGTAATATGAACCTTTATACATGCCAATTGGTGCATAAGAAGCTGTTGGACTGCCAACTTCTGCAGCAGTTCCCCAGCTGAGGTCATAATCTTGAGCGAAAGCTGTTGAGCTTAAAGAAAGGCCTAATAAGAGGCCTGGGAGTAAGTTTTTCATTGTAGCTTAGTTGTTGTTTTGGTTGTAAAACTAACAAAAGATATGTATAATGGAAATAGAATTTGGATTCTGCTAAAGAATTCAAATCACGCTTTTTTTAATTAAACCAGAGGTTTACTGCTAATTACAGGCTCTTATCAAATTGGTTACTAAGCAGTTTGAACCCTACTAGCTCAATAGCACAGTTGCGCTTATTCTTGTTATAAGTTATTTTGCGTTAAATTATATTCATTTGGTCTTTTCAAATTCTCTGTAAATTATTGCTAAAACCGCTAATATATTTGCCTTCTAGGGCAATTCTCTTAACTTTGCCCTCTAAATTCACAAATATGAAAAAATTGCTCTTATCCATAGCAGTGGCATCAGTTTTATTAGGTTCTTGCAAGTCTAAGCTTGAGAAAAAAGATCAAACTTTAGGCGAAATGCAAGATGATGCGGGTAATTCAGAAAGTTATGTGCCGGTTTTGAAAACAGCAAGTGAAACACCTGTGTACAAAAAAATTAACGATACGGTTGAAATGCATTTAAACATTTACAACCCTGATAAACTTAAAAAGAAGGACCCTGTTCCAGTTATCATTTACTTTTTTGGAGGCGCATTTATTCATGGAAGTCCAGCTCAATATGAACAGCATTGTAAGTATTTTGCTAGTCGCGGTATCGTTGCAATAACAGCAGATTATCGCGTAATTTCTCGCAATAAAGGCAATGCAATTAATTGTATTGTAGATGCAAAAAGTGCAGTGCGATACGTTCGAGAGCATGCAAAAGAACTGAACATTGACCCTAATAAGGTAATTGTTGGCGGTGGTTCGGCTGGTGCATTTTTGGCGTTAACCTGCGCAATAGATGATACAAAATGGCAAGATCCTGCTGATAATGCTGCTATTTCTGCAAAACCAAATGCGATGGTATTGTTGAACCCTGTAGTAAATTCAATGGAACATAAATTTCGTATTGTAAAGTTTAAGGATGATGAAAAAGCGCCTGACAGCGAATCGCATGCAGGAGCAGTAAATCCGTTAACTCATATAACTTCAAGTATGCCACCAGCAATTGTATTTCATGGTACGGCTGATAAAATTAGTGGTTATACTTTCGTAAAGCAGTTTTGCGACGATTATACAAAGGCAGGTAATCGTATTGATCTCCACACTTATGAAGGTATGAAACATGGTTTCACTAGCATGAAATTTATGGACGGAAAATATTATAA
>Ga0105049_10006045_pt1 | contig 14100 bp, 15 predicted proteins | sample MAT06_FD_78087 | JGI IMG/M metagenome (GOLD analysis project Ga0105049, IMG submission 78087) | Freshwater microbial communities from Lake Fryxell liftoff mats and glacier meltwater in Antarctica - MAT-06 | ecosystem: Environmental > Aquatic > Freshwater > Ice > Liftoff microbial mat | place...
GCCTGAACAGGCGCGTCTTCTGCTCCACCGACATGGGCTTCACGAGGGCCTGGTTGCCGTCCCGCAGATCCACGGCGCACCAGTCCGGCGCCCGGTCGATCACCCGATCGGGCCACCGGCGGTCGGGACGGGGAATGGGCGCGAAGGGGGCGTACTTGCGATGGTCGTAGCTCATGGTGCGGCTCCGGTCGGTCGGGCTCGGGTGGTGGACTCGGCTCAGTCTAGGCGGAAGGCCTCGCTATTTCCTTGCACATATGCCTGTTTTTGGATCATTCTTGGCATATTCGTGCTTTACCGCACACAGAGTCAGCAGTATCTGCCATGCCCGCCTTCAAGCCGGACCGCCTCGACCGCCGCATCCTGACCGAGCTGCAGCAGGACGGCGGGCTCACCAATCAGGCCCTCGCCGAGCGCGTGGGCCTCTCCCCCTCGCCCTGCCTGCGCCGGGTCAAGGCGCTGGCAGACGCCGGCGTCATTACCCGGCGGGTCACCCTGCTGGACCGGAAGAAGCTCGGGCTGGCGCTGACCGCGCTCATCCAGATCTCGATGGACCGGCACACGCCGGAGCGCTTCGCGAACTTTGAAAACACGGTGAAGCGGTTCCCGGAGGTGCAGTCCTGCCTGCTGATCACGGGGCAGGACGCCGACTACCTCCTGATCGTCGTGGTGCCGGACATGGAGATGTACCAGGAGTTTCTGCTCAACAAGATCACCCGCATCGAAGGCGTTTCCGGCGTGCACTCGAGTTTCGTCATGCGGTGGGTGGTGGATACCACGGAGTTGCCCCTCGACTATCTCGGCTGACCCTGTCCCGGGGTAACGGCCTCAGGCGATGGCCACGGCCAGCGCCTGATCAAGGTCCTGCAGGATGTCCTCAAGCGCCTCGATACCCACGCAGAGGCGCAGCATGTCGGGCGTCACGCCCGCACTCTTCAGCTCGGCTTCAGTGAGCTGGCGATGGGTCGTCGACGCCGGATGGGCCGCCAGGGACTTGGCATCGCCGATGTTCACCAGCCGCTTGAACAGACGGAGCGCATCGTAAAACTTCACGCCGGCGGCAAATCCACCCCGGATGCCGAAGGTCAGCAGCGCGGAGGGCCGACCCTTGGTGTACTTCTGCGCCAGGCGGTGGTACGGCGAAGACTCAAGTCCGGCGTAGTTCACCCAGACCACCGCCGGATGCTTCTCCAGGTGATGGGCGACTGCCAGCGCGTTGGCTACGTGCCGCTCCATCCGCAGGTCGAGGGTCTCGATTCCCTGCAGAAAGAGAAAGGCGTTGAACGGACTCATGGCCGCACCCATATTGCGCAACGGCACCGTTCGCGCCCGGCCGATGTAGGCCGCAGGACCAAACGCCTCGGTATAGACCACGCCGTGATAGGAAGGCTCCGGCGAGCTGAGCATGGGAAAGCGCTTTTTGTGCTCCGCCCAGGGAAACTTGCCCGAATCGACGATCATGCCGCCAATCGACGTGCCGTGGCCGCCCATGTACTTGGTCAGCGAGTGCACCACGATGTCGGCGCCAAACTCGATGGGCTTCATGAGAATGGGCGTCGCGACGGTGTTGTCCACGATCACCGGCACGCCATGCCTGTGGGCCATGGCTGTAATCGCCTCGAGATCGGGAATGTTGCCCGCCGGATTGCCGATGGACTCACAGAACACGGCCGCCGTGTCGGCGTCGATCAGTGCTTCCAGAGCCTTCGCGCTGTCGTCCTTCGCGAACCGGACCTTGATCCCCAGGCTCGGAAGTGTGTGGGCAAACAGAGTGTAGGTGCCGCCGTAGAGCATGGGCACCGAGACCACGTTCCGGCCCGCCTGGGCAATCGTCAGGATCGAATAGGTGACTGCCGCGCTCCCGGCGCTGAGCGCCAGACCGGCGACGCCACCTTCGAGGGCGGCCACGCGCTTCTCGAGCACATCGTTGGTGGGATTCATGATGCGGGTGTAGATATTGCCGAGCACCGCCAGGTTGAACAGGTCAGCCGCGTGCTGGGCGTTGTCGAACTCATACGCCACGGTCTGATAGATGGGCACTGCCACGGACTTGGTGGTCGGGTCGGTGTCATAACCCGCGTGGATGGCCAGCGTTGCGTCCTTCATCGGCATCTGCGCTCCAGCTAGAGAGATCGAGAGTCGGTTTATGCGGCCCGCTAGAGGCCGTCGAGGGGTCGGCGGGGATCAATGCCTGCCTTGAATGGCAGCCGCCGATCCAGATTGGTCAGTTGATAGACGAGCCCAAGCCAGTTGTCAAAGATCGTCCGGGCGGTGTCCCCCCAGGTGTTATCCAGAAAAGGCGCCACGTCAGCCTCGGGGAATGCCGGCAGCGGGGTGCCGGCGCGCCGCGCCCTCTCGCCAGCGGCCAGGTAAGCGTTGATCACGGCCGCCGCCTCGGGGGAAATATAGTGATCGGGAAACGGGGGCAGATCGCGGTCACCAGCGAAATGGCGCAGCACCTCCCGCTTGTACTCCTTGAGCAGGCTGATGGCGTCGTACTCCGGGTGACCCTGAAAATAGACGTGACGAAACTGGTCGGCGCTCACGGCCGTGTGGACGCCCGCCTCGGCGCTTTCGATGAGAATACCGAGGCCCGCGCCCTCGAACTGCGCCCGGGTGATCCCGTTGTAACGGGAGTGGGGCACGTCAAAGCGCGTGTTGATGCCCGTCAGCAGCGGGTGCTGTGGCGCCACCACCCGGTGGCTGTACACGCCCCACTGCTTGCGCGGCAGTCGCGTCCGGTCAACCCCATGCAGAAACTTCATCAGCGCATGCGTCGAGAGACACGAACAGAGCACGGAGGTGACGTTCTCGCTGGCCCAGCCGATGACCTCGGTCAGTGGCCGGTAGAACGGCTCCTGCTCGATATGGGGGTTGGCGACGTTGGCCCCGGTAACGATCAGCGCGTCGAGTCCCTGGGCATAGATCGAGGCGAGGTCCGCGTAGTTCGCCGCGATATAGGCCTGGGTCGCAGCGCTGCGCGGTAATCCGTCGACGGTGAAGCAGTGCACATAAAACTGGGCAATCTGGTTGGAGCCGCCCACCAGGCGTATGAACTGCTGTTCGGTCAACTGAAACGCCGCATCGGGCATCAGGTTGAGCAGGCCCACGTGCAGCGCCCGGATATCCTGGCGCTGGGCATCCTTGAGGGTGAGGACCGTCAGCCCCTGGCGACGCAGGTCGCGAAACGTGGGGAGTCCTGAATGTTCGACGATCGGCATGGGCAGATCCTGCCCAAGGAAAGCGGCGGGTTCAAGGACCCGTCACGGGGTCGCCACCCTCAGGTTTTCAAGATCGGCCTTGGTGGCGAGGGTGGTGCCCTTGTACGACTCTTGCCCTGGCGAGAGCGAATCCCGCGCCCGGCTCTTATTCTCAGTATCTTTGCGGCGGCGAGTAGCCCGCTGTCGAGAGTCAGGACTTCTTCAATTTCATTGTTGCGCGCCATTGCCAGATGCAGTGCATCAGGCCCACGAAGCTTGGTGGAAAAGTTGGCAACAAAATCGCGGGCCAGATCGAAATCGGCCAGGGTGGGCACCAACATATGGAATGATTCATGGACCAGGACATCGAATGCGCCGATCAGCTTGTGGGCTGCTGCCTCGCCGATCGCCCTGATCCGTACTTCCCGAGCGATGACGCTGGTAAATTCGACCCGCGTCCAGTGACTGATGGCAAGGGAACCCCGGGGCCGGGCGGCCAGGACCTTGCCAACACTTTCAGAGACCGCCTCCTGGCGGAACAGCGGCAGCAGAAAGCTGGTATCGAGATAGATCATTCCTCATCCCGCACCGAGCGCAGCAGCCTTGCGCTGGGTGCGCTCCAGGGCGAGGTGTTTTTTCGCAGGAGCGCAAGTCGCTTGAGCGGCAACAGCTGTTTCGGCGTCTCGGGCGCGGTCACCTTGGCGATGGCGCGGCCATGCCGGGTGATGAGGATGTCTTCTCCCGACTCGACGCTGTTGAGCAGTTCGCTCAGGCGGGCCTTGGCTTCGGCGACACTTACGGTGCGCATAAGGATGCCATTAATATGACTACTATTGTGGTCATATTAGTCACTTTCTGTTCGCTCTGCAAGGACGTACGTCGCCGCAAGTCTGGTTTCAGCGGGATTCACGTTCCCGATGATCCTCCGGTTAGCCGCTCGGGGTCGTTCAAGCGTCGAGCTCGGCTGCAGTCGGGCTGGAGGACTTATCGACCAGCTCCCACCGTGGAAACGGATCTGCCAGTTCGAGCCATCCGCGAGGTCCAAGGTCATACTCCGGGTCAGACAGCAGGCAGCGATCAAGACTGGTGCGTATTCGGACCTCGTCCATGTCGATACCGATCACCACGAGTTCCTGGCGCCGATCGCCGTAGCCATCCACCGTCACTTCCCGCAGGTACTCGCGCGATTCCTGGTCGTCAGGCCAGCGCTCCTCGGGGACGGCTGACCACCACATCCCGGCCGCCTCGTGGGTCAGGGCGCCGCCCGCCTGGGAGAGCGAACCGGCGATATCGTGCCGCGTCGCGAGCCAGAAGTACCCCTTGCTGCGCACTACCCCGGGCCAGTCCGAGTTAAAGAAAGCCATGAGCCGTTCCGGATGAAACGGGCGCCGCGGCCGGTACACAAAACTGCTGATACCGTATTCCTCGGTCTCCGGCGTGTGCTCGCCGCGCAGCTCCCGAGCCCACCCGGGCGATTCCTGTGCCCGGTCAAAATCGAAGAGTCCAGTGCCCAGGATTTCAGTCGGGGCGATCTTGCCGCGGATGCTACGGACTATTCTGGCGCTCGGATTCAGGGCTTTGATGACCGCGTAAGCGTGTCGCTCTCCGTCCTGATCCACACGATCCAGTTTGTTCAGGATGACCACGTCAGCAAACTCCAGCTGATCCGTCATCAGGTCTACCACGCTGCGTTCGTCCTCGGCACCGGCAACCTCCCCCCGGTCCCGAAGGAACTCCGTCGAGCTGAAATCATTGACGAGGGTGGCGGCGTCGACGACGGTGACCATGGTATCGAGTCGCGCCACATCGGAAAGCGAGAAGCCCGCCTCATCCCTGACAGCGAAGGTGGCGGCCACTGGCATGGGCTCGGAAATGCCGGTGGATTCGATCAGAAGGTAGTCAAAGCGGCCTTCTGCAGCCAGCTTCTGGACTTCCTTCAGCAAGTCCTCCCGCAAGGTGCAGCAGATGCAGCCGTTAGAGAACTCGACCAGCTTCTCTTCAGTCCGGGACAGGTTTGCGCCGCCATCCCGCACCAGTGACGCATCGATGTTGACCTCACTCATGTCGTTCACGATGACCGCCACCCGCAATCCCTCCCGATTGCGCAGTACCTGATTGAGGACCGTGGTCTTGCCGGCGCCAAGAAAGCCGGAGAGTACTGTTACAGGAAGTTGTTGAGTGCTCATGAACGGGGCCTCGATCTACCAGACGCGTGTTGATAAGGGTTTCTGGCGGGCCATGAGTTCGATCGCGACCACGACGAGCAGGTCCTGATCGAATCCTTTCACGTCGTCCGTGGGCACTGCCGCTGCGGCGATGGGAAGGATGGTGGGCGATACTCCCAGTCCGTCTGGATGTTTCACCAGAATCCGGCCCAAGGCGAGGTAGCGGTGGAGTCCTGCCCGAGCATCGTCCCGGGTCCAGACCCGGGATGTTGCGGGTTCCGATGTGATCTCTGCGAAGCTGCGCTTGCACGCGAGTGCCTTACTCACGTTCGATGCGCAGCCCAGCAGGTGGCCCGCACCAACGACAGGAACCTCGGAATGCCGGAGAGAAGTCGCCATGGCGATGGGGGACCGTGGCCGTGAATGTAGTGATAGTATAACATCTCAATAGAGAGGGGTATCCCCGGAGAGGTGGCGACGTGGAGCGTACAACGAGGACAGCCCGGAAGTGTTACGCCGAGATTGGGGCCGATCCGGCGCGGGCGCTGTTTGGTACTGGCCTCTACTCGGCTTGGCCCCCTGTCGGTAAACCCCGCCTGACCTGGCTAAATGGAGCCCGGGTCGCGTGCTGGGTGGCGCCAGATTTCGAGTTTTACGAGCTGGATCCATCCGCAAATCCACAGAGCCTAGCCTGGCCGCGACCGTATCCCGAGATCCACAACTACAGCCAGCGGGACTATGGCAACCGGGTGGATCATTCTCGCCTGATGAAAGCGCTGGACCGCTGCAACGTCCGTGCCAGAGTGTCTCTCTCCGTCGCCATGCGCCAGCGCCAGCGCCATCCGGAACTGCTCGCAGCGGGTGTTGAACGCCAGTGGGAGTTCTTCCCCCACTGGATTTACAACAGGCGCTATACCTATGGCATGGACGAGTCCCAGGAGCGGGCGATTGTCGAAGACTCGATCCACACAGAACGCACCATCGACCTGGTCAATGACGAATTACCGTACCGGATTCGGACGGCTCAGGGCGAGTTGATCTCGTTGCCGGTATCCTGGGAACTGTCTGACCGGCAGATACTGGCGGAACTCTCCCAATCAGAAGACAAATACGCTCAGCAGCTCAGGGATGCGTTCGACTGGCTGTACGCGGAAAGGGGGCGCTTCGGCGGGCGGCTTTTGTGTGTTCCGCTGACGCCCCACATCACGGGGCTGCCCTACCGTATAGATGCACTACGCACGGCACTCGCGCATATTCGATTCGACTCTGGTGTCTGGTCGGCCACTGGCGCCGAGATCCTGAACGCCTGGGCCGGCCAGGATGGCCAGGCGGCTGCCGGATGATTCAGGCAGCCTTGCGCGGTAGCCGGCGACCCGCCGCTGGGCTGGAACGTTCGCCAGTGCTACAGGCGCTGCAGATTCCCTTGATCTCAAATGGCGCATCGGGGGCAAAGCCGTGGGACTCGTTGCTCCTGGCGAGAGCCTTGCCGACCGCCTGGTCGATGACTTCTTGCACGCCGTGACAGCGACGACACACCAGGAGTTGTGCATTGTGGAGTTGATCCGCCTGAGGACACCCGATGAACGCGTTCAGAGAATCAACCCGATGGACCAGCCCTGCCTCCACGAGAAAGTCGAGAGCCCTGTAAACCGTCATTGGGGCAGGAGCGCGGGTGGTTCGGGGCAGCCGGGCCAGTATCTGGTAGGCACCCACGGGTTCGTGGCTGTCCCAGACCAGCGACAGCACCTTGCGGCGCACCGGCGTGAGTCGCAGCTCCCGTTCCACGCAGACCTTCTCGGCAGTTTCAAGTGCGCTCGACAGGCACTGCCGGTGGTTGTGGGCTTTTCTGGGGGGAGGTTTGCCTAGCATGGATGCGCACGGGAAATCGTTGTCGACAGATTGCACGCTACCCCGGACATCCCCTGGAAGCAAACCGACGGCCACTGAGTCTTACCGGATCGTGACCGAACCGGCAGGTCTTGCCGCCATCTTCGAGCCACACCTAAGCCTGATAGTGCATCGGCGCATTCAGAATCCCCTATCGGCGTGTCTCGGGAAGGCGGCCCGACTGGTGAAAGCAGCCAGCTGGCAAGCGAACGTCAGCTGCCCGGAGCCAGAGTATGGATTTGCAGTACTCAGTCGCTGGTCGTTACCCGGTGTCTTGATCAGGGACATCGTCAGCCTCATAGAACTGCTGGCGTTGATTACGGGCGCCGAACGGATGGGCGTGCGTCTGAAAACCCTGGATCGGCAGATGTGCCCACGGTTTCACGTGGACAGGGTTGGTATTCGTTTGGTCTCCACCTACGCAGGGCCCGGTACCGAGTGGCTTCCTGGCTCCGGCGTGGAACCCAAAGGACTCGGTCGACCCCTTACCGGGGCCGAGCGCGATGGCGATCCGGCGCGTCGGCGCGGCGCACAAGTGCTCGCCGCTGGACCGCTGGATGTGGTCTTGATGAAAGGAGAGTTATGGCCGGGTCTTGCGGCCCTGCCGGCTGTGCACCGTTCGCCGATTGTCCCGGCCGAGCAGACGCGCCTCGTGCTGACTCTGGACCCGCTTGACTAGTCGCCCGGGGGTGGCCCCCGCGACTGCGCCTCGGGACCTGCCATCTTCATCAACACCGATCCGGCAGGCACCTGCAGCCACGCTAGCATTGCCAGCCGCTATCCACAGATTCGGTCCTTGCACTCCCTCCACCATCGGTGCTATCAGGCTTCAGATGATTCGCAGGGTTAACAGTCCAGGCGGCGACGACCCCTCGCCACGCCGGCGATTAAGCGTGCTGCTGGCCGCGCTCCTGCTGGCGGTCCTCCAGGTTTTCGCTGTCAGCCACCTGATCGGCCACTCCGCCAGTGGCGATACCGGCCATTGCGAGCACTGCCTCAATGCTGTTCATGGCGGCGCTGCGCTGGTCGCTTCTGCGATTCCGGCGCCCACATTCCATGGCCTCACAGGCCGGCTGATTCTTGCCCCCGAGCTGCGGGTATCCACCCAGGCTCCCACCGTCTGCCGCGCCCGCGGTCCGCCCTCCTTCGCCTGATCTGTCGGCCCCGGGCCGATTCCGCGCCACCCTGAGCTGCTGGCCCACTGACACGGGCCAGTCAGTACCGGGTGTCGTTGGCCACATCAGACCATGACGGAGAGCACCCATGCGTACGCTACTGGCCATCGCGGCCCTGCCACTCTTGTTTCTCGTGACGCCCGCCAACTCGGCGGCAAAGACCAAGGCGCCGGATCTCAAGGAGGTCGTGGTTACGGCGACCCCACTGCGCGGGAGTCCCCTCGAAACCGCCCAGCCGGCCATCGTCCTGGCAGGCGACGAGCTCGAGCGGTCCATCGCCAAGAGCCTCGGTGAAACCCTGGAACAGCAGCTCGGCATCACAGGGACCTATTTCGGCCCTATAGCCAGCCGGCCTGTGATCCGGGGCCTGAGTAACCAGCGCGTTCAGGTCCTGGAAGACAGCATTGCCTCCCTGGACGTCTCCGCGCTCAGCGAGGACCACGGCGTGACCGTCGATCCCCTGGTCGCCCGCAGCATTGAAGTGATCAAGGGCCCGGGCACCCTGCTCTATGGCAACGCCGCGGTCGGGGGCGTGGTCAATGTCCTGACCAACCGCATTCCGGAGAGCAGGCTGCAGAAGCCCTTCGACGGTGCCCTTGAGCTGCGGGGCGACACGGTGTCGGAACAGCGGTCCGGTGCCCTGCGCCTGGATGGCCAGGTGGGCGATTTCGCCCTGCATGCCGATGGCTTCCGCCGGGACAGCGACAACATCGACATCCCCGGCCGCGCCCTGTCGGACCGGCTCGTTACCCAACTCGAGGCCAGCGACGAGGAAGTCCCGGCCAATCCCGACGGTGTGGTGTACGGCAGCGACGGCAAGACCGAGGGGTGGTCGGTCGGCGGCTCCTACCTGATCGGTGAGCGCGGCTACCTTGGTGCCTCAGCCACCCGCTATGACGCCAACTACGGCACGCCAGGCCCGGAGTCCCAGCCGGACGGCAGCAGCGTGCGCATCGACATGGAGCAGCGCCGCTATGACCTGAGTGGCGGCCTCGAGAAGCCGTTCACGGGCATCAGCGCGATTCGCGTCCGGACCGGACATAGCGACTACACCCATACGGAGTTCGAACCGGATGGCGCTGCCGGTACAACATTCACCCAGGATGGCAACGAGTTTCGCGTCGCTTTCGACCATGCCCCGCTAGCCAGCTGGCGCGGCACCTTCGGCGCCCAGTACAGCGCTGTCGATTTCAGGGCCGAGGGTGAGGAAGCCTTCATTCCACCCTCGACGACGGACAACCTGGGGCTTTTCCTGTTCGAGGAACGCCCGATCGGCGCGGTCAACCTGCAGGTTGGGGTCCGGTACGAGAATCAGAGCATTGACCCGGATCCCGAGGTTGCCCTACCGAACTACGACGACAGCAGCTGGAACGGTTCTGCCGGCGCTGTCTGGGAGTTTTCGCCGGAATACACGGCGGCGATCAACTACAGCTACGCAGAGCGTCACCCGAGCGCCACGGAACTGTACGCGAACGGCGCCCATGTCGCGCTGGCCCGCTTCGAGATCGGGGATCCGTCGCTGACGAAGGAGTCAACCAACACGGTGGATCTTGCCCTGCGCAAGTACGCAGGGGACGTGCAGTTCCTGGTGTCGGCCTTCTACAGCCAGTACGGTGACTTCATCTACGCGCAGCCGACCGGCGGGTTTGCCGGCGATGAAGAGCCGTTTCCAATCGTGCGGTATGTCGCGCAGGATGCGCAGTTTTACGGCGCTGAAGCCGAGGTCTCGTTTCCATTACTGGACGAGGACGTGAACAGTCTCAGGCTCAGACTGCTCACCGACTACGTCCGCGGCAAGCTCATGGATGGCGGTGGCAACCTGCCCCTGCTACCCCCCTGGCGGGTTGGCGTTGGACTCGACTACACACGGGGCGGTTGGCAGGCGGGTCTTGACGTCTTCAGGTATGACCGCCAAAGCAAGGTCGCTACCAACGAGTTGCCGACAGACGGGTACACGATGATCGGCGCGAACGTGGGCTATCGCCTGCCCACCCCGGGCGGCTCGCTGCTCCTGTTCCTGCAGGGCTCCAACTTAGCGAACGAGGAAGCCCGCCGCTCCGCATCACCGGTGAAGGACTACGCGCCACTTCCCGGCGTGAATCTGCTGGCAGGCGCCAAGATTGAGTTCTGACCGGGGCGGGGCCACCACGGCAACGATCGTCTGGCCCTGAGTCAGAGGTAGGCGAAGAGGAAGACGAGCCCGCCGAGAAGGCCCAGCCGCTCTGGCCACTTCGGCGGGCTCTGCGTCGCGGCGTCGCGGCTCAGGGCAGGTGCGTCGTGCTCGTGACTGGCCACGCCGTGCAGGACGACGTGGAAGATTGAGCCCGCGACGAACGCCTGGAACCAGGCAACGCCAGGGCCCGTCAACAGGGTCAGGGCCGAGTCGCCGATCAGGTAACCCAGCACGGTCCCGCCGATCAGCAGGACCAGCACAGCGCCGGCCACCCATCGGCCGAATGCCGGCGCCAGCAGGAACCACAACGCAATCCCCTTCGGCATGTTGTGCAGGACGACGGCGAGGCCCTGCTCCTCCTGCACAGAATGGGCCTCGTGGCCGCCGGATTCGGCGCCCATCAGGAGCAGGCCATCGAGCATGCAGTGGGCCAGCAGGCCCAGGGCTCCGAGGGCCAGGAATACCACGTGTTCCCGCTGTGCGCCGTCGTGGAACAGCCGCTCGACGAGCAGTGGGAAGCCGAGCCCCAGGGCGGCGAAGACCCACGCGGCCGGCCCGCCGGTGGCCATGGCTTCCGGCAGGATGCCGAAGAGAAACAAACCGGCGATGGTAATGAAGGCAAAGCCGTCCAGGAATGCGGTCGTTTTCCTGCCCAGCCTCCCGAGTTCGAACAGGAGGGGGCCGGACAACAGCGCGACAATGGCGGCCAGCAGAAGCATTCAGGCAGTCTACTGGATGAGCGCCAGGGACAGGAAAATCCGCGCGGGCTTCATCTCACCTCGTCGAGAATCGAGCCCTCGGCGATCGGCCGGCCGATGGCCAGCTGCAGCTGCCAGCTGTCGTTGTCCACGTACCCCAGCGACAGGAGGAAAGGCCCGATGGGTGTACGTCCGCCCAGGGATCCGGAAATGCCGTAGAGCGCACCGTCGGTGACCTTATCGATACGCTCGCCCATCCGGCCACCCTGGAGGCGCAGACCGGCGTAGAGCGCCTGGCCAAACAAGGACTGGATGTCGGCCAGCTTCCAGTAATAGCTGCTGCCCGCGTACCAGTAACCGGTACCGCGCAGCTCCCCGCGCTGCAGCCCCGGGAACGTCCGGATGCCGCCCAGCTGGAACTCCTGGGTCGGAGCCAGCGTGCCGTCGAGCTCGTCACCGCCACCCAGGATCAGGCTGAGCGAATCACCGCGGAAGGGAAAGGATTTGGTGATCACGCCTTCCGCCAGGCTGTAGTCCTCGCCGCCGCCGAGCCAGGAGCCGGAGCTGACCACTCGTGCATTCACGAAGGTACCCCTGGTCGGCAAACCGACGGAGTCCCGGGTGTCGTAGACGAGGCGCAGCTGCAGGCTCGAGTCGTTCTGCTTGCCGGACTCGGGCAATACGGTCGATCCCGTATCGCGCTCGGCCTGGTACCAGCCACTGCGCAGGCCGAGCCGGAGCTGGGCGCGGGTGCCCACGTTCATCCCGGCGTCAACCTGGCCATAGAGCTCGCTGAGCAGGTACTTGGCGACGCGGTCGCCGTCGTCGTAGAGGTCCTCCCGGTTGCGCTCGTACTTGGCAAGGGGCTGGACGAAGAAGCGCTGCCGGATGTCGATGGGCTGGTAGACGTCCGTCTCCAGGATCAGCTGCTCACCAAGCTGAATCGCGCTGTGCCACTCGCCGCCCCGCGGGTTCAGCCAGGTCCGCTTGTGGTCGCCCCGGAGCAGGGCCTCGAGCGCACCGGCGCCGTTGGCGGCGAGTCCCAGATCGAAGCGGACGAAGTCCGGCCCCCAGGACTTCTCGACCGGGGTGATTTCGAGGGTCCGCGCGTCGGGCGGCCCGCGGAGGGTGTAGCCCACCCGCTCGAAGTCGCCCAGGGCGAAGATCCGGCCGGTGTCTTCGATGATCTTTGCCCGGGTGACGGCCTGGCCCGGGACCACACTCTGCAGCTGGCTGCGCACGTACTCGGGATTCACACGCTTCAGCCCCTTCACCTTCACCTGCGCCAGCCGGATCGGGGCGTTGCCTTCCCGGTTCAGCGCCTGGCGCCAGGCCCGGTACTCGGCTTCGGGCAAGGCGAGGCGGCGGAGCTGGTCGGTCTGGGCGAGCGCGGCGGCCCGGCCCAGCGGCACGGCGTCCGGCACCCGGTCGAAGGCGGCGGAGCCGATGTCGCCCATGGGCACCACGATGCTCACGTCCCGGTCGGTGAGGCTGGCGACCTGCGCCTTCTGGTTGGCGTCGATCATCACGTCCAGGGACCGGCCGGCCAGGGAGGTGGCGGCCATCAGGTCCTCGAGCTTCGGCGGCGTGGAGGCCAGCGACACCGCGATGACAACGTCCGCGCAGAGGTCGCGGGCGATGTCCACCGGCAGGTTGCGCATCATCCCGCCGTCGGACAGCACCTGGCCGTTGAGCACCACCGGCGAGAAGGCGCCCGGCACGGCCATGCTGGCGCGCATGGCCACCGAGAGATCACCCGAGCCCAGGACCACCATCTCTCCCGCCAGCATGTCCGTGGCCACCGCCCGGAACGGAATCGGCAGGTCGTCAAAATCCTTGGTGTACCGGGCGTCGGCGACGAGCCCGCGGATCACATCCTCGATGTCCTGGGTCTTCAAAAGCCCGCCGGGGACCTTCAGCGTGCCGCCCTTGAGGCCGATGTCCAGGCTGTTGGTGTAGGTGATGCCGGCCAGCTTCTTCTCGATGGGCGTCCGGTCCCGCAGGCCCTCGGAACCCACCGTGCGGGACCAGTTGATGGCGAGGACGGTGCTCTCGATCTCCTCCGGCGGCATGCCCGACGCAAAGGTGCCACCCACCAGCGCGCCCATGCTGGTGCCGGTCACGCAGTCCACGGGGATGTGCAATTCGTCCAGCACCTTCAGCACGCCGATGTGGGCCGCGCCCTTTGCTCCGCCGCCACCGAGGACGAGACCGATGCGAGGGCGGGCACCGGGTTCCGGTACCGCGCGGTCCGCGCCAACAACCGGGAGCGGAAGCAGCAGGCTGGCCACCAGCAGACCTGAACCCATCCGCAAGGACTTCACGGCAGCAATGTTCATGACCGAACTCAGGGGACGACCTCAGACCGCGCGAGACGCCCGGCGGGTGCGCTGTCCGGGTGGACGCTCTGCGGGCGCCACCGTGAATCGCATGCCAATGGCCGCCAGGACCCTGCGCAGCGTCCTGAACCCCGGATTGCCCTGTTTCGACAGGGTTCGATACAGCTGTGCCGTGGCCGGAAGTCCACCCAGCGTCTCAACGAGCACTTCCTCATTGGTCCGCAGTGTTCTCATGTGCTTCATCGGCCCTTCTCGAAGTCCTTCAGGTAACGAATAGCCAGGGGGATGTCCTGACCCTGCGACTTTTTCCGGCCTGCCAGCAACAGTACCACCAGATCCCTTTCAGGCAGGCTGTAGTCCACCCGATACAATACGTACAGGCACTGGCTTCTCCAGTCTGGAGAGCCACTATCCCAAAGCCTGCTGGTTCGGTCAGCGTAAGTTTCCGTGGATTTCGCCTGGATAC
>Ga0105049_10006046_pt1 | contig 14098 bp, 10 predicted proteins | sample MAT06_FD_78087 | JGI IMG/M metagenome (GOLD analysis project Ga0105049, IMG submission 78087) | Freshwater microbial communities from Lake Fryxell liftoff mats and glacier meltwater in Antarctica - MAT-06 | ecosystem: Environmental > Aquatic > Freshwater > Ice > Liftoff microbial mat | place...
CTCCTGCTCGGCCTTCTCCCACTCCGGATAGTCGGCGAAGCTCCGTTTGATGAGCCCGGTCAGGAGCAGGACGTTCGAGATGATCAGGCCCGCCGCGCCTCCGAGGGCCCCGCCGATCCACCACCACCCGAAGTGGCCGGGGGTGGCCATCGTCCAGACCTCGCCCGTGGCGGTCGACGTCAGGTGCTGGCGCGTGCGCTCGATCCACAGGGCGTGCAGAGGGTGCCCGACCAGCGCCACGGCCAAGGGCACCCAGGTGAGTTCCATAGGGATGAGGCACGTCTTGGCGTCGATCAGCATCATCGTGACGAGGCACGAAAAGAGCACGAGGACGATGACGAATGCGGGCCAGGTCTCGACGAAGCCCCCCGCCGCCCACTCGGGCCGGATCGCCGCGAAGACCTTGCCGTGCCACAGGGCGTCCTCGGCGTAGAGCGTCAGGTAGACCATCGCGAACAGGATGGCGACGAACGCCTCGACGGTGGGGTATTCGGCGGAGATCCGCGAGCGGCAGAAGCGACAGCGGCCCCCGAGGAAGAGCCATCCGAAGATGGGGACGTTCTCCCGCCACGTCAGGTGGGTCTCGCAGGAGGGGCACTGCGAGGTCGGACGAACGTAGTCGAGGCCCAGGGGGATGCGGTAAACCAGGACGTTGATCAGCGAGCCGATGCACGCCCCGAAGGCCATGACCCACAGGACCTTGACGAGCTCGCCCACGGCGTAGTACCAGTCGTGGGTCTGCATCGCCAGCGTGGCGGGGGTCACTCAGGGCTCCTCGTCGTCCGATGGCTCGTCCGGCTCGTCGTCGGCTTCGCTGGCGTCCAACTCGTCGGCGTCAGCGACGGGCGCCGCCCGATCAGGGGATATCGCCCCCCTGTTGAGTTCATCGACCCGCTGCTCCGCCTTCTCCAGAATGTCGCGGCAGCGTTTAATGAGGGCCATGCCTTGCTCGTACTCGGCGATCGAGCGTTCGAGGCCGATCTCGCCGCGTTCGATCCGCTCGACGATCCCCTCGAGGGTGTCGAGGGCGGCCTCGAAGGTGATCGGGGCGGGATCGGCGGGCTCGCCCGCCTTGGCGGAGCCGGGGGCGGAGCGACGTGGGGGCTTGGGGGTCACGGGTGCAACGTATCCGCGGGGAGGGCGAGGGTCCACACCGCCGCGAGGCGGGCTTCAGAACAGCCCCGGCTCGCCGGGGTCGGCCCCGCGGCGGGGAGGCCGACGCCTCGTGACGGGTGGAGGTGCCCACGCCGTCCGCTCTCCGACGGTCGACCGGAACGCGCCCGTCGCGAGGCGGGTCTCGATGACCTCGCCGGGTCGGACATCGACCGGTGCCCGGACGAGCGATCCGTCGGGACGGCTGGTCACCGAGAAGCCGCGCTCCATGACCTGCATCGGCCCGACCGCGGCGAGGTGCCGCTCCACGGCATCGAGGCCCAAGCGGCGCTCCCTGAGGGCTGATGCGCCGGCGCGGGCGAGGGACGTCGCGGCGGCGGCGAGCCCGGCGCGAGCCAGGGTGGTGCGGACGCCCGCCCGCAAGCGAGCATCCGCCGAGGCGAGCCGGGCGAGCAGGCGGCCGTGGATGGCCGAGGGGCGATTGCACGCCAGGCGCGAGTCGAGACGGTCCAGCTCGCCGCGCGCTGCGGCGAGGCGATCATCCATGGATCGACCGAGACCGACGCCGATCGCGTCGAGCGTCCCGCTGGCGCGGGCGACGACGCGGGCGGGGCGGGTGAAGACGGGGTGGCGGGCGATGGCGGCGAGGCGGTGGTGCTCGTGGCGGACCTGCCGCCCGAGCGAGACGGCGAGACGGCCGCGGATGGAATCGACCTCTCGGGCGAGGGCGTCGCGGTCGGGCGTCACGCGCATGGCGGCCTGCGTGGGGGTCGCGCAGCGTTCGTCGGCGACCAGCTCGGCGATCGTGACGTCGGTCTCGTGGCCGATGGCGGCGACGACCGGGACCGAGCACGCGGCGATCGCCTCGGCGACGGGCTTCTCGTTGAAGGCCCAGAGGTCCTCCATCGAGCCGCCGCCGCGGGTGAGCATGATCGCGTCGACGCCCAGGGCGTGGGCGTTCCGGCTGAGGTGGGCGAGGGCGGCGACGATTTCGGGAACGGCGCGGTCCCCCTGTACGCGGACGTCGACGATGAGGACGTCGACGGCGGGGCAACGCCGACGCATGGTGACGAGCACGTCCTGGAGGGCGGCGCCGGTGCGGCTGGTGACGATGGCCACCCTGCGGGGGAAGACGGGGAGGGGCCGCTTTCGTTCTGGATCGAACAGGCCGCGGGCGCGGAGTTCGTCGCAAAGCTCTCGGAAGCGGAGGTCGAGCGCCCCAGCGCCGACGGGCTCGAGCGTGTCGACGAGGAAGGAGACCTTGCCGCCCTTGGCCCAGAACTCGATGCGGCCCCGGGCCACGACCTGCTGGCCGTCGGCGGGGGTGAAGCGGCTCTTGCGGGCGGCGGACCCGAACATGACCGCGCCGACGACGGCGTCCTGGTCCTTGAGGTCGAAGTACCAGTGGGTTCGGTCCCTGAAGCCGCTGACCTCCCCCACCACCCGCACCGTCGTTGGGAACCCCCCCTTCAGCGCGAGGTCGATCCGCGTGGCGAGCTGCGAGACGCTCAGCGGAGTGTCTCTGGCCTTGCGCGACGCCGCGCCCGGCGACGCGGCCGCAGCGGCGGCCTGCATCTTGGCGGGGTCGAACGGCAGGCGGCCCATGGCCGAGGATAGGGGGAAGCGCCGGTCGGCGGCCACGAGCGCCGTCGACCGGGCTCCCCTGAGACACCGGCTCAGTCGGCCTTGGCCACCGACGGACGGACGACGCGGATGAGCCCAGTGGAGCCCGAATCCACCTGCATCCGCGAGCGGAAGCGGGGCATCTCGGGCGGAAGCGTGATCGTGGCGCGGGGGGTGATCGGGCCCGCGAGGGGACGAACATCCCGCGACTGGTCGACCTGGTAGAGGTACGCATCGTTCACGTGCGTGCGGACGCCGCCGGTGTAGTTCCGCTCGTCGAGCCACTGGGCGCGGGCGGCCTTGAACTCGTCGAGCCCTTCCTCGCGGATGGGGCGGAACGCGTCGAAGCCGACGACGTTCTGGCCGCCGATCACGGCGTAGACCCGGCCGAAGTCCTCCTCGCCGGCGCCGAAGGCGGCGCGGTCGGCGTCACGGAGACCCAGCGGCCTTCCGCGGCCGGGCCCGATGATCGGCCGGCCGATCCAGAGCCGGCCGTTGAACCCGGCGCGATCGGCGTCGTCTGCTGTCGCCGCGGGGTAGACCGGACGGGTCGCGAGGTAGCGGCCGCTGGAATCGATCTGGCGGTTGTAGGGTCCGGCGCAAACGGCGGCGGTGAGGGCGATGGCCTCGAGAAGCATGGTGCGGGTCCTCTCTCGTGTTGTGCCGCGATCATTCGCGGCGGTCGCGCGTCGGTTGCCCACGCCCGGGCCGGACGCGTTCCCGTCCAGAGTGTGCCCGACGGCTTCAGGGAAGCAAGAGGGATTTGCGCGATCCGTCCGAGGCGCGCCCGCGAGGGCCGCACGCGCCGCACCGGCGGCGTCTCTATGGGACCTCCCCTCCGCGGGCGAGCAGCTTCCCGGGCGGGATCACGGCGTGGGGCCGGGGAACGGGATCGACTCCTCCGAGGTGAGCCACGCGTACGACGCCAGCACGGCGCGGACGTAGTCGCTCGCCCTTCGGTGGGCCTTGACGAAGTCGTGGGCGGCGGCGGCGAGGCGGCGGGACCGTTCCGGGTCGTCGACCACGTCCGCCAGCACCCGGTGCCACGCCTCGGCGTCGCCCGAGGGGACGAGCCGGGCCGTCTGGCCGTCCTTCAGGATGCTCACCGCGGCGTCCCGGGCGGCGACCACGACCATGCCCCCGGCCATCGCCTCGAGCACGATGCTCCGCTGCTCGCCGTGGGCGTCGGGCTGGACGAGCAGGTCGCCGTGCAGGAGGAGGTCGCGCCGCCCCTCGAGTTCCTGGATGAGCGAGACGTTGCGGAGCAGGTCGAGGCGGCGGGCCAGGGCCCAGACCCCCGCGCGGCGCGCGGCGACGGCGTCGCAGAAGACCTGCATGTCCGGGAAGCGGCGGACGACCCGGGCCAGGCCCTCGAAGGCCGCGGCGAAGGCCGCGGCGTCGCGCCCCGAGCCGACGACCATCGCCGTTATCGCTCGGTCGGGCTGGAGGGCGGTCCGGCCGGCGCCGGTGGTCAGGACGCCCCACGGAGCCAGGCGGACGGTGGGCTCGAGCCCGGCGGCCGCCGCGGCGTCGCGCAGGGCGCGCTCGATCGCCTCGTCGGGTGCGATCAGCAGGGGGGGATCGTCCTCGCGGGCGCGGACGGCCAAGGCCCGCTCGACGAGCCCGGCCCGCCAGACCTCGAGCACGAGCCCCGCGCCCAGCTCGGCGGCGAGTTCGGCGCCCAGGGTCCACGCGGAGCCGCCGAAGACGTGGACGACGTCGATCTGGCCGGCCTCCTCCTGGCCGTCGAGGTCGGCGATGGCGCCGATGAGCCGGCGGACGGCGAGGGGGCGGGTGAGCGCGAAGGTCTTGGGGGCGTAGGTGAGGACCTTGCTGAAGACCCCGCCCGGGGAATCGGCCTTGCTGCGGAGCGGGATGGCGTGGATGACGCGGACGCCCTCGTCGGCGAGGCCGACCTCGAGGCGCGTCAGGAGCGCTCGCTCGCGGGAGGCGAAGAACTCGTCCGCCAGGATCAGGGCCCGCATCGATCCCTCCGGGGGCGTGGTCGTGAGCCTGATCGTACGGGCTTCCGGGGGAAGCGAGCAGTCCTTGGCGGAGCCGCCGAGTCCCGCTCGCTCGCGTTCGGGGCCGGCTCAGCCGCCGGGGTCGCGCTCGATCGTCTCTACCGGCCTGCGCTGCTGCAGGTCTGGCGGGCGGGTCGGGTGGGCCGCGACCTCGGTCGTCCGCCACAGGCCGACCCAGTGATCCTTCGACACTTCGTGCAGCAGGTAGTCCCCGGCGGGTCCCTCGGCGCGGGCGAGGTCGGCGGGGGGGTCGTGCCACGGCCACCACGGGCGGACGCCCCGCTCCGCGCCCGGGAGGCGTCGGAACTCCTCAGGGTCGTCGATGATCTCCTTGATCGTCACGAGGCGCGTCCGGCGCTCACCGAGCTTGGGGATCGAGTTGAGGAGGCCGCGGGTGTACGGGTGCAGCGGTGCCCCGAACAGCTCGTGCACGGGGGCGTACTCGACCACCCGCCCGGCGTACATCACGCACACGACGTCGGCGTTCTCGGCTACGACGCCCAGGTCGTGGGTGATGAGCATGACACCCATCCGCCGGGTGGTCTTGAGGTCGCGGAGGAGTTCCAGGATCTGGGCCTGGATCGTCACGTCGAGCGCGGTGGTGGGTTCGTCGGCGAGCAGGAGCGTGGGCTGGCACGCCAGGGCCATGGCGATCATCACGCGCTGGCGCATGCCGCCGGAGAACTGGTGCGGGTACTGCCCGATGCGGCGCTCGGCGTCGGGGATGCCCACGTCGCGCATGGCCCCGAGCGCGATCTCCCGGGCCTGCCGGGCGTTCGCGTCCTGGTGGAGGAAGACCGCCTCCATGATCTGGTCGCCCACGGTGTAGACCGGGTTGAGGCTGGTCATCGGCTCCTGGAAGATCATGGCGATCTCGTTGCCCCGGACGCGGCGCATGTCGGCGTCGCCCAGGCGGAGGAGGTCGACGGTGCCGCCGGCCTTGGCCAGCGCCGAGCGGAATTCGATCGTGCCGCGGTCGAAGCGGCCGGGGGGGCGGGGGATGAGCTGGAGCATGCTCATCGCGGAAACGCTCTTGCCGCAGCCGGATTCGCCGACGACGGCGACGGTCTGGCTGGGATAGATGGTGAGACTGACGCCGTCGACGGCCTGCACGCGGGGGCCGCCGCGGTTGTCGAAGGAGACGGCGAGGTCGCGGATCGAGAGGAGCGGGCGCGAGGCGTCGGCACCGGCGACCTTGGCGTCGGAGCGGGTGGCGGGGGCGGGGGCGGTGCTGGCCTTGGTCATGGGGAGGTCCGGGGATGGCCGTCGACGGTTCGGCGGGGTCGGGCTAGACGCGGGCCTTCCTGAGCTTGGGGTCGATGGCGTCGCGGAGGGCCTCCCCCACGAGGTTGTAACTGAGGGCGGTGAGGAAGATCGCGAGGCCCGGGAAGATCGCGAGCCACCACTTGAACTCCCCCGACTCGTTGGTCGCGCTGGCGAGCAGTCGCCCCCAGCTCGCCTGATCCGCCGGGCCCAGGCCGAGGAAGCTCAGCACGGCCTCGATCTGGATGGCGACGGCGATGGCGAAGCTGGCGTCGACGAGCACCGGCGTGACGCCGTTGGGGAGCATGTGGCGGAAGAGGATGCTGCGGAGGGGGAGGCCCACGGCCTTTGCGCTCTGCACGAAGTCCTGGCTCCGCAGGCGCATGAACTCGGCGCGCGTGAAGCGGGCGGCCCCGGTCCACGTGACGCAGCCGATGATGGCCATCATGACGTACGTGTTTCGCGGCAGCACGCCCGCCGCGACGATCAGCAGGAAGAGGACTGGGATCGCCATGAACGTCTCGACCACGCGGTAGAGCACGAGGTCGACCCATCCGCCGAAGTAGCCCATGAGGGCGCCGATGGTCACGCCGATGGCCACCGCGATCCCCGTCGACACGAGACCGATCGAGATCGACAGGCGGCAGGCGTGGAGCATCTGGCTCAGCACGTCCTGGCCCAGGGCGTCCGTGCCGAGCACGAAGCGCGGCCCGCCCGGCACGGGGTCCAGCCCGGCCGCCGTCTCCGGCCCGCTGCCGGGGGGGAGCATCCGCCACGACGTGTCACGCTGGGCGGGGGACCACGGGATGAGCGTGTGCACCGCCTCGGCGCGGCCGGACTCGACCTGGTCGCGATAGGCGAAGGTGGGCAAGCGGGCGTCCCACGTCGCGAAGACGGCCATCCCGGCCACGGTCGCGACGACCGCCACCAGCGCGGCCCGGAGCCAGCGGCGTTCGATGGATGGGACGAGCAGGAACGGGAGCGAACCAAGGAGCGCGACCGCCGCGCTGGCGACGGGGACGAAGGGCCCCCACCCCTGCGCGTCGCGGACCCACGGCGGGACCTCGCGCTGGGCGACGTACCCCTTGAGACCGGCGGCGAGCACGACCACCAGCGCGGCTTGCGCCGCCGCGGCGAGCACGATGCCGAGCTTGGCGCCCGTGGACAGTCCGCGTCGGGCCGTGGGGATCAGCAGGAAGAGCGGCCCCAGCGTGCCGGCGAGGAGCAGGAGGACGTCGGCCGCGCGGAGCGAGGAGAGGAGGGGCGAGGTCGCGGCCCATCCGCCCGAGTCGGACCGAACGCGGAAGACCAGCGGGTGACCGCTGGCGATGACCGGCGCGAAGACGGCGAGCAGGGCGACCAACCCGATCCACCCGAGGCTGATGACGGCGCGGGGGCGGCGGAGGACCTGGCCCCATGCCTCGGACCAGAAGCCGCGGGCCTCCTGAACGCCCATGCCCTGCATGAGCTGGACGCCGGTGACGGTCGCCTCGGCTGGGGGGGTCTTCGGTGCGGCCGCCGTCATCACGCTCCTGTCGTCGGTGGACCGGCGCGATGGCATCGCGCGGGAGGGGGGTTCGCTAGCGGTACGAGATCCGAGGGTCGGCCATGGCGTAGAGGATGTCGGCCAGCAGCAGCGCCAGCAGGTTGACGGTCGCGATCATCAGCGTGTTGGCCAGGAGCAGCTCGCGGTCGCGGTTGTTGATCGCGTCGATGATGAGGCTGCCCATCCCCGGCACCGAGAAAATCCGCTCGACGACGACCGAGCCCGCGAGCGTGGCGGGGAAGACGGTGGCGAACATGGTGATGAGCGGGAGCAGGCTGTTGCGGAAGACGTGGCGGAAGACGATGTCGCGCGACGAGACGCCCTTGGCCTTGGCCGTGCGGACGTAGTCGGCGTTGAAGTTGTCGAGCATCGCGGCCCGGGTCTGCTTGCTGAGCACGGCGAAGCCGCCATAGACCAGGCACGCCACCGGCAGGCAGACGTGCCAGAGGATGTCGAGCACGTAGCCCCGGCTGAAGAGGCCCTCGCCCATCGACGGCAGGAAGCGGAACCGTCCGGCCGCGTTGTCGTGCAGGCCGCTGACGGGGAACCAGCCCAGGTACTGGTTGTTGGCGAGGTAGCCGATGGCGAGCACGCCGGCCCAGACCGTCGGGACGGACCAGAGCGCGACGGCGATGCCGCCGAGCGCCGAGTCCTGCCAGCTCCCCTGGCGAACCGCGGCGAGCATGCCCATGGGCACGGCGACGGTGTAGATGATGGGGAAAGCGAGCAGGTTGAGCAGCAGCGTGACGGGGAGGGTGGTGCGGATGAGGGCGATGACGGGCTGGGACTTGGTCCACGAGACGCCCAGGTCGGGCGCGGCGAGGCTCAGCACGCCGGGGATGAGGGCGAAGCCGGCCTCGGGGAAGGGCTTGGCGTCGAAGACGGCGAAGAGCGCCGCGCCGGCAGCCTGCGCCCCCTCGTACGAGGCGAACGCCGAGGCGGCGGCCTTCTCCACCGCGGGCCACTCGGCAGCGGTACGGTTCGGGCCCGCGGCGCGGAGGGGAGCGGGGCGGATCTCGTTCTTGTAGTTGACGGCCGCGGCGAGGCCGTTGGCGCGTGCGTACGCCGCGAGTTCCTGCGCGAGCAGGGCGTTGGCGCCGACGGAGGCGGCGCGGGCGTCGGCGGAGGCCTGCGCGGCGAGTCGGTAGGCGCGGGTGCGATCGGCCTCGGTGGCGCCCTCGGTCCACACGACCGCGGGTGCCGCGGCGGGCGCGGGGAGGGTGGGCGCGAACCAGTCCCAGAAGGGAGGGGGCTTGAGCTCGCGGGGCGGGCCGACGGCCTCCCCTTCGGGGGTGATCTGGTGGGCGCGGCCGAACTTGACGGGGCTGATGCGTCCAAGCCACCGGACGTACTGCACGGGCGCGGACGCGTCGAGGCCGTAGCGATCCTCGAGGAGGGCCTGCTGCAGGGCCTTGCTCCCCGAACTCTCCATCGAGCCGCCCTGGGCCCGGACACCGGCGCCGATGCCGCCGGGGCTGAGGGCGACCAGCATGAAGATGAGGAACGTGATCCCGACCAGCGTCGGGATCATCAGCATCAGGCGGCGAAAGACGTAGGTGCCCATGAGCGTCGCTCCCCGCTACTGGGCCGTGGCGCGGCTGCCGGGGTCGCCCGAGGGGGTGAGGAAGAACTCCTGCACCTCGAGGCCGCTCTTGTACGTGTGGACGTTCCCCGTTCGCCGCGTGTTGAAGCGGAGATATGGAAGCTCGAGCAGCGGGGTGTAGGGGGCTTCCTCGTGGATCCGGCTGTGGAGCTGGTGCCAGACCAGCATCCGCTGGGCGTCGTCGATGGTCGCGACGCCCTGCTCGATCAGGCGGTCGGCCTGCGGGTCGTTCCACTGGGCGAAGTTATCCCCCTGGTTCTGGATGGCGGTGCTGTGCCAGAGCTGACGCGGGTCGCTCTCGGGGTCGCTCGCCGACCACGCCATGGTGAGCGCGTCGAAGTCGCGGGAGTTGAGGAGGGTCTGCAGGATCGACCAGTCGACGGGACGGAGCTGGCAGCGGATGCCGACCTTGCCGCACTGGTCCTTGACGTAGGTCACCATCTGCAGCGTCGAGTCGTTTCCCTGGGCGAAGGTCAGCTCGAAGACGAAGGGGTTGCGGGCCTCGTCCTCGAGCACGCCGTCACCGTCGCGGTCGAGCCAGCCGGCCTCGGCCAGGAGTTCGCGGGCGCGGTCCGGGTCGTACGGCCAGGGCTTGATGGCGGGGTTGGCCTGCGGCGTCTCGCCGTTGAAGGGGCCCGTCGCGATGCGGGCGAGGCCCTTGAAGATGTCGCGCAGGATCCGCTCCCGGTCGATCAGGTGGGTCATGGCCAGGCGGACGCGCTTGTCGCGGAACGGCGTCGCCTTGCCCGCGCGCTCGCCACACTGCCAGGCGATGAAGCTCCAGCCCCCCTGCATGTTGTACCAGACGAGGTCGCGGTGCAACTTCAGGAACTCCGCGTCCTTCCGCTTGCCGTCGATCTGCTGCGCCGTCGGCCGCACGAGGTCGCCGCCGCCGTTGGTGTAGGTCGTCAGGCGGGCGACGCTCTCCTGCACCGTCTTGAAGCGGTACGACGCCACGGCCGGGCGCGGGCCCCAGTACGCCTCGTTGCGGACCAGCACCACGTCCTGCGGCGGCTTCCACTGATCGGTGGGGTCGAGGTTCGCCAGCTTGAAGGGACCCGAGCCGATCAGCAGGCCCGTCCCCTGGTTGATCTGCGTCGGGGCGAACCGCTCGAAGAAGTGCTTGGGGAGGATCCGGAGCGTGAAGGCCTGGCTGCGGTTGTTGAAGCGGGGCTCGTGGAACGAGAACTCCACCACCTTGGGCGCGATGACCTCGACGCCCTTGATCGACGTGTAGACCGAGCGGAACCGCTCGGCCTCGATCTCCGGATTCCTCAGGACGCTCTCGAGCGTGTACTTGACGTCCGCCGCGGTCACCGGCTCGCCGTCGCTGAAGCGCGCCGCGGGCTGGATCAGGGCTCGGAGCCACAGGCCGTTCGGGTCGTACTGCCACGCCGCGGCAAGCAGGCCCTTCAGCTCGAGGGTCTCGGGGTCGAACTTGCCCAGCGACTCGCACACGAGCTCGTTGATCCGCCGACCATACGTGTCCGCGTACCGGTACGGCGTGATGATCGGCGGCTGGCCCTCGAGGATCTCGACGAACTCACCCCCCTCGGCATACCCCTCCGCATCGCGCGGGTCGTTCGTGAAGGCGAAGGGCTCGGCCCACGTCACCGGCACGCCGGGGCGGGCCCACGACTCGTCGCGAGCCGAGGCGGGCGCGCCCGGCGCGTCCGTGCCCGCCGGCCCACGCGCGACCACCCCCGAGTCGAGCGTCCCCTGCAGGCGGTTGATCTGGCGATCGATCGTCTCGACCGAGCGGACGAGGCTCCGGAGGTCGTCGTGCTGGCGGTCGGCCTGGACCATCGACAGCCACACGCCCACGCCCACGGCGAGCAGCAGGACGAGGATGACGAGGTCCTTGACTCCGAAACGGTTCTGCATCTGCTCGCCCTCGATCGCGGTCACGAACTGCGGCCCGCGCGGGCCGGATCGGTCCTCAGCCTAGCGTCGGGCCCGCCTGGGATCGAACGCCTCACGCAGCCCCTCGCCCACGAAGTTGAGGGCCAGGAGCGTCGACCCCAGTAGTAGACACGGGAATGCCAACAGCCACCAGTTCGACTGGTACGGATTGAGTTGTTCGAGGCCGTCCGCGGCGAGGTTCCCCCAACTGGGCAGCGGCGGCGCCACCCCGATCCCGAGGAAACTCAGGAACGACTCTTGGAGGATGGCCTGCGGCACGGTCAACGTCGCATAGACGATCACCGGGCCGACTAGGTTCGGCAAAAGGTGCCTGAGGAAGATGCGGGGCACCGGCACCCCCAGGGCCCGCGCGGCCTCGATGAACGGCTGGTTTTTGAGGCTCAGGACCTGCCCCCGGATCACCCGCGCCATCGTCAGCCAACTCACCCCCCCGATGGCCACCAGCAGCGTCACGACGTCGAAGGCCGTCCGGGTCCCCTCCGAGACCCGGCGCGGCGGCAGCAACTCGCCGGCGCGGCGTTCGAGGTCCCCCCGCAGCAGGGGATCCGCCGCCAACACGGCGGCGATGTCGGTTCCCGCAGTCCCCCTCCCCTCCGCCGCGAGCGCCACGACGGCCTCGCGCTGGATCCAAGACGCCCGGGCCTTGTTGCGAGAGAGGTATTCGTCCATCGCCGCGTCGCTGGCGACGGCCAGAAGCACGACGAGCAGGATGTACGGCAGGCCGTACAGGATGTCGACGATCCGCATCATCACGGCGTCCGCTCGCCCGCCGGCGTATCCCGCGATTCCCCCATACATGGTGCCGACGAAGACCGAGAGGAGAGCCGCGGCGAGGCCGATCCCCAGCGAGATGCCCCCACCCGTCAGGCACCGGACCAGCAGGCTGCGGCCCAGGATGTCGGTGCCCAGGAAGTATCGGGGCCAATGCTGCCGCAGTTCCTCCGCGACCGGGCCCTCGGTCCGCAGCACGGCCTCGGAGGGCCTGAGATCGTGGCGGAGCGCGACGGCGTCGAGCACGGCCGGGTCGACCCGCGCGTTCAGCCGCGCGGCCTGATCGGGGCTGGGCGAGACCCACCACGGGGGCAGCCGCCCCGCGGCGGGAGCGCCCGCGTTGTACCTCGCCACCCCCCGACCGCTCGCCCCTTCGGCGACCGTCCCGAGCGACCACGGCAAGGTCCCCAGGCAGGCGATGAGCATGGCGGCGAGGAAGGCGATTCCGACAACGCCCGCCGGGCTGCGCGTGAAGGGGTTGTCACGCTTGGGGGGTGGGGCGAGGAGGGCTTGGACGGACTCTTCCGGCATGACGGCTGCACCATAGCCGAACGCCCCGGGAGCCGTGAAATCGGGGCACGCCGAAACCGACCAATGGCCGCTATGGAGACGCTCGTCGCGATCTGTTGCGGATTGGGGCTGGCCGCGGCCTGCGGGCTGCGAGTCTTCGTACCGCTCCTGGTGGTCGCCGTGGGCGGCCGGATCGGACTGGCCGAGGTCGGTTCCGGGTTCGCGTGGATCACGACTTGGCCCGCGATCATTGCCTTAGGGAGCGCCTGCGCCCTGGAGGTGGCGGGGTACCTGATCCCGTGGATCGACCACGCCCTCGACGCCGCGGCCACGCCGGCGGCGGCCGTGGCGGGGACGCTGGTCGCGGCGAGCCAGTTCGGCGAGATGGGGCCGATGCTGGGATGGACAACCGCCGCGGTCGCCGGAGGCGGTCTGGCGGGCGTCGTGCAGGCGGCAACGGTGGGAACGCGGGCGGCGTCGACGGCGACCACGGCGGGGCTGGCAATCCCGTTCCTCTCGGCCCTGGAGAGCGCCCTCGCGGCGATCATGGCCGTGCTGGCGGTGCTGGTGCCGGTGCTGCTGGGCATCGTCGTCGTGATCTGGGCCGCGGCGACGGTGCGGTGGTGGATGCGGCGGCGGGCGGCGAGGCGCGTGCGGATCGCGCCCGCAGCGACGGCCAGCCCGGCACTCTCCCTCGCGGCGTGAGCCCATGCCGCACTGAGACAGCCGGACGACACCCTGCGCGATCGGCGTGCCGACGCGGCGGTCGAAGTTCCGCAAGGGACGTCCGGGATTCGGGGGTCCACATCAGAAGTCTCACGGGCGTCTCTCGGGCGTGCGGCGTCGCATCGTCTACGCTCGCTTCATTCTGCAACGTCACACCGAAGCACTCTCAGACGAGCTTGTCCCGAGCGTCAAGGACTCGGGACTCGAACCCGCGGACTTGGTGGAGTATGAGATCACCGTGTTCATGGAGGGGTGAGCGCCGGAATCAGGGTGACAGTGCTCACCGCGTCCGCCCCGACACCAAGTAGGTGATGTGTGGGTTGCCGCAGTGGTACGTCCCGGCCTCCATGGCCGCGATCTCGGCTGCCATCTGGCTTCCGGCCTGCTGCCAGAGACGTTCGAAGCCGGGCTCATCGCCACCGCCGGCAAGGTAGTACTGCGTGGTCGTGGCCTTGTCCCACACCCAATGCCCGCGTGCGTGCCAGTCTTTCAACTGGGCCAGTTCGGCGCGTTGGTGCGGCTGGTCGTATGGCGGCAACATCGGTGTCGCTCGGTCGGACATGTAGACGCGGATGTCCCGGGCTCCAACCTCCGCCATCAAACCAGGGACCAGATCGCCCTGGGAATTGAAGCCCTTGCCCATCGCACGCTTTCCCCGCTGAAGGGTGAGGTGAAAGCCGAGCATCGCCGCGAGCACATCGGTCGGGAACGAGTCCGTCACGCTGCTGAAGACGCCCATGCTGGCCATGTTGCAAGGCTCAACGGCCAGCACGAGTCCGCCCGGTTTGGTGACCCGCATCATCTCCTTGAGCGCCGCCTTGGGGTCGGCGAGGTGGATTAGAACGGTCTGGCAGGTGGCCATGTCGAACGTGCCGTCTGCGAATGGCAGCGCCATGGCATCGCCCTGTGTGAACGTGCACCGGGCGGCGAGCCCCGCACGCTCTGCCCGCAGGGCGGCGCCGCGCACCCACTGGGCCTCCGGGTCCACACCGGTCA
>Ga0105049_10006047_pt1 | contig 14097 bp, 11 predicted proteins | sample MAT06_FD_78087 | JGI IMG/M metagenome (GOLD analysis project Ga0105049, IMG submission 78087) | Freshwater microbial communities from Lake Fryxell liftoff mats and glacier meltwater in Antarctica - MAT-06 | ecosystem: Environmental > Aquatic > Freshwater > Ice > Liftoff microbial mat | place...
CGCGCGTCGGAGGCGAAGGTGTGGGCGGGCTCGGAGTATCGCCACAGGTAGATCGCCGAGACGAGGCGACATGCGGCGGCGACGAGGAACGCCGCGGCGAATGCGGCGAGGGCGGGGTCAGGCGCTCCCGCCGAGGCTGGCCCCGCGCGCCCGAACGCGTCGGCGATGACGCCATGGCCCAGCAGGCCGAGGAAGGTCGCGAGCTGGAGCCAGCGGGTGCGGCGGGCGAAGTAGTTGGCGCGGATCGCGGCGGGGACGAGGACGCCGGCGAGCGTGACCCACGCGGGACCACAGGCCAGGCCGGCGGTCCAGTAGAGCGTGGCGATGGCGAAGACGCCGGCGGTCGCGATCCAGCCGAGTCCGGCGGCCTTGAGATCGGGGAGGAAGAGGTGCGACGTGAGCGCGATCGCGGCGAGCGGCACGTACATGAAGGCCTGGATGGCCGCGCACCAGCCGACCCAGCGGACGTACGAGCCGACACGGGCCATGGCCCGGATCAGCGTGAGCTGAAGGGCGGCGGCCAAGACGACGGGGACGGTGAGAATGAGCCCGGCCGCGACGGGTCCGAGGTCGAGGCGGAGGATGAACGCGGCGAAGTAAGCCTCGCCCACGCCGACCATGACGGAATACAGGATTCCATCGACGTTCATGGCGTGGAGGTCGCGCCGGAGCGTGGCGGCGCGCGTGCCGCGACGCGACCGGGCGGGCGGCATGGGAATGTCAGGGGACAAACTGGGCGTTCTTGGCGAGGCAGCGAGCCAACTCGCGGTAGACGTCGGCGATGCGGCCCGGGGAGACGTCGTCGGCCAAGGCGGTCAGGATGCGGCGCGAGAGCGTGCCGCGGTCGAGGATGGTGGTGATCGCGGGGGCGTAACGCGGCCACTGGGGCTCGCGGGCGAGAGTCTCGGAGACGAGGTGGCGCCACAGATCGCCCGCGGTGCAGGGGCCGCCGCGCCAGCCGAGGTCTTCGAGGTAGGCGGGGTCGGCGATGACCGAGCGCTCGGCGTCCTTGATGACGCCGAGGAGGATGGCGTGGAGGGGCTCGACGGGCCAGGCGCGGAGGCGGGCGAGATCGCCAAGCCGGCCATCGACGATGGCGCGGAGGACGGCGGTGAGGGCGGCGCCGATGGCGAGGTCCGCCGCGGGGCATTCCTGGACGTCGAGGACGCGGATCTCGATGGCGCCCCGGGTGAAGCGGGCGATGGCGCCGCGGCTGTTGGCCCATTCGTGGCGGAGGACGCCGTCCGGGTCGTGGGGGGCGAACTGGCGGTAGATCTCTTGGAGGATGACGCGGTCGTAGTCGGCGGCGGTAAAGACGGGCTCGGGGATGACACGGCCCGCCGCGGCGGGGATGCGGCGACTATTGGTGCGGTAGACCTCGAGGCGGTTGTCGAGCGTGCCGGTGACGCGCCCATCCATGATCGGGGTCGATGCGGAGAGGGCAGGGAGGATGGGAAGGAGGACTCGGATGGCGGCGTGGAGCCGGCCGAACTCGTCGGTGGGGTCGTCTGCACCCGTGAAGGGCAGGTTGAGGTGGACGGCCTGAAGGTTGGCCCAGCCGTGGCCGCGGCAGTCGAAGATGCGGTTGAAGGTGGCGTAGACCTGGCCGTAGTCGTGCGGCCAGAGCCGCATCTCATGGAGGGGGTCCATGGTGGGGTGCATGCCCGTGGGGAGGAGCATCGCGTTCATGGGGGCGAGGAGGGCGTTGATGCGGGTCACGTCCGAGGCGAAGGCGTCGGCGAGGGGTTCGAGGGCGGGGGCTGGCCCGCTGGTCTTGAGTTCCAGCACGTGAAGCGTGAGCTCGTTGGACCAGGAGATGGGCCCGAGCTCGACCTGGTTCGGGTAGTCGGGGTGTCCCTCGACCTCGACGACGGCGCCGGGGAGGAGGGCGGCCTGCTGGAGGAGCGCATCGGCGATGGGCCGAACGCCGAGCGTGGCCCTGTCGACGATCATGTATTCGAGCTCAACGCCGAAGGCCTGGAAGAGGTGGATGTCTTGCATGGGGGGTCCGCGTGCTCCGCGTCGAACGCCGTCCGGACGGCGGGATCAGCGACCCCGGCTCTCGAGCCGCTTCAGGAAGACGCGCATGATGCGGAGGTAGATCTCGTCGCCCAGGACCTGGTCCTCGATGCCGGCGTCGACGTTGGGGTTGTCGTTGATCTCGATGACGTAGACCTTGCCGTTGATCTCCTTGAGATCGACACCGTAGAGCCCGTCGCCGACGAGGTTGGCGACCTTGATGGAGGTCTTGACGACGTCGGGTGGCGCGGCGGAGACGGGCCAGGTCTCGAAGTTGCCCAAGGCCTCGTCGCCCGTCTTGGAGTTGTCGTAGATCTGCCAGTGGTTGTCGGCCATGAAGTACTTGCAGACGTAGAGGGGCTCGCGGTCGAGGACGCCTACGCGCCAGTCGAAGCTGGTGGGCATGTAGGCCTGGGCGATGAGCAGGTCCGAGATCCTGAAGAGGCGTTCGGTCTCGGTCTCGTACTCCTCGCGGGTGCTGACCTTGATGACGCCCAGGCTGAACGAGCTGTCGGGCTGCTTGAGGACGAGGGGGAGGCCGAGGATGTCGGGGCCGGTCTCGCGGTTGTCGCGGTGGAGGATGACGCTGGGCGGGGTGGCGACGCGGTGACGCTGCAGGAGCTCGTGGAGGTAGACCTTGTTGGAACACTTCAGGATCGAGTCGGGATCGTCGATGACCGCGAGGCCCTCGGCCGCGGCGCGGCGGGCGAAGCGGAAGGTGTAGTGGTTGACGCTGGTGGTGTCGCGGATGAAGAGGGCGTCGAACTCGCCCAGGCGGCCGTAGTCGTCGCGGGTGAGGACCTCGACATCGAAGCCCATGCTCTCGCCGGCCTTGCAGAACCGCTTGATCGCCTTCGCGTCGGACGGGCTGTTGCGCTCGCCCTCGTTGTGCAGGATGGCCATGTCGTAGCGGGCGGGGCCGGTTTTGGGCCGGCGGTGGGGGCGGTTGAAGTAGTGGGTCGCGCAGTTGAGGACGAAGAGGAAGTGGTCGGGAGGGATCTCGCTCGCGGCGATCGTTCGGAGGCCCTCGAGGAGCCAGCGGTCGCCGTCGTGGCGGAACTGGGCGCGGAGGAAGGGTGCCGGGAAGTGGTTGAAGAGGGAGAGTGCGAGGCGGTTGAAGCGCTTCTCGACGTTCTGCCCGAAGTAGACGCTGAGGATGAACGTCTTGTCCTTGACGGCCTTGAGCCCCTCCTGGATCTCGTCGTGGATGTCGTCGCCCGCGAAGCGGACGAGCTCGCTCAGTTTCAGGTCCTGGATGGTGGCGATGTCGGGGAGGGGCTTGTGTCCCCGGGCCGCGGCGAGCAGCGAGACGTAATACCCGAGGCTCTGATAGCGATAGCTCTTGCAGAGGTTGAAGACCTTGGCCACCCGGAGGTCGGAGAAGGCGGGGTCGACTAGATAGGTGCGGGCCGAGACCACGTCGACGCCGTCGATGTTGAGGGGCCAGTCCTTGGGGTTGTCGAGGACGAGGAGGATGGACATTACGGGCCCTCTCCCGGACCGGCGGAGGCGGGGCGGGTGGCGCGGGCCGGGCGCTTGACGGGGGTCTTGCGGCGGCGGGAGAGGGGGCGCTCCTGGCCGGGCTTGGGGCGGATGATGAGAAGGTTGGCGTCGTGCGTCAGGATGCCGAGCAGCATGGCGTTGACGAGCCGATCCATGGAGAGGCGGTACTTGCTGGTGTGGAACGGGGGGTTGTCGTCGAGGGGGTCGGCGACCAGCACCTCGCGCTTGCGGCCGTCGTAGCCAAGCAGCATGACGAAGTGGCCCTGGGGATCCCCCCGGACGTCGTCCTCGACGTTGTTGGGGCTGATCTCGCGAGACTCGCGGTAGAGGAAGGTCGAGCTGAGGCCGGTGATGATCGGGATGCGGAGCGCGAGATACCGCTTGATGAGCGCCGGGGTGAGATCCTCCATCTTGAGGCGGCCCCCCAGCGAGAGGAACTCGGCCGCGGCCCGGGTGGCGATCTTGAGCCGCTTCTGCTCGGGCTTGAGCTTGAGCTGGCGGCGGAGGCGTTCGGTGACGTCGGTGGGGTCGTGGACCTCGCCGTCGTCGGCGAACCAGGTGGGGTCGAAGACCTGGATGTGGTAGGTGTAGATGGTGGCGTCGAAGCCGGCGCGGAGGGCGTGGCAGGCCAGGATCTCGAGGAGGGTGCCGCCGGTGGCGAGGCGGTGCACGCCGTCGACGACGTTGCGCAGGGTGATGTCATCGCGGCCGTAGTAGCGGTACAGCGCATGCAGGCAGGTCGGACCGCACGTCTCGTCGTCGGGCTGAGCCTGGATGTCGATCTTGATCTCGGTCTTCATCGCCGCCACCAGCCCGCGTTGCCGCGCCTCGGCGCGTCCGGTCACGCCCGTCCGCCGCACGCGGGCGGAGTATACGGGCACCCCCGCCCTAGACTGGCGTCTTCGTGAATCAGCCCCTCCAGCCCGGCCGCGCGCCGAACGTCTACGACGACGCCCTCTCCGACGCCGGCGCGATCGAGCCGCTGGTCGCGGAGCCCGCGCCGCGCCCGCCCCCTTCGCGCCCGGTGGGCGTGACGCCGGACGGCCGGCTCATCTCGGGGAAGCTCGCCGGGCTGACCATGAACCGGGCGATCTGGACGCTGTCGTGGCCGATCCTGGCCGAGAGCTTCCTCAACTCGCTCGTGGGGCTGACCGACACGGTGCTGTCGGCGGGGATCGACGACGGGGGGGTCTCGACCGACGTCGTGGGCGGGGCGGTGTACGTGCTGTGGTTCATGGGGCTCGTCGTCCAGGCGATCGGAGTCGGCGCGACGACGCTGATCAGCCGCGCGGTCGGGGGCGGGCGGCTGGGCGTGGCGCGGGCGGCGGTGGGACAGACCATGATCCTCGCGGTGGCGGGCGGCGTCGCCACCGGGGGCCTGATGGCGTTGGCCGCGGGGCCCGCCGCGGCGGTGCTCAGCCTCAAGCCGGACGCCGCGGCGATCTTCCGTGAGTTCATGCTGATCTCCTCGTGCGGCGTGCCGTTCGCGGCGGTGCTGTTCGCGGGGATCGCGTGCGTGCGCGGTGCGGGGGATTCGCTGCGGCCCCTGTGGGCGATGCTGCTTGTCAACGCCGTCAACGCGGCGGCGAGCTGGACGCTCGCGGGGGTCGACCTCAAGACCACGAGCGTCGTCGGGGGCGAGGTGGTGAGTCGGGTGCTGCTGCACAATCCATTCGGCTTCGACATGGGCGTCCGGGGGATCGCGCTTGGGACGCTGGCGGCCCACGTCGCCGGCGCTGTCTTCATGACGCTGCTGCTGACGCGGGGGGTCGCGGGCGTGCGCCTCACGGCGTTCTGGCTCCGTCCGCACCGCCACACGCTGGCCCGGCTCGCACGCGTGGGGATCCCCAACTTTCTCGAGACGCTCGGGATGTGGGCCGGGAACTTCCTGATCGTGCTCATGGTCGGCTGGATGGGGCGCGAGCAGGGAGGCCCGCTCGGGTCGCACCTGGTCGCGATCCGGACGGAGGCGTTCAGCTACCTGCCCGGGTTCGCCTTCGGCGCGGCGGCGGCGACGCTCGTGGGCCAGTACCTGGGCGCCGGGAGCGTGGCGCTCGCCCGACGGTCGGTGCTGATCTGCACCGCGGCGTCGGCCGCGTTCATGGGGGCCATGGGCCTGGTGTTCATCTTCTGGGGACGCGGGATCGTCGGACTGCTGAGTTCGCAGGAGGTGCACCTGACGCTCGTGCCGCCCCTGCTCTTCATCACGGGGCTGGTGCAGATTCCCTTCGCCGTGTCGATCGTGCTCCGGTCGGCGCTCCGCGGCGCCGGCGACGCCCGGGCGACCATGTGGCTCACGTGGGTGACGACGTACGCGCTGCGGCTTCCCATGGCGTACGGGTTGTCGGGGGTCGACGTGCCGCTGCCGGGAGGCGGCGTCTTCGAGAACCCGTTCGGGGAGGGGTGGGGGCTGCGGGGGTTGTGGATGGGGCTGTGCGGGGAGATCGTGATCCGCGCGGTGCTCTTCTCGGTCCGCTTCGGACGGGGCGCGTGGGAGCGGGCGCGCGTGTGAGAGCGCCCGCATCGAGCGGGATGGACTCCGCCCGCGTCAACGTCTCTACTTGGGAGCGCCGGGACCGGTGGGAGCGCTCCGGCCGGGGACGGCCGCGGGGGGCGTCGCGCCCTTGCGGGCGCGATCGAGGTCCTCGTCCTCCTCCGTCGCCCGCGTGGCATAGCCGGCGCGCGCCTTGACGCGCTCGAAGCCGAAGGCCGGTTCGGCGTCGGGGCCGGTCGCCTCGTCGAGCTCGCGGCGGAGGAGAGTCCCGTACGCGTTGGAACGGAAGGTGCGCATGTCCTCGAGGGCGATGGGCTCCTGGCCCAGGATCTGCACGACGCAGAGCGACAGCTCGCTTGGGACGGGCACGGTCACGGTCCGATCCGCGGCGTTCTCGGGGGTCGCCGCGGTCAGCGGTCCCAGGCGATCCGCCGCGGTCATCACCGCATCGCGGACGGCGTCGGACTGCAGCGGTCCCTCCCCGGCGCCCGCTGCGGAGCGTGAGATGCCGACGTACCGCCGGGGGGCGATCGCGTCGGCGGCGGGGCGGTCCCCCTCGGCGGGCTTGGCGAACAGCCGGCCCACCGCCTCGACGCCGTCGCTCGCGGCGAGGGCGGCATAGGTAGGCGACTCGGCGCGGAGGCGCTCGAACGCGCCAAGCCGGCGGAGGTCTCGGATCACCTCGTCGCGAACCTCGTCGAGCGACTCGGCGGGCTGCGACGGGCGGACGTCCAGGACCGTGATGAAGTAAAGGTCGCCGGCGTCGTCCTGCAACGCGGCCTCGAAGGGGAGCCCGACCTGGAGGCCGCTCGTCGATGCGGGGGTCAGCTCGCGGACCGAGGCCACGACGCGATCGATGGGGTCGAACGCGGCGGCGAGGCGGAGGACGGCGCCGCCGACGCCGGGCAGCGAAGTCAAGGCGGGGAGGGCCGTCCAGCCCGACGTCGACTCGACCGAAGGGGTGGGGATCCGGACGTTGCCGGCCATGGCGATTTCGTCCGCGAGGGTCTGGGCGAGGGCCTCGAACGACGGACGGCGAGAAGCCCAGTCGGCGGGCAGGGCCCGGTGCGTGCCGTCGGCGGGGAGCTGGCGGGCGACGGCCCGGACCTTGGCCTTGTACACACGATCGATGTCCGACAGGATGTCGGTCAGGCGTGCCTCGCGAAGATCGGCCTCGATCACGGCCCGCTCGGCCGCGAATTCCCCGGCGTAGCGGGCTCGGTTCTGGCGCCAGTGGACGTTCACGGCGACGGGGTCGAGGGGGATCGCCGCGGCGATCGCGGCGCGGTCGAGGCGCATCCATTCGAGCTTGACCTTGTCGGGCTGGACATAGCCAAAGCCGTGCTCGCCCTCGCCCGGCTTGACGGCGCGGTAGCGATCGAAGTGGGCCTGCATCTCGGCGGGGGTGGGCTCGGGGACCTCCGCGGCGAGGGCGGAAGCGGGGATCACCACGGCGTCGACGACGGCCCGGTCGATGAGCTTGCGCACCTCGGCCAGGGCCTGTCGGTCGGAGAGACGGGCAGCTTGGGTGAGCGACGTCATCAGGCGGGTGACGCCTCGGAGCCGGGCGAGGACAAGGTCCATCTCGCTCGCGCCGATCTTGGCGCGCCCGGCCCCGCCCGCGCGGGCCCGCTCGATGACCTGCGTCTGGCGGTCGAGGAGCTCCTTGAGGCGCGCGGGGTCGGCCCGGAGCTGGCGGAGGTAGAACTCGCCGCCTTGGCGGGAGAGGAGACCCGTCTCCAGCTCGGCCTGAGCGAGCTCGGGGATCCAGTCGACACCGTCGCCCGCGTGGCCGACGAGGCCGGCGCGCTCGGCCTCGCGCACCAGCAGGAACCAGTGGTCGGCACCGCGGACGCCCAAGGCGTTCACGAGGTTGGGGACGGTAGCCTTGAGGGCCTCGAGGGCGAGCTCGGCGTCGTATCGGTCCTTGCCGAGGATGGCCTCGCCGCCAACCAGCGTCGCGACGACTCGCTTGCCGGGGTCGGGCTGGAACATCTGGCTCGTCCCCGTGAAGAGGAACGAGATTATGAGGATCGAGCCGCCCACGACCAAGATCCACTTGTTGTACTTGCGGAGGGACTTCATCATGAGCGGCGGATCCAGGGGCTCGGGCGGGGGCGGTGGGGCGGTGGGGCCGGGGCCCGGCGCGGGGCGGAATTGGAATCGGCCGACCGGGGAGACCGATCGGCCGATGCGTGCGGCAGCGTCTGACCGAGCCTCGCCAACTCTACGTCGCCGGCGGTCCACCCGTCCGGGTGGTTCCGCGACGATGCGGGGTCAGCGGTAGAACTCGATGATGAGGTTGGTGTTGACGTCGAAGGGGATCTGGTCGCTCGTGGGCAGGGCCACGACGCGGACGGTCAGCTCGGCGGGGTTGAGCTCGATCCATCCCGGGACCTCGTACCCGGCGAGCGACTCCATCGCCTCCTTGGCGAGCTTCTGGGCCTTGGGCTTGAGGGTGATGACGTCGCCCACGGAGCAGGAGAAGCTGGGGCGGTCGGTCTTGCGGCCGTTGATGATGATCTGGCCGTGCGCGACGAGCTGGCGGGCGCCCCAGATGGTGCGGGCCAGGCCGGCGCGGCGGACGACGTTGTCGAGCCGGCGCTCGAGGAGCTGCAAGAGCATGTCGCCGGTGTTGCCGGGGAGGCGGGCGCCCTCGTCCAGGTACCGCCGGAACTGCTTCTCGAGCACTCCGTAGTGATACTTGAGCTTCTGCTTCTCGTTCTGGCGGATGCCGTAGTCACGCAGACGCCGGCCGCGGTACCCGTGCATGCCGGGGAAGGTGAGCTGGCGCTTGGACGTGTGCTTGGGCGTGTCCGAGATCGGAACGCCGACGCGACGGGAGAGCTTGAGCTTGGGACCGGTGTAATGAGCCATCGAGAGGTCTCCGTCCGCTGATCGGGAGGGCGTGGGCCCGTCCGTCAGGGTGCCGCTGGTTCCCGCCCATGGGGGGCGGTGGCGGCGATCGAGGCCGGGGTGCCGCGGCTGCGGTCCGGCGATCCGGGAAGCCGTGCGGATCCGGAACGTTCCGGGGCACAGGGTGGGATTGAAGGCCGCCACGGGCGGCGGGTCAACAGAGCGCTGGAGTAGCTGCGATGAGGAGCGGACGCCCGGCGGGTCCGGGCGTACCATGCCGACCCCGGCCGCCGGCCGATCCCGGAGACGCTGCCTTGGCCAAGAAGTCCTCGTTCCGCTGCAAGCTCGTGACCCCGACCGCCGCGCTGGTGGACGACCAGCTCACCTACGCCTCAATCCCGGCCCACGACGGGTTGATGGGGATCATGCCGGGCCGCGCGCCCCTGCTGGCGAGGCTGGGCGTCGGCGAGCTGCGGCTCGAATTCGCCGATTCCGAGAAGGGGGCGGGCGGGAAGCGGTCGTTTCTAGTTGAGGGCGGGTTCGCCAAGATGGCGGACAATCTGCTCACGATCTTGGCCGAGCGGGCGACGCCGACCGAGAACCTGACCGTGGCGGACGCCGAGGCGGAGCTCCGAGCCGCCCAAGGCACGCCCGCGGGCAAGTCGGTCGAGGTCCGGACGCAGGAGCGTCAGCGGGCTCGCCTCAAGGTGCAGCTCGCCAAGCGCGGCGGGGCGATCTGACGTCGGGGCGAGGCCGGGGATGGCCAACCGCTACCGCCGGCGCGACATCGCCCGGTTGATGTCGCGCTCCGCCTCGCGCTTGCTGATGGTCTGGCGCTTGTCCTGCGAGGTTTTTCCTCGGGCGACGCCGATCAGCAGCTTGGCGTAGCCGTTCTTGAAGTAGAGCTTGAGCGGCACGCACGTCATGCCCTTGACGTCGGTCTGCTTGGCGAGCTTCAGGATCTCGCGCTTGTGGGCGAGGAGCGTCCGGGGCCTGACGGGCTTGTGGCCGAGCGCCCCGGCGGGGCCGTACTCCCCGATGTTGACGTTGTGCAGCATCAGCGCGGGGGGCGCGACCTCGACCCGCACGAAGCCCTCGCCGAGGGAGACCTCGCCGTTGCGAACACTCTTGATCTCGGAGCCACGGAGCACGATCCCCACCTCGAGCGTCTCCTCGATGTGGTAGGAGAACCGCGCCTTGCGGTTCTCGATCGTGCGTTCGTCGGGGTTGTCGGGCTTGGTCGCCATCGGACCCCAATCGTACGCGGACGGCCGTGAGAGGCGTACCGTCCCCCATGGATCCCGCGGCATGGACCGTCCTTGGCTGCGGTGTCGGCCTGCCGCTGGCGTGGGCCACCGTCGCGTACACCCAGCTCGCCTCCAACCGAGAGGCCACGCGTCAGGCGTGGGCCGACATCGATTCCGAGCTGCGGCGGCGGCACGACCTCGTCCCGGCGTTGACCGAGGTCGTCCGCGGTCACGGCGTCCAGGACCGCGGGGCTGTGGACGACCTGCTCCGGCAGCGCGACGCCGCCGCGGGCATCCGCGACCCCGACGCCCGCGGGGTGGCGGAGAGTTCGCTCGCCACGGCCATCGGACGCGCCTTCGCCTTGGCGGCGCGGCATCCGGCCCTCCGCGCGGACCCGGCCTTCCTGCGCCTCCAAGAGTTGCTCGCGGCGGCGGAGGATCGCGTCGCCGGCTCCCGCCGCGCATACGACGACGCGATTCGCGAGCGCCGTCGCCTCGGCGGGCGAGTTCGCACGAGCCTCCTGGCCCGGCTCTTCCGAGCCGAGGGGGGCGTCCGTTCCTGCTCGCCCGCGAGGCCGAGCGGGTTGTGCCACGAGCGCACTTGTCGATGACCCAGCCGCGGATCGACGGCATCTGACCCGCACGGGCGGTCCGCGTGCCGTCAGTCGAAGACGACGCGGTTGCGAACCATCCCGATCCCCGAGACCTCGATCTCGACCTCGTCGCCGTGCTGTAGAAAGAGGGGGGGCGTTCTCGCCATCCCTACCCCGCTCGGCGTGCCGGTGAGGATCAGCGTCCCCGGGAGGAGCGTCGTCCCGAGGCTCAGCTCGCTGATGAGCGTCGCGACGTCGAAGATCATGTCGGCCGTCGAGGAGTCTTGCATCGTCGCTCTGTTGACCCGGCAGATCAGTCGCAACGCTTGCGGATCCGCGATCCGCGCCGCCTCGACGAGCTCGGGGCCGACGGGGCAGAAGGTGTCGAAGCCCTTGCCCCTGCAGAACTGACCGCCGGAGCCCTCGCGCTGCCACCAGCGCGCCGAGACGTCGTTCGCGGCGACGTATCCCAGGACGCACGCCAAGGCCTCGCTCTTGGGGACGTCACGCACGAGGCCCCCGTCCGGACGTCGGCCGACGACCACGCCAAGCTCGGCCTCGAAGTCCACCTGCGGTCGGTCCTGGCAGATCTTCGGGACGCGGATCTCGTCGCCCGAGAGGCATGCGGCCATCGGGTTCTTCGTGAAGACGACGGGGCGCTCGGGGACGCCGCGTCCTTGCTCGCGCGCGTGGGCGGCGTAGTTCATCCCGATCCCCATGACCTGACGCAGGGGGGTGAGCTCGCCCGAGGGGTGTTCGACGGCGACGCCGTACTGCACCTTGACCAGCTTCATCGCGGACTCCCCTCGAGGCTCGGCCGCGGCGAGCGGCTCACGGCCACGCGCTAGACGATATCGATTCCGCCCACGTCCGGGCACAGGCCCGCCGCGGCCCCGTCGCGGAGGATGCGGCGGATCGCGTCCCGTCCGGTCTTGTCCAGGCCGACGGTCAGGTCGGTCACGTACATCGCCACGTACGCGTCGATCCCCTCGATCGTCGGCGGCTTGGTACCGCTGGCCTTGGCATTCGCGGCGGCGAACGGGACGGCGTACTCCAGGCCCTCCTGACGATTCGCCAAGGCGTGGGCGATCGCCGAGCGGAGCGTGCGGACGACCTCGGCGGTCGATCCCTCGCCGAAGCGCTCGTCCAGATCGCGTCGGACGGCGTTGATGCCCAAGGGGAGCGGCAGGTTGGTCGTCTTCTGCCACCATTCGCCCAGGTCGGTCAACTGACGCAGGCCCGCGTCCTTGAACGTGACCTGCCCCTCGTGGATCACGAGCCCGGCGTCGGCGCCACCGTCTCGGACGGTGGGGATGACGCGGTCGAAGGGGACGTCGATGAAGCGGGAGCCGTCCCCGACCACGCTCTTGCCAAGGAGCAGGCACAGCGTCATGAAGGCCGTCGTCCGCCGCCCCGGCACCGCGATCGTCAGGTCGGTCAGCATGAACGAGCCCGCGTCCCGCAGGTACGCGTCGGCGTCGCGGCAGACGAGCTTGGGGCCGTACCCCTCGCCGAACGACGATCCGCATGAGGTGATGGCGTATCGGTCGCGGACGTCGGCGTAGGCCCGCGCGGAGAGGGCGGTGATGTCATAGTCCCCGACCTCGGCCGCACGCCGGTTGAACGCCTCGATGTCGCCCGGGATCGCTCGGAAGCGGAACCGACCGGTGTCGATCACCGCCGTCCTGCCCTTGGCCCGGGGTGTGCCGTCGGGATTCACCTTGCCCGTGATGGGCCACCACATGAAGGCGTCGTCGGGATCGGCGGAGTGCGCGAGGGTGAGGACGGGGCGGTCGTCTGCCATTGTCGGGGAGGGTAGCCAGAGTGGGCGTGGCGGCGGGTCGAGGGCGGTGCCCCACGCGGGGGCGGGATTCACCCGAAGATCCGCAACTGCTCGGTCTCGATCACGTCCTCGGTGACCGGATGCTCGGGATCGAGGCGGTACTCCCCGCTGTAGCAGGCCGTGCAATAGTGCCGCGCCGGGCGATTCATGGTGCCCAGCAGCCCCTCGAGGGAGAGGAACCGGAGGCTGTCGACGCCGAGATACGCCCGGATGTCGTCGACGCTGCGTCCCGTCGCGACGAGCTGGCTCCGGTCGGCGAAGTCGACCCCGAAGTAGCAGGGGTGCCGGATGGGCGGGCAGCTGATGCGGAGGTGGATCTCCCGCGCCCCCGAGGCTCGGAGCTGATCCATCTTGGCCTTGGTCGTGGTCCCCCGGACGATGGAATCATCCACGATCACGAGCCGCTTGTCCCGGACCAGCTCGTCGATGATGTTGAGTTTGAGGCGGACGGCCGCCTGCCGCTGCTCGGGGCTGGGCTTGATGAACGTCCGGCCGACGTACCGGTTGGGCACGATCGCCTCGCGGTACGGGATGCCGCTCGCCCGGGCGTAGCCCAACGCCGCGGACCGCCCCGAGTCGGGCATGGGGACGACGTAATCGGCGTCGGCGGGGGACTCGGCGGCGAGGGCCTCCCCCATCGCCTCGCGGCTGATCTGGACGTTCTGCCCGAAGACCCGGCTCGCGGGGTTGGCGAAGTAGACGTGCTCGAAGACGCAGTGGGCCAGCCGCTCGGCCGGCTCGGCGAAGCGGCGGCTCGAGACGCCCGCGTCCGACAGCGTCACGATCTCTCCGGGCTCCACCTCGCGGACGAACTGGGCGCCGACGACGCTCAGCGCGACCGTCTCGCTCGCGACCACGTGCTCGCCCGTGGGCAGGCGGCCGAGGACCAGCGGCCTCCACCCCCACGGGTCGCGGCACGCCTCGATCCGGTCCGGGAAGAGGAAGAGCAGGCTGAACGCTCCCTGCAGGTGACGGAGCGTCGCGGCGAGGGGGTCCGCCGTCCGTTGCTGCTGGGGGCTGGCCAGGAGATGGACGATGACCTCGGAGTCGCTGGTGGTGTGGAAGAGGTGGCCGGCCTCCTCGAACCGCTGGCGGACGGCGAGGTTGTTGATCAGATTGCCGTTGTGGGCGACCGCCACCTGCCCGCCGACATAGCTCTCCAGCAGCGGCTGGGCGTTGCACGCGAGCGACCCGCCGGTGGTCGAGTAGCGGTTGTGCCCGATCGTCCCACGACCTCCCTGCGCGTCGAGCTTGGCGAGCGTCTCGCCGTCGAAGATCTCAGGGACCAGCCCCATGCCAGTCAGCGCCGAGAGCACCCGCCCGTCCGACACCGCGATCCCAGCGGATTCCTGCCCGCGATGCTGCTGGGCGTACATCCCGAGATAGGTCAGGCGAGCTCCGGTCGGAAGGCCCCACACGCCGAAGACTCCGCACTTTTCCTTCTTCTCGTACTGCTCGTGGGGGGTCGGAAGGACGGGGAGTGCGAGGCGTCGCGCCATGCGGGGATCGTACGCTAGGGTTTGGCATCGGGAACCGGCTCCG
>Ga0105049_10006049_pt1 | contig 14092 bp, 4 predicted proteins | sample MAT06_FD_78087 | JGI IMG/M metagenome (GOLD analysis project Ga0105049, IMG submission 78087) | Freshwater microbial communities from Lake Fryxell liftoff mats and glacier meltwater in Antarctica - MAT-06 | ecosystem: Environmental > Aquatic > Freshwater > Ice > Liftoff microbial mat | place...
CACCGAGTCCGGCTCGCCGGCAGCCGTCCAGGTCCGGGTCTCCACCTGCCCCAACGGCAGGGTCCGCGACGCTTCCCGACCCATCCCGTCGAAGGTGAAACGCGTGCTGCGGCCTGCGGCGTCGGTCTGGGTGGTGCGGTTGCCTTGCTCGTCGTAGGCGTAGTTCGTGGTGGTCGCCGACGCGGAGCCGGCAGCAAGCACCACGCGGACGAGCCGTCCCAGGGCATCGAAGGCGTACTCCGTCCGGCGGCCGTCGGGATCGGTTTCGGCGGTCTTGCGTCCCAGCGCGTCGTAGGTAGCTTGCGAGCGCGGGTTGTTGGCGTCATTGCCGTCGTCGAGACCCGCGTCCGGATGGATCGTCGCGGTCAGGCGACCGGCGGCATCGTAATCGAAGCGCGTGGTGCGCCCGAGGGCATCGGTGACGGCAGTGCGGCGACCCGTGGTGTCGTAGATCGTCACCGTGGTGGCACTGCTGCCGTCGACCGCCGGCTCGATCACCTGCGTGCGGCGGCCGGCAGCGTCATAGCGGGACTCGGTGCGGCGGCCATTCTCGTCGACTGCGGCAACCAGGCGGCCCGCGCGGTCGTACTCGTTGCGTGAGCGCGGGTTGTCGGCGTCGGAGCCGGGTGTCGCGTCGGGATGGATGGTGTCGACCAGCCGATTCGCCGCGTCGTAGACCATTCGCGTGATGCGCCCCCCGCGATCGCGCTGCGAGACGAGGTTGCCGTTGGCGTCGTAGCCGGCTTCCTCGTACGTGCCATCCGGATAGGTCGTGCGGCTGGGATTGCCGCGGTTGTCGTAGGCCATCTGCATGCAGCGACCCAGCGCATCGCACTCCCGAACGGGCTTGTCGATTGGACCGTACTCGGTGGTGGTGGCCGACCCATCAGGCTGCTCGGTCCGCGTGACCCGGCCCTTGTCGTCGTAGGTGTAACGGTTAACGAGGGACTCGCTCGCCCCGCCGACGGTCCGCGTGCGCGTCTCGGTGGCGACGCGACCCATGGCGTCATGCGTGGATGTCGTTCGATTGCCGAGCGCATCGACCTCGGCAACGCGCCAACCGCGGTTCGCCTGGTCGAGTTCAAACACGGTGGCCTGGTTCGCGGCATCGGTCATGCGGGTGAGCTCACCGGTCTGCCCGGTACCGATACCGAGGTCGTACCCGAATACGGTGGTGTTGCCCAGCGCGTCGCGCGTCTGGCTCAGGAAGCTGGAGTTCGGGCGGTAGATGTTGGTCATCACGGCCCGACCGGCCGAATCGACCTGGGTCAGCAGGTTGTTGCGCGCGTCGAACGTGGACGTCGTGGTTTCACCCAGCGCATTCGTCTCGGTGAGCCGGTTGCCGCGCACATCGTAGGTCGACGTCGTGGACTGGCCGAGCGGGTTGGTCTCGGACAGCGTGTTACCGTCCGCGTCGTAGGTGCGAAGCGTCGTCTCGCCCAGCGCGTTGCTTTCGGAAAGGACGCGCCCCTCGTCGTCGTAGACGTAGGTCATCAGGTTCCCGCGGCGATCCCGCACCTGCTCGCGGCGGCCCGCGATGTCGTGCGTGTACTCGATCCGATGACCGTCGGCGTCGATCGTGGCGACCAGCCGACCGGAGTCGTCGTACTCGTTGCGGATCGCACGCACGCCGCGCGGGTCGATGATCTCGCTCAAATAATGCGGGAACGCGGCGAGTCCGTAGCGGAAGGTGGTGACCTGGGCCAGTGGATCGGCGAAGGATTCGAGGTCGCCCGCCGGCGTGTAGGTATAGGACAGGACCTCCCCATCCGGCAGCACGATGTCGTCGATGCGGCCGTTGGCGTCGCGCACGAACTGCACGCCGACCCCGCTGCTGTGCTGGATGCCACTCGCGGAGTAAGTCAGGCTCTGTCCGCCCGGCTCGACCACGCGGCGCACGCCGAAGTTCTGGTCGAGCTCGTAGACCACGCCCTCGGGCGTCGTGAGGCGATAGTTGCGCGGGTCCACCGGCTCGTTCGGGCTGTCGGGGTCGACGATGTTGTAGACGCCCGATCCGGCAATGGTGGCCAGCCGGACCAGGCCGTAGTCGGTCTGCTCCAGCCGGCTGTCGGTGCCGTCGATCGGCTCGTAAACGAGCTGCACATTGACCTCCGGCACCAGCTCGGTGCACTCGGGCTCGGCCTTCGCGCGGAAGCTCTCGACCTCGCCGTCCGGCAGGGTGACCGTCACGACCCGCGCGCCATTCGAGCGCGAACACCACTGGCCGAACGGGCCAGGGATCGGCTGGAAGTTGCGCCACGAGAAGCCCGCCTTGGCCGATTCCCGGATGCGCACGTTCTGGTAGTCCACGCTCCAGCCATAACCGAAGTCGAGCGGCTCGTTGCGCTGGCGCGTGTCATAGGTGCGCGTCACGCGAATCGGGATGCCCGCCAGCGGGATCGACACGTCCTCGAACGTCAGCGCGAAGTGGCCGACTTTCATGTCGCCGGTGACCCGCAGCACGACGGAGTCGCTGCTGACATTGCCACTGGCATCCGTGGCCTGCAGGATCAGCGTGTAGAGGCCATTCATCAGCAGCGTCGGATCGAAGGTGGCGATCTGCTGGTCGGTGAATGGTGTCGCACCTTGGGCGAGAATGGTGGGTTGGGCCGTGGGTGAGTTCGCCGGGCGAACAGCAAGAATCCAGCTGGCAAGATTGGCGTCGGTTGCGCTCCCGCGCACGGGACTGGGCGCGGTGACCTCGGCGTCATCCGCCGGAGCGAGCAGGCGAACTTCGGGGGCCGTGGTGTCGTTGGGATCAGCGACACAGAACTGCGCGCTGCGCGTTACCTGGTCAACCTCGTCCCCGACCGTCACCGCGAGCGTGCGGCAGCCGAAAGAAGTCGGCGCCACGATGACCGTGACGCCATCGGCATCGAGCGGCAGCGTGGTTCCAGGTGGCGTCATGGTCGCGGTCGTGCTCACCGGACCACCGGCACCCATGACGGCGACCGTGATCGTGACCTCACCGCCGGGCGCCACGATCGGCGGGGCGATCGCGACATCAGCCGACAGCGGGGCACTCGCGGAGACCACGTCGACCGACCAAGCCTGTTCGGCATAACCGTCTGCGTCAGCGACCCGGATCGCAAACGGGTATCGAACCGCAGAGGCAGGAGTAAACCGCAACTCGCCCGTCGATGCATCGATCACCGCACCGGGCGCACCACTGGACAGCGTCCAAACCAATGGATCGCCATCTGGGTCGCTGGCCGCGGGGACGTATCGGTACTGGCGGCCGACCTTGCCGACCGTCGGAGGCACCGAGCTGATGACAGGGCGCTGGTTGGCCGGCCGCTCAGTTACGTTGATCGTCGACGAGAGGCTGTCCACGCCACCGCGGCCATCGGACACACGCAGGGTCACAGTCTGCACACCGACCTGTGACGCGACTGGCGTCCAGGTAACAGCTCCGGTCGCCGGATCAATCGCCATTCCGGCTGGCGCTGCGGAAAGCGACCAGGCCAGGGTGTCCCCGTCCGGGTCGGTAGCCCGCGCCAGGAAGTTCAGGGCAAGCCCGACGCTCGCGACAGACGGGACTGGGGATTCGATGCGTGGTGCAGCATTTGGCAGCCGCACCACGAGGACGAACGCCTGAGTCGCTTCAGCGCCGAATTCGTCCTGGACCCGAATCGTCACCGGATGCGATCCCACCTCAGCCAATGTCGGGTTCCAGGCAACCACGCCGTCCGCGGTACTGACGGTCATTCCGCCGGGGGCCACCGTGAGTGCGAACGATAGGGTGTCGCCATCGGGATCCGAAGCGACGGCGGGATACCGGTACTCGCCAACCATGACCACCGTCAGCGGCATCGATTCGATCACCGGGGGCCGGTTCATGGCCAATCGAAGCGAATAAGTCGCCGTGGCTTCAAGACCGGAAATATCGGCGACGCGGACCCGAACGGTGTGGGAACCCATTTGTGCCGACGAGGGCAACCAGTCAACTTCGCCGGTAATCCGATCGATCTGCATGCCGGGAGGACCTGCCAGCAACTGGAAAGTCAGCGCATCCCCAATGTCCGGATCGGACGCCAGTACGCGCGACCGATACCTGAGGCTAATGCGCGCTTCGGGCAGCGCACTCGTGGTGATCAAGGGGGCATCGGGGCGATGGGCGACGCGAATCGCAAAGTCTTGCTGGTCCGCCAAACCCGCCGTATCCGCGGCACGCACTCTGAATCGGACAGCGGCGGTACGGTTGTTCGCATCATTGCATTCGACGACCAGCGCGCCGGGGTCGACCTCGGCGGACAGGTTAAGCGCGTCATTGCGCAATGGCGCGACTGGCGTCGCGTTGAGGACTACCTGCGCACCCGGATCCAGCGGCGGAACCGCCACGCTCGCGATCTCGACTACAACCGAATCCTCGTGACTGTAGACCGCCACGCGGGTGGCGGTCGATGGCGCTAGGCCACGATTGACGATCCTGACCGAAAACGCGTGCGCTGGCCCAGTCACGAGTTGAAGGTCGAACGCTGCGAGGTCGGCAAGTCCGAGCGCTTCGCGGCCGGGAAGTCGATTGACGCGATACGAGTTGTGCGTCAGCCAACCGCGCTCACCGGGGGGCGGAATGCGGAGGGCATCTGTTACGTTGTCTACGTGGTAGTTGTATTGGTTCCACAGTGGGCGGGTCGCGACCCAGCGATTCTGCACGTCCATGTACACCGCGACGCTTGCGCGGTCGTCCGCCTCGCCCTCGACAACCAGGTCAGCATGGCCGTCATTGTCGACATCGGCGACAATCGGGCTCTCCGCTGCCGTCGGCGACGTGTGGATCGCCTCGAAGACCGTGCGCCCGCTACGCCCATCGAAGACGCGCAAGCGGTCCTGATCCTGTGAGACCACCTCGAATTCCCCGTCTCCGTCAAAGTCGAAGGCCGTCGATCCGTTGGTGCCCGTCGAAACGTCGCGAATCGTGTTTGCCCAGAGAAGGTCGCCGACGTGGGAGTACGCAACGTGCAGATTCATCCCGATGAAGGAGACGTCGGGACGGAAGTCGCCATCCAGATCGGCGATGACCGGCGGACCGCCGCGCCTCATTGCCGGAACCGTCCGACTCCAGACTTCGCTGCCGTCGTGATTCGGGACCCTGATTGCGGTCGGCGCGCTGGAGCCGGTCACCACCGCGACAATCTCGGGATTCGTGTCCCCATCCATGTTCCCGACCGATGTAAGGACCCATTCTCCCGGAATCGACCACTGCAAGGCGCCGGATGCCGAGTAGACGTGCGGGCCGATGATGACCTCGCTGCTGCCGTCGCCGTCTAGGTCGACCGCTTATGTCAACGAGCGATTCCACGGCTCCACCGGCGCGCGCCAGCGCAGTGTTCCATCGGAATTGAACACCGACGCCTGCGCGAGGATCTCGGAGCGTCCGTCCCCGTCGATGTCGTAGAGCCCGATGCCGCTGTAGTTGAAGAGGTTGTACGCCACGGCACTGACGGCCGAGCGGAAAACGCGTTGCCCTAGGTGATCAAACGCGAGCACATGCCCGTCCTGGCCGAAAGCGACGATCTCAGGGTCTCCGTCGCCGTCAATGTCACCGATCGCTGGCGTGGAAGACGCGCGAGTCGCGGCAGTCGCGTTCTCCCACAGCTCGGAACCCGTCGCACCATCGAGCGCTACAAGCGTGCCCGCCGAGGAGTCGATCGACCCTAGGGTCGTATTGATCAAGACCACCGGCGAATCACGGCCATCGAAGGTGCCGTCACCATTGGTATCGCGCAAGGGCGCTACCAATGGCATCGACAGCGCCCTGAGGCGCGACCATGACCACTTCAGTATCGGAGCGAAAGGCGTTGCGCCGGGCCGGACTGGCTCTCTCCTGCAGGTTAGGTCGACGCGCTCAACTGACTGCTCCAATGACGAATCGGGTAACCAAGTCGTTAATCCACTTTGGCGGTCGACGTTCGCCGTTGTGGGTCCGATCGCTAGCGCATAGTCCAATGGGTCGCCATCCGGATCGACGGCATCGATGTCGTAGGTGAAGGGCGTGCCCTGGGAGGCGACCGTGTCAGGCGCGGTGACAATCCGCGGCGCCCGGTTGGCTTGGCGAACGTCGACCTGGAACAGCTGGCTGTCAACCGCACCCTGACCGTCGTCGACCCGCAACTCGACGCTGTGTGCACCGAGCCGTGCAGGCGCTGGTGTCCAGCGAATAGCGCCTGTGGCAGCGTCGATCGACATGCCTTCCGGCGCCACAACGAGCGTCCAGAACATCGTATCGCCATCAGGATCACTGGCGACGGCAACATACCCGTAGACAGCGCCGATGATTGCCGTGGTCGGCGCCGTACTGGTGATCACCGGCGGGCGATTGGGAACACGCACTTCGATGGCGATCTGCTGCGTCGCCTCGCCACCGCGCCCGTCGCGGGCGTACAGGATGGCGGTCCTGGTTCCCGCCTGGGCAGGCAGCGGCGTCCAGGTTATGGCGCCACTGGCGGCGCTTACAGTCATACCCGAAGGCGCATCTGACAAGGCATAGGACACCGGATCACCATCCGGATCGGTCGCGGTGGCGTCGTAGACGTACGCGGTGCCGACCTGCGCAACGCGCTGTGGCGTGGTCTGGAATACGGGCGGCCGGTTCTGCATCGTCGGCGCGAGCAGGAACCGCTGTTTGGCGAACAGTCCTGCCGGATCGACGGCGTCGACAATCACCTCGACCGGATACGCCTCATCCGCCGGTGGCATCCAGCGGATAACGCCCGTCGCCTGGTCGATCACCATCCCGGGAGGGGACCGCACCAGCACGTAGGCGAGCACGTCGCCATCGATGTCGGTCGCATCGACGTCGTAGCGGTACTCGCTACCAATCGTGACGTCGATACCCGGGATGGAGGTGATGCGCGGCGCATCGTTCTTTGGCCGCACGGTGATCCGCGCAACCGCAGGCGACGACTCGACGCCACCATCGTCGGCCACATAAGTGAACTGGTCGTCGCCGTGGAAGTCCTGCGCCGGGCGGTAGCTGGGGTTCGGCGGGGTGCCCGCGAGAGTCCCGCGCGCTGGCGGCGTCACGATGCGGAAGGCCAACGACGGGGAGTCGACGTCCTCGGCGAGCAAGCGCAAGTCGACCGGCGTGTCTTCATCGGTTATGGCGACAACCGCCAACGCGACTGGCGGATCGTTGACCGCCCGAACCTGGATCACGACCCGTGCCGACGGGGACTCCAGCACGCTATCGGACGCGCGGAAGAAGAACTCGTCGTCACCGGACAGGTTCGCGCGCGGCTGGTAGACCAGATTGGGTGGCGTTCCCGACAGAGTGCCGCGCGCCGGCTCGCGCACGATGCGGAAGCCGAGCGCGTCGCCGTCCGGGTCGGTGGCCTGCAGCGGCACGGCCAGTGCGGTGTCCTCATCGGTGGACAGCGTGGCCGGACTTGCGACTGGCGGGCGGTTGGTCGTGGACGGGGTGACGGTGATTTCGACACGTGCCGGCTCGGAGATGCGCCCGCCATCGGCGACGGTGTAGAAAAAGCGATCCGTGCCCGTGAAGCCTGCTGCCGGGTTGAAGGTCAGGGCGGGCGGCGTGCCGGAGAGCTCCCCATGCGTCGGACCAACCGTGATCTCGAAGGTGAGTGGATCTCCGTCCGCATCGACGCCCAGCAGTCCAATCGCGACCGGCTGTCCAGCCGTAGTAGTTACGAGTAAGTCGGTGGCCGATGGTGGGTCGTTATGGCAGTCCGCCCAGCCGAGGAACTCGAACGACACGCTGCCCTGGCCAGTGAGCGCCCACGTCGTCATGCGAACGCGCGCGAATCGCGCGATGCGGTAGTCAAGGTTATTGCCGTTGCCACGCGTTTCGGCCCAGGTCGGCAAAACGATGTCGCGACTGCGCAAACGCTCGAGTGCCGCATTGACCGCCGACGAGTTCATGTTGCCCGGCGCACCTTGGAGCCAGTCACCGACATTGGGCTCGCGATCGGCAGCATCATCCGGCTCGACGTAGCGCCAACTGTCGCCGGGTGGCACGAGGCTGGCCGCAAGCGTCGGCGCACTCGGCGAGCCGGCCCAGGTCGCCCACGAGAAGTTCCCGGCGCCGGTGCCGCGCGGCAGGTTCGCGACCGTTGCCGGCGGATTGAGCACAGCAAGGCGCGCATCCGGCACCGCGATCGGATAGATCGGACAAAAGTCGTTGAGGACCCGCAACTCGTAATCCTGCCGCGCGATGCCACCGCGACCGTCATCGGCCTTCAGTTGGATGGCATGCACACCAAGGAGTTGCGTCGTAGGCTGGAAGCGAAACGCGCCAGCCGACGCATCGAACTGATATGCCGTGGGCGCACTGAGTGCGCTCAGCAGCACCGCATCGTTGTCGGCATCGAAGACGATGGCCGGGTAGCGATAGGCCTGCCCGACGTCGGCAAGCACTGGCGGCATGCTCAGGAACACCGGCGCGCGATTGTTGCCCGCAACCGGCGCGATAATGCTGCTGTCGGACCACCATTGCGTTCCCGCGGCCTTGACGTCGACCTGCACCGCCCCCTCAAGCAGGCGGTGGGTCGCGGGCCCGCCAATGACCGGTGATCGAAGGATGGTTTCACTTCGTGCGGGGAGGGCGAACGCCACGGAAAAGTCGGTGCCTGGCGCTTCGATCTGGATCGTGCGAGGCGTGGCGCCGCTGTTGCGCAGGCGCCAGATCGTGAAGCGCTCGACATTGCGCTCGTCGCGCCAGCGGCCCAGCGACGTCAGGCGCAGACCGGTGCCGCGCTGCCCCGCGTCATCGCCGGTGAAAGCCGCGATGGACGTGCCCTGCTGGATCACGCGCGCATCGCGACGACCCTGGGCCTGCGCATCGGTGAGCGGCCCTGCGACGCACGCAGCAGCCAGCAGCCAGCCTTTTAGCCGGAGGAATCGCGACATGGTTTCCCCGATGGGGCGCATGCGCCCCGAGCCGTTCGCCCCGCACGGAGCATTCGTTGTGGTGTGTCGCAAGGCTTCGGCCGCGGCAGGCAGGAGTCCTCCCGAGCGGGCGGCCGGTGACGGGCGTGCAGCGGTTTGAAACGCGCTTCGGCCGGCGTCGTCGAGTGATCGACCCTTGGCTGCTCTGGCGCATGGAACTGCGTCTGTCCGGAGTCCCAAGAGGCCCTTCCGGTCGATCCATCGATTGGACGACACGCTACAATCCCCCGCCACAGCGCTGCTGCGGCACAACGATCCTTGTCGGGCGGCGCCAACGGCCACCCTTTCTCCCACCCAGCGTGCCCCCACGCCTTGCGGCAGCAACTCAACGCTACGCCTCGCGTGAATGCCCTGTCAACCATGCGGAGCTCTTAATTGGATCCGCCTTCGTTCGCGGCCCGCTTTGCACGCGTCTCTGCAGCAGCTTTCCCGCGCTTCGTGGCGGTAACTCCGGCGCCGTCCTGAGTCGATCACGAACCTGTAGGAGGGCGCCGCGCTAGGCTCTGCCGAATGCCCCCGATCTCCCTATACCTCCACATCCCATGGTGCGTGCGCAAATGCCCCTACTGCGACTTCAACTCGCACGAGGGCGCGGGCGCACTGCCGGTGGATGACTACGTGGCGGCGCTTGCCGCCGACTTGGCGGCGGATGCGCACTACACCGCGGGGCGACGGATCGACACCGTGTTCTTCGGTGGTGGCACGCCGAGCCTGTTCTCGCCGGACGCGATCGGCCGGATCCTCGCGGCGGCGGATCGAATCGTGCCGTTTGTGTCCGGTGCCGAGATCACGCTGGAGGCCAACCCGGGCACCATCGAGCACGGGCGCTTCGACGGCTATCGCGCGGCGGGGATCAACCGCGTATCGTTCGGGGTGCAGTCGTTCGACGACGCGGCGCTGCGGCGCATCGGCCGCATCCACGGCGCCGACGACGCCCGCCGCGCAGTGCGCGAGGCGCAGGACGCGGGGCTATCGAACCTCAACATCGACCTGATGTATGCGCTGCCGCAGCAGGGCCTCGACGGCGCGCTGCGCGACGTGGCCGAAGCCATGGCGCTGGCACCGGCGCATGTCTCGCACTACCAGCTCACGCTGGAGCCGAACACGCTGTTCGCCGCACGCCCGCCGGTGCTGCCGGACGATGATGCGGCGTGGACCATGCAGGAGGCCTGCCAGGACGCGCTAGCGGCATCCGGTTACGCGCAGTACGAAGTGTCGGCGTACGCGCGTGATGGCGCGCGCTGTCGGCACAACCTCGCGTACTGGTCGTTCGCGGACTACCTCGGCGTCGGCGCAGGCGCGCACGGCAAGCTCACGCTCGCCGACAGCACGGTGCTGCGCACGAAAAAGGCGATGCTGCCGCGCTCCTATCTCGATCGCGCCGCGGCGGGCCAGCCCTTCGGCAGCACCGAGGCAGTAGCGCGGGAGCAGCTGCCGTTCGAGTTCATGCTCAACGCGCTGCGCCGGCTCGATGGCTATCCGGTCGGCGATTTCAGCGCACGCACCGGGCTCGACGACGCATCGATCCGCGCACCGCTCGACGCGGCCTTCGCACGCGAGTGGCTTGAATGCGCCGCCGGGCACGTGCGCGCCACCGCGCTGGGCCAGCGCTTCCTCAACGACGTGATTGCATCCTTTCTGCCATGAGCCTTGAATTCGTCACCCTCGATTGCCCTTACTGCGGCGAAGCCTTCGACAGCAGCGTCGATACCTCCGGCGGCAGCCAGACCTACACCGAAGACTGTGCGGTGTGCTGCCGCCCGATCGTGGTCAGCGTTACTGTCGAGGTCGATGACACGCTGGGCGAGGTGCGCACCCGGCGCGAGCAGGACTAGCGCGATGTCAACGTTGCGCGACGCGCAGCGAGCGCCTAGAGTGCGCGCATCGCAAGGTGCCCGCGTCGACACGAGCAGGTGAAACGGGAAGCCGGTGGAAATCCGGCACTGCCCCCGCAACGGTGAGTCGGCCAAACGCTGTCATCAAGCCACTGCGCGAAAGCGTGGGAAGGCGATAGCGCTGGCACCGCAAGGTGCCACCGATCAGTCCGGAGACCGGCCTTGCGACCGTGCCGCAGCTTCCCGCCGCGGCGCGGGTCGGTTCGCATCGCGGAGGGCGGTGCCGGATGGGTTTCCACCGGCATCCCTGCGTGGTGCCGATACCTTTCCGTGTGGTCCTCCGTCTGCGCCCGGCATTGCCGCGGGTGTGCGTGTTCGACGGAGTTTTTCCATGCGTGTTTTTCTGATCTTCGCGGCCCTTGCGGCCGCCGCCCCTGTTTATTCGCAACCGGTTGTGCAACCGGCGGTCACTGTCACGGCCACCCGGCGCGCACAGACGGTCGATGACACCCTGGCCAGCGTCACGGTGATCGCACGCGCCGATATCGAGCGCAGCCAGGCGCCCGATCTGTTGACCTTGCTGCGCAGCGTGCCGGGCATCGATGTCTCGCGCACCGGCGGCGAAGGCCAGACCACCACGCTGTTCCTGCGCGGCAGCAACTCCAACCAGACCCTGATCCTGATCGACGGCGTGCGTGCAGCCTCGCTCAACACCGGCGCATTCGCCTTCGAGCACCTGCCCCTGGGGCAGATCGAGCGCATCGAGATCGTGCGCGGTCCGCGCGCGAGCTGGCACGGGTCGGACGCGATCGGCGGCGTCATCCAGATCTTCACCCGTGAACCGCGCGGTGCCTCCCTGCGCCTGTCGGCTGGCCGCTGGGGTCGGATCGAAGGCAGCGCCAGCTACGCCATGGGCGATGCCGATGCCGGCCTCGGGCTGACCGTGGGTGCGATCGAATTCGATGGATTCTCGGCGCAGAAGCCGGGCGGTTTCTCCTACGATCCCGACGACGACGGCTACAGCAACAGCAATCTCGGGCTGCGCGGCCAGCGGATGCTGGGCGAGCAGCGGATCGCTGCGCGGCTGCTGGCGACCCGCGCCAAGGTCGACTTCGACCAGGGCCGCTCGGCGATCGATACCGAAGTCGGCGGAATCTCGCTGGAAGGACCGTGGGGCGCGGCACTGCGCCAGCGCACGGTGCTCGGATTCTCGCGCGAAGCGCTGGACACCCCGGTCTTCGGCAGCGCGTTTCGCAGCCGCCGCAGCAGTCTCGACTGGACCGGCGATCTCGCACTCGGTGAGCGCGACAGCCTGGTGTTCGGCGCGAACTGGCTGCGTGAGCGTGGCAGGGCACTGAGCGTGGGCGAAGGCCAGACCGTGTGCGACTACTGCCAGTCGCGGATCAATCTGGGCGTATTCGCCAGCACCCAGGGCGCGCGCGGCGCATTCGACTACCAGGCCGCTGCGCGGATCGACGACAACTCCACTTTCGATGCCACCGGCACCGGGCAGCTGGCGTTCGGCTGGCGCCCCGCGCAAGCCCTGCGCACCTTCGCATCGATCGGCCAGGGCTTTCGCGCGCCGAACCTCAACGAGCAGTACTCGCCCGGTTTCGGAGGTTTGTTTGCCGGCAATCCCGAGCTCGACCCGGAACGCTCGCAAAGCGTCGAACTGGGCGCGGACTGGCAGCTGGGCGCGCATCGGATCGGCGCGCGCGCCTATCGCGCGCGGGTGCGCGATCTGATCGCCTTCCAGGGCGGATCGACCTTCCAGGCGGTCAACGTCGCGCGCGCAGCGCTGGATGGGATCGAGCTGCGCTGGGACTGGCGCACGGACTCATGGCGCATCGATGCCAGCGCCACCGTGCAGGACGCGCGCGACGCGACGACCGACCTTGACCTGTTGCGTCGCCCGCAGCGCAAGTTCGCGTTCGGCGTCGAACGCGACTTCGGCAGGCTGATCGGCGGCGCACAGTGGCAGTACGTGTCGTCGCGACGCGATTTCGCGGCCGATCTGGCCGGTTACGCCCTGCTCGATTTGCGCCTGGAATATCCGCTGTCCGACGCCTGGCGGGTCGGCGCACGACTCGACAACGCCACCGATCGCGACTACGAACTGGCCGCAGGCTTCGCGACCCCCCGCCGGGCCGTGCAGCTGACCGTGCGCTACGAAGCACCTTGAGTACGCCCGTTTGCGCGGCGCCCGATGATTACGTCGATGGGCACGCTATGGGGTACTGGGCCAGCCGGTCGACGTGCCGAGATCGGTGCGCCCACTGGCGCCGCGCTGGCTGCGTGCGGCGCCAGAAGGTCGGCGGTATCCCGCTCTGGCCTTTCTTTTCCCGCCGTGGCTACAATCGTTGGCCTTCGCCGGAATCTGCCACGCAGCATGGACAAACTCGGACCAGCACGCGGCAAGCGGCAATCGGAGAACGACCTGCCTGGCCTGCGGCAGGCCCGCCTGCCGCCGCGTCCACGGGCGGTGCTCGAACAGATATTGACCGCGTCGAGCGCCATTCTCGAACGGGGCATCGCCGCGACCTTCGACGAGGCCGAGCAGCAATTGTTCAAGCAAGCCGAGCAGGCGCGCTCCGGTGACCAGCAGCGTCGCTGCCTCGAAGCACTGCGCGAGATCCGCCGCGGCCGTTCCGATGTCGCGCCGCGCTTCGTGATCCGCCTCGAGGCCGCACTTGCCACGATCGACAAATCGCATGCAGCACCGGAATTCTCGCGCGCCAGTCGTGGCCAGCGCGACGAACTGGTGCTGGTCGAAGAAGAAGCGTTCGAGGAGTCGCTGGCACTGCAGGAAGTCGCCTCGCGCAGCGAAATCCGCAACAGCATGCTGCTGTTTGCGCTCGGCCAGCGCTTTGGCGTGCTGGCTGGAAGCAAGGCCTTCGAGCCCGACGAACTGCCGGTCGGGCCGCACCGCATTTGCGACTGTTTCCGCGATGCGGTCGGCTGTATCGACATCGGCCTTGAGTTCCGCATCGTGCTGTATCGCGCCTTCGACCGCGCCTGCTCGGCGGTGTTGACCAAGGTCTTCGAGACCGTCAACCAGATCGGTATCGAGCAGCGTATCCTGCCCAACCTTGCGCTGGTTCCGGGTCGCGGCAAGCGCGATGCGTCGCCTGTGGGCGGCGCCGCTGCCAAGGCCGCGGGCACACATACGGCCGCCGAAGGCAAGGAACGCGTCAAGCATCAGGACGCGCCAACGCAGCTCGGATTCGGCGGCTATTCGTCGCAGGCGAGCCATGGCGCCGGCACCAGTACTCGCGCCGGTCATTCTGGCGGCCCGCAGGCCGCAGGTGCCGCGCCCGGTCCTCCGAGTGGGGCCGCACCAGGTCCCG
>Ga0105049_10006050_pt1 | contig 14092 bp, 5 predicted proteins | sample MAT06_FD_78087 | JGI IMG/M metagenome (GOLD analysis project Ga0105049, IMG submission 78087) | Freshwater microbial communities from Lake Fryxell liftoff mats and glacier meltwater in Antarctica - MAT-06 | ecosystem: Environmental > Aquatic > Freshwater > Ice > Liftoff microbial mat | place...
ACCGGCCTCAAGCCCTCCCAAGTCGTGGACATGCTCACCCTCATGGGCGACACCGTCGACAACGTCCCGGGCGTCGTCGGCGTCGGCGACAAGACGGCCGCCTCCCTCCTCGCGCAGTGGGGCACCCTCGACAACCTCATCGCCCACGCCTCCGAGATCAAGGGCAAACGCGGTGAACGCCTGCGTGAGGCGATCCCGCTCCTCCCCCTCTCCAAGACCCTCGTCACCCTCCGCAGAGACGTCCCCATCGAACTCGATCTCGCGCTCGCCGCCACCAACCGTTTCACGCTCTCTAACCTCATGCCCCACCTCAAGGAGTGCGGCTTCAACCGCTACCAAGATGAACTCCGCGTCCTCACCGGCGCAGGCACCTCGGGCAGCCCGAAAGGAGCGGCCTTCGCCGACCCCGACCTCTTTGACGCACCCGACGCCGCGCCGGCGGCCAAGCCCGCTCCCCGAAAGCCCGCCGCGCCAACCTTCGGCTTCGGTCCCAGCCTCTTCGATGGCCTCGCCGCCGACACACCGGCCGTCACCGCCCAATCGGGCGACTATCGCGCCGTCCGTACCCCCGCCGACTTGGACGCCCTTGTCACGCTGATGCGCTCGGCCCCCATCTTCGCCCTCGATACCGAGACGACCTCGCTCTCGCCCCGCACCGCCGACCTCTGCGGCATCTCCATCGCCGTTCACCCGGGCACGGCCTTCTACATCCCCATCCGATCCCCCCAACCCGCCGATCACCTCGATGAAGCAACGGTGCTCAGGGCTCTCCGACCACTCCTCGAAGACCCGACGCTCCCCAAATGCGGCCACAACCTCAAATACGATCTCCTGATCTTCCGAAAGGCCGGCGTCGAACTGCGAGGCCTGGCAGCCCCCACGGCCTGCGACTCCATGGTCGCCAGTTACCTCGTCGATGCCTCGCGCAGCAGCCACTCCCTCGACGCCCTCGCCCTCTCCCTGCTCGCCCGAACCAACATCTCAATCACGGAACTCATCGGCAGCGGCAGCAACCAGCGGCTCTTCTCTGAAGTGCCCGTCGCCATGGCCGTCACCTACGCCGCCGAAGATGCAGACGTCGCCCTGCAACTGCACGATGCGCTGATGCCCCAACTGGCGGAAATGGGCCTCACCAGCCTCATGGCCGACGTCGAGATGCCGCTGGTCGAAGTGCTCGCCGAACTCGAATGGAACGGCATCACCGTCAACGCTTCGGAACTCGACCGCCAAAGGCTGCGCCTCCAGGCAACCATTGACGACCTCCTCAAGCGGCTGGTCAAGGAGTTCATCGCCGCACTCGGACGCGGCGTAGACCCAGACAGCCCCAAGCAACTCGCACTCGCCTTGTTCAACAAACCGACCGACGATCCGCCGGGACTCGGAATCAAAGGTCAACGCCGCACGAAAACCGGCTTCAGCACCGACGCTGAGGTGCTCGAATCACTCGCCGAAGACGACTCCATCGCCACACCCATCCCCAAACTCATCCTCGAGTACCGCCAACTCAGCAAACTCGTCAGCACCTATCTCGTAGCCCTCAAGGAAGCCATCCACCCGGGCACCGGCCGCATCCACGCGAGTTTCAATCAAACCGTGGCCGTCACCGGCCGCCTTGCCAGCAGCGACCCCAACCTCCAGAACATCCCCATCCGCACCGAAGTCGGAAGAGAGATCCGCCGAGCCTTTGTGGCCGCGCCGGGCAAGACCCTCGTCACCGCCGACTATTCGCAGATCGAACTCCGGCTCTTGGCCCACCTCTCACGCGACCCCGCCCTCATCCGCGCCTTCGAAGAAGGTCAGGACATCCACACAGCGGTGGCCGCCCAGATCCACAACATCACGCCCGCCGAGGTCACGCGCGAACAGCGCAGCGGAGCCAAGATGGTGAACTTCGGCATCGTCTACGGCGTCACCTCCTTTGGCCTCGCCCGCCGCTTGAAGACCGGCGAGCGCGAAGCCGCGGCCATCATCGACGGCTACAAACGCCGATTCGCCGGAATCACCACCTTCCTCCAAGAGTGCATCGAACAGGCCCGTGCCAACGGCTACGTCGAGACCATGCTCAAACGCCGTCGCCCCATCCCCGAGATCGATGCCCGCAACCCCTCCCGCCGCTCCTTCGCAGAACGCACCGCCATCAACAGCGTCGTACAGGGTTCCGCCGCCGACCTCATCAAACTGGCAATGGTGGACCTCCACGCCCGCCTCTGCCCGAGGGCGGCCCACCGCCGGGGCGGCCGTCCGCCCGAGATCGCCGGTACCGACATGCTCCTCCAGATCCACGATGAACTGGTCTTCGAGGTTGACACCAACGTTGCCGAAGCGGCCCGCGACCTCATCGTTCAACGGATGGAAGCCGCCATGGTGCTCACGGTCCCGCTGAAGGCCGATGCCCACATCGCCCAGAACTGGTTTGATGGAAAGTAACGTTGGCGGAAAGTAAAGCGCCAGTCAACCCTCACCGGGCGATCGGCGGCGGCACCATGGGCCACCAACTCCCGCACTCGGGGCAGTGTTCGGGGCCAAGCCAGAACGTCTCGCCATACTCCGGCGGCATCGCCGACACCAAGTCGCCGAGTTTGTACCCGCAGTCCGGGCAGATTTTGGAGATCAACACCGTGGTAGACGTCACAGCGTCCTTTCGCAGCCTCACAATCGGCCACACCAGCACTCCGCACACGGTCAACATGCCCACCACCGCAAGCCATTCAAACCCGGCGCACAACAACCCAAGACCCAACAGGGGCCCCGACGCGATCGCCACCGCCAGCGTGAAGGGCGAACACGCGATCCGAACCGCCGTCGAACCGAGCGCTGTGGCCCGATGGGTCCACATGCCCCGGCGTTCGTGGAGGTCCGCCGCGAGGGTGCGAAGGGCGAGCATGCGCCGGTCCATCGGCGTGCCCTCGGTAAGGCATTGAAAGCACTCGGCCACCGCCCGCGAACGCGCAACCGCCCGGGCCCGCTCAGGCGTCTCGCCCGGCTTCAGGAAGGCCAGGTTAATAGTGGTATAGGCGATGTCGAGCCGGTCCCACGCAGAATCTCGTCGGTCGGTGCTCACTTGGGCCGAATATACGCCGGATCGGACGGCTGGATGTCGCCGCCAACCTTCGTACCCTTGGATCGCCCCATCGAAGAAACCTCTTTGAACTCCTCCCCAATATGACCGCACCCGCCACCGAAACCTGGACAACCCGCAAACTGCTGGCCTGGATGAACAAGGCCTTCGTGACCAAAGGTCTCGACCAGCCGCGGCTGTTGTCCGAGATGCTGATGGCCCACGTGGTGGGGTGCGAGCGTCTCCGGCTCTACACCGATGCAGACCGACCGGCCTCGCCCATGGAGCGCGACATGCTGCGCGACCTCGTGGGTCGTGCCCTCAAGCACGAACCGGTGCAGTACCTCGTCGGGTCCGGTTGGTTCTTCGGTTTGGAGTTCAAAACCGACCGACGGGCATTGATCCCGAGGCCGAGCACCGAAACGATCATCGAGCATGTGCTCCAGCACCACCGGGCCTCGCACGGGCCGAGCAACCAGACGGGCGAGGGCCTCCTGATCGCGGACGTCTGCACGGGTTCGGGTGTCATCGCGGTCACGCTGGCCAAACGCCTGCCCTTGGCCCGGCTGGTGGCCACCGACCTAAGCCCGGACGCCGTGGGATTGGCAAAAGAGAACGCAGCGCGCCACGCGGTCGCCGATCGTGTCACGTTCCTCACCGGCGACCTGTTGCGCGCATTGGCCGAGTTCCCGGCCACCGCAGGCGAACATAGCCTCGACTACCTCGTCAGCAATCCGCCCTACATCCCCGACAACGAATGGGACGCCGTGGAACCAAACGTCAAAGAACACGAACCGCATCTCGCACTCAGGGGAGGCGCGGACGGGCTTGATCTCGCGCGTCGGTTGCTTGCCGATGGCCCGAAACTGCTCAAGCCCGGAGGTGTCCTCCTCATCGAGGTCGCGGATGCGAGCGCGGAGAAGGCCTCGGCGATCGCCGCGGCACACCCGCTGCTCACGGACGTCAAGATCCTTCGCGACTTCGAGAACCTCAAGCGTGTGATCGTCGGGGTTGCACCCCGCGCACGCGGGTAAGGACGTAGCGAGACGCACGGAGGGCATAATTATGCTGGTTGTTGAGGGGCGATCGCTGGGTTCGAGTCGGCCGCTATTTGCGGAATGGGGGGTGCCACCGCCGCCCCGGATTGATCCGGCTGATGGCGGTATGACGCTCCGCGAATTGATTTCGCATGTCGTGCGGAATGAGGTGGAGGCCTTTCGCGAGCGACAGGAGGCGCGTCGGTTGGACCGTGTCATGACGCGGCGGCAGGTTGAGGAAGGGGTGGCGAGGGGGCGGATTTCGCCGGAGGGTCGGGGGGTTTCGCAGCGGGTGGATGAGGACGAGGCGGTCGCGGCGGCGTTGCTGGCGTTCCAAGACGGGATGTACTTGGTCTTGATTGACGGGACCGAGCAGCGGGAACTGGATTCGGAAGTGTTTGTGCGCGACGACAGCCGCGTGACGTTTGTACGGCTGGTCTTTTTGGCGGGGGGATGAGGGATGATACAGGGTTGGGAGATTCGGGAAGAGCGCAAGTCCAGGATGGACGAGGCGTGGGTGACGTCGGCGGTGGACCTGCTTGCGGCGTTGCCATTTGACGAGCGGGAGACAATTGCTTGTGCGCTCGACGAGAAGCGGCACAAGCGATTGCGCGAAGAGAAAGTTGAATTGCCCGAGGGCATTCGACTGAAGTATTTCCATTTCTCGAATATCCAGGCGATCGCGGGAAGGATGCTGCTGGCGAAGCCGGCGGCGGAGCGGCTGGCGATTCTGGAGATGTTGTCGCCGCTCAACGGGTGGGCGATTGAGGCGGGCCTTCTGGCGTTGCGGCACAAGCCGCTCGGGCCGGCGATATCGAGAACGACGGTGCGAGCCGGCGAGGGCGAGCTGCTTGAGAGGGAGCGGGCTCAGTGGCTGTTGCCGGCGATTGCGACGGTGGGGTCGCTGCGTGTACCGCTGGCGGAGATGGCGGGACTGTTCGGATCTTGGCACGACAAGTTAGAGGTGTGGTCGTGGGTGCTTGCCGGAGCGATTGATGCAGGCGGGGAACGGGGTGAGGGGGTGTATCGCGCGCTGATGGAGAGCGTGCGGGGGGAGGGTGTGGGTGATGGCACAACGCTGCCGCAGATTCATGCGCTGCTGCGGTGCTCTCGCGTTGAGGCTTGGGAGTGCATGGAGCGGCTGCTGCTGGGGGCGCAGCGGCAGGAGGGCCTGCGGCTTGCGATTTTGGGATTGCTCCATCAGTCGCATCCGGGGGCGTTTGCGCGGCTTGCGGGCGTGATTGTGGAGGACAGGTTGTGTCGTTTTTCGTCGGTGGTTCGTGCCGCGAACGGGTGGTTTGGATTGGGATGGGACTTGAACGCGCAGGGGTTTGTGGAGCGGCAGTTGGGAGCGGTGGTTCGGTATTTGAGGGAGCCGGGGGAGCGAGAGACGGCGGTGAAGCGAGGGACGACCGAGGAGGTGTTCTTTGCGTTGTGGGCGGCCGGGTTTGAGAGTGCGGATTCGCTGATCTCGCTGGCGGCGAGGGCGTTTGCGGACAAGCGGGAGTCGACGCGGTATGCCGCGGCGTGTGTGCTTGCCCGAACAGGGATGAGTTCGGCGACGGACCTGCTTCGAACGGTTCTTGACGACCCCGAGTTGCGGGTGGCGTTGGCTGCGGCGACGTATTTCGGAACGGTGCTGGGGCGTGGGAAGGAGAAGCCGAATGTCGTCGAATTTGAGGCGTTGGAGCGGTTGCTGCACCGGGTTGAGAATCGGAAGCAGCGGATTGTGGTGGACGAATCGGAGGCGTTTGTTGCGCTGCCGGACCGCGGAGCCTTGACGGCGTTGATGTTGGATTATTGTCCCGCGTCCGAGTTGCGGCGGATGCTCCCGTATGTCGACCGGATGGAAGACTTGACGCGGCGCGAGTTCGTGCTGAGGCTGGAATTCTGTCGGAGATTCGGTCCTGAGGACGGCGATCGTGACGGGCAGGAGAGTGACGGGAAGGAGTTGCCGGTTGCGGTGCGACGGCTCATTCTGGGTTTTCATGGTGACCCATCGAATGTCGTTGCTTCGGCGGCGATGTCTGCCATGAAACGGCAAACGTTGGAGGATGATGAAGTAGCGGTGCTAAAGGTGCTCGCGAGGCGGAACGCGCCGCAGTTACGTGCGCTGGTGTTCGAGCGGTTGCTGAAGCGGCCGCCAGAGCGGGCGGTGGAGTATGCGGGCGAGTTGCTCGAAGGAAGGACCGAGGCGAGCAGAGTGCTGGGGCTTGAGCTTTGTGTGAGCATGGTGCAGCGCAAGAAGGGAACCGGGCTTGCGAAAGACCTGGCTCGGAGGTTTCGGGCTTCGGGGAGGGAACTGGGCAAGCGTGAGCAATTGCTCGTTGCGACATTGGTTGGCGTGGAGGGAGAGCAGCCCAGACGGGCGGGCGCGTTTGGGTTGGTTGACACTGCGAAGTTGACGAAGCCGGTGACGCCTCGCGCGCTGCCGGTGCTGAAGATGACCGATGCGGCATGGGAAGTGTTGGCGGACTTTGTGCGGATTGTGAACACGAACAAGGCGCGGATGCTGCGACAGTGGGAGGGCGCGTATGCGGTGCTGCTTGGGAACATGTATCCGAGTAGTTCCGATCTGCCGAGAGACGGTGAGTCGATCGCGGAGGGATGGGCCCGGTGCCCAGCGGCGGACCTCCTTCAAGAGTGGTTTGCGACGCGGCGGCCGGAGACGCGAGATGCGGACGGTTTGGAGTTGCTGCGGGCGGCGCTGGTGCCAGCGGGGTATCGCCGATCTGGCGGGCAGACCGTTCATGGGATTCAGTGGCCGAAGCGGCTCGTCGATGCCGCACACGCGGCGGGGATGGACCTTGCTGTGCTGAGTCGGCCGTCGGTCGAGATGTTCCGGGCGTGGGCGTTGTGGCTTGAAGGGGATCGTGGATATGCCAAGATCTTGCTGGACTCGGCGGAGGGAGCGCTGCATTCCGGCGCGGACTTGCCGTTCACGGAAAGTACATCGGCGGATTATGCGTTGCCTCGCATCGTGCCGGATGACGAGATTTACGCGCGGCCTAACAGTTGGATTGGGTGTCTGCAGTGGTTAGAGGATTCTGGACTTGTGGCTCGGGATCGGACGAGAGCGGAACGGGTGTGGCGGTTGGCGGTGTCATCACGGGCGATCTTTGTTGCGCGCACAGCGACGCTCGTCGACAAGAGTCGGCACTGGGTGGCGCGGGAACTTGGGGAATGGCACTTGGCGTCCATGACGCTGGAGCGGCTGTTGGACGCGGTGCTGGTGGGCTGCATGAGCGAGGATGATGTGCTTGATGTGTTCACGCAGGCCGAGGCGAACTATGAACTGATTCAAGGGTGGGCCATGGCTTCGTGGCAAGCGACCGTGCGGACGGTGGTGGGACCGCCGAGTGCACTGGCGCTTCAGCGGGCGAGAGAGGCCGTCGGACGCGCGCATCCCGTGGTTGTTTCGGCTTCGTCGCGCCTCCGGCAGCGGATTGTTGATGTGGAACTGTCAAGAACCGAGGTGCCGACGGAGGCATCGGGGTTTGCCCGTTCGATGATGTATTCGGGCGGTGCCGACGTGTGCGTGCGGTGCTTGGCGGCGCTGCAGCCGCAAGGGCCGCAGCGGGTGGTTGAATCAAACGACTATTCGAGGCGGGGTGTGCTGACACATTTGGTGGCGGCGTCTTATCCAGCGGCGGATGAAACGCCCGAGAAAGTTGCTTCGCTCGCCAAGGCGGCGGGGCTGACGGAAAAGAGCCTGAGTGTGCTGGGCGTGCTTGCTCCGCAATGGGTGGAACATGTTGAGAAGGCGCTTGGGAAGGGCTGGGTTGGCTACGAGGATGCCGTCTGGTGGGTGCATGCTCATCTTGGCCCTGCGCAGTATGGAACGGCTCAGCACCTCATCGAGAAGCGGAACGCGATTGTTGCGGAGCGCACCCGGCTGAACAGTGCCGACGTGGCGGACGGGGCGGTGGACGCGGATTGGTTCTGGCGGGTTCTGGATGTGCTTGGTCTAAAGCGGTGGGGCATGGTGAGCGATGCCGCGGGGTATGGGCGAAACGGGAACGCCTACACGCGGGTGCAGTTCTTCACCGATGCGATGCTGGGGCGGAAGGGAGCGACAGAGCGGGAGTTGATGACGCGGGTGAAAGCGAAGCGGCATCAGGACTCGGTCCGTGCATTGGGGTTAGTCCCCCTCAAGAAGGGGGCGGCGCGCGCAGCGCAGATCCTAGAACGATACAAGCTGATGCAGGAGATTCGCCGGACGAGTCGGAAGAAGGGCGGATCGATGCGTCAGGCGAGTGAGAAGCGTGCAGTAGAGATTGGCATGGACAACCTAGCCCGTACTGCGGGGTTCGCGGACCCGCTACGCCTTCATTGGGCGATGGAGCGTTTGGAACTGGGAGATCTTGCGTCGGGCTCGGTTGTAGTGATGGCGGGTGACTTTACCGTGACCCTGACGCTGGATGGAGACGGCGAGCCTGTAGTACAAGCAACGAAGAAGGGAAAGGCGCTCGGGACAATCCCGGCTTCGGCCAGGAAGCACGAGGCGGTTGCCGCGTTGGTGGAACGGGCGGCGGAGTTGCGGAGGCAACGGCCTCGGATTCGGCAGTCGCTCGAGGCGGCGATGTGTCGCGGGGACACGTTCTTGGGGTCGGAGATCGCGCAGTTGTGGGAGCACCCCACGCTGCGGAAGCAATTGCAACTGCTGGTGTTTGTTGTGGATAGCAGGGAGGGGATTTCGGGGTATCCGGACAGCAACGGAAAGGTGCTGCGCGATCACAGAGGGAACGTGGAACCGTTGGAAGGCTCCGACGTGCTGCGGATTGCCCACCCGCTCGACCTTCTGGCGCGCAAGGACTGGCACCTATGGCAGCGAGAGTGCTTTTCCGCGGAGCGGATTCAGCCGTTCAAGCAAGTATTTCGCGAGGTGTATGTGCCGATGGATGCCGAGCGCGGCAAGGTCACGGAGAGCGGGCGATATGAGGGGCATCAGGTGCAGCCGCGGCAGGCGCTGGCGCTGCTGGGCGGGCGGGGGTGGATCACCCGCGGCGACGAGGGGACGCAACTGACCTTCCATAAGGAACGCGTCACCGCGCACCTTGAGTTCACGGAGACGTTCTACACGTCCGCAGAAGTTCAGACGCTCACCCTGCGGACGGTGCGGTTCAACGGAGCCGGCCACTGGAATGTGATGGCCATCGGCGAGGTGCCCGGCCGAGTGTTCAGCGAAACGATGCGCGATCTGGACCTGGTTGTGTCGGTGGCCCACCGCAGCGGCGTGGACCCGGAAGCAAGCCAGAGCACGGTGGAGATGCGGGCGTCGCTGGTGAAAGAGACCGCGGCGATGCTGCGGCTGAGCAACGTGAAGGTTGAAAAAACGCGTGTGGCAATCCGCGGTGCGCTGGCGGAGTATTCCGTGCATCTGGGATCGGCGAATGTGCAGGTGCTGCCGGGCGGGAGCGTGTGCATCGTGCCGATTGCCGCGGAACACCGGGGAAGGCTGTTCCTGCCGTTTGCGGACAGTGACCCCAAGACGGCGGAGGTGATGTCGAAGGTGTTGTTGCTGGCGCGGGACAAGGAGATCCAGGATCCATCCATTCTGGTGCAGATCCGGAGGCTGACGTAGTCTTGATGCGGCGCTGATGGGCGCGACCGGCAGGCGCGCCTTATTATGCTTTCTGATTGTCGGTACACTCCGGGCATGGCGGCAAAGTCATCAGAATCGGTCGCAGTGCCGGCGCGGCGGGGTCCGTTGTGGTTCGCGCGCCTGCTGAACCGGTACTTCGCTTCGCCCGCTTGGTTCGTCGATGATCGCGGGAAGCCGCTTCCCTCGCATCGCGAGATCGATCCGAGTTCGGCGATGAGCGTCGTTCTGGCGGAGGTTGACCCCAAGGGTGAAACGCGGCGTCGGATTGTCCGCTCCTGCATGATGGGGTTTGCGGGCGTGGCGTTGATCTACTGCCTCTTCCTGTGCGGCACCCCATGGCGGCCGACCACCGCCACATACGCCATTCTTCCGACTGTCATTTGTTTTCAATCTCTCTTCTTCCTTTGGCAACGCGGCCGCGAGAAGGGCTTTCGGCCCTCACTGCCGGCTCACACGGCGACGCTGGTTGCCGTCGGCCGCTGCGGATCCTGCGGGTACCCCATGATCGGGAGCATGCGGGGTGCCGATGCTTGCGTTGAATGCCCCGAGTGTGGTGCAGCGTGGCATAGTGATCGGATGGTCTTTGTCGAGGATCCGGCGGCACGCCCTCGCATCACGCTCCGTCTTCGATCTATTCGCACGCGGGATGCGTTCGCAAGCATCATTACGGACGATCGCGGCGTTCTCCTGGGCAAGACCGTTGGCTGGCCCGGGGCGTTATCCGCGGCAGACCTTCCACCGCAGTTTCACGAAGCGATCAGCAGCCGTCTGGAGGCCCGCCGTCGCGCGCAGCGCCGGATTCCGTTTGCCGCGCTGGGCGTGTGCTGGCTGCTCGCGGTTGCCGCAGTCGCCGTCCGGGACGATCCGGCTGATTCTCGGTTGCCGTTGGTCGTCACCATACTGACGCCGATCGCGCTCGCCGTTGCGTACATCATCTATCGGTCCTCGGTCCCGAGCCGCCATGTGCGTAGCGTGTTTCTGGATCTCTGCTGCTGTCCGGAATGCAATTCGCTGCTTCCAGCCGGCAAACCGGAGTTTGATGGGTGCATTCTTTGCACCGGCTGCAAGCACGCGTGGCGACTGGACGCCTTGGGGACACCGCCGGACGGACCCGCGCTACTCCTTCCTCCGTGCGGCCTTGGTGGTCTTTGAAGTTCCGAAGGTTCGGAAGCGACGCAAACACCTGGGCCGCGACTTCGGGCAGCATGGTCATCGGGCCGGCCAGCTCTCGGCCTCCCGCGCGCAGGACCAGATGGCGTCCCGGTTCAGGTAGCGTCGTCGTCATCGGTATTCGGCTGCTGACCCTCAATGCGTGCCTCAGCGTCTGCCGCGACACCGGAGGCGACGCACCCAAGTCGATCCCAAAGCCGATCGACTCTGCTGGTACACCATCGATGCAACCTGCCCGCCCGGACTCCGCGGCAGGGACAGCAAACGCTCGGCGGCCACCAACTCCGGCATCATCAACCGACACTCCACCCCACACCCCCGGGCGGCTCGGGACGTCTCCATCTCGTCATCCGCCCACTTTGGCCCGCCCAATGCCCGATCCCCCGTCCGCAATGCCTATTCCCCTAACATCGCCGTCGTGTCAGCCCGCCCCGCTTCGGTCGGAAAGCCCGACCCGCTCGCCGTCTTCTCACACCATCCTTCCGTGGTTGCGCTCGCCCACGCGCTTTCCGAAGCCAGCCGCGTCGTCGCCACGGGTGTCACCGGGTCCGGCGCATGCCTCACCGCCGCGGCCCTCCTCGGCCTCCTCAATCGCACCATCGTCCTCGTCGTGGCCCACCTCGACGACGCCGATGAAACCCTCGATGAACTCACCTCGCTCGGACTTCCCGCGCTGCGTCTCCCCGCGCTCGAATCCACGCCCGGTGAATCGTCGGTGGCGCTCGATCAACTCGCCGAGCGACTCTCCGTCATCCGCACCGCCGTCGCCGACGCCACGCCCCACATCATCGTGTGTCCGATCCAGGCTCTCATGCAGCCGGTCCCCACCCCCGCCCGCATCGAAGGCCTCTCGCGCACGCTCCGCAAAGGCCATTCAATCCGCCTCACAGACCTCGTCAACTGGCTCGCAACCGCCGGGTACAACCGTGTCGAAAGCGTCGAAGAACCCGGCGATTTCGCAGTCCGCGGCGGAATCCTCGATGTCTTCGCCCCCGGCACCGCCAGCAGCGCCAACAGCGCAAGGTCGGGTGGCACCGTCAGCGGCGTCCCCGTCCGCCTCGACTTCTTCGGCGATGAGATCGACCGCATCACCGAGATCGATCTCGAAACCATGGGCTCCGATCGCGCCGCCGACGCCGTGGAACTCGTCGCCGCCGACATGAAGGCCGTCGAGGGCGGCGCAACCGTCAACTTCCTCGAAATCCTGCCGCGCGAGGCCGTCGCGCTCCTGCACGAAACCATGGAAGTCGTCGAGCAGGGCCGCGGCTACTTTGAGCGCGTCAGTGATGGCCGCAGCATCCACGGCCCGCCCGCCGTCCTAAAAGTCCTCGAGTCCCGCTTCCACGCCCTCGCCGAACTCAACCAGTTTTCCGCGGGCGCATCCGCCGCCGATGTGCGTATTACGCTCCCGTTTGCGCAACTCCCGGCCTTCACCAAAGACGCTGGGGAAGCCGTCAAAGAGCTCGCTGCGCTCGCCGCCGAGACACCCCAATCCCGCGCCGTCGTCCCCTGCCAAAACGAGGGTGAACTCCAACGCTTCGGCGAACTGCTCGCGCAGTTCGCGCCGGAACAGCAGGAACGAATCACCGGCACCATCGGCTACCTCCATCGCGGCTTGATCATCCTTCCCGACACACCCGCCGAGCCGGTGACCCCAACCGACGGCTTGCCGCTGCTCATCGTCCCGTACCACGAACTCCTCGGGCGGTTCACCTTGCGGCGTCGCGCCGGCCGGCTGCGTTCCGGCCGCGCGATGGACACCTTCCTCGACTTCCAGCCCGGCGACTACGTCGTCCATCAAGACCACGGCATCGCCCGCTTCATCGGGCTTTCTCTCTTGGCGCCGCGAGCGCTCCCCGGCTCCGACAAACCGCTTGCCAAAAAGACCATTACGGAGCAGGAAGAGTTTCTCACGCTTGAGTTCGCTGGCAAGAGCAAACTGCACGTCCCGGCCATGCAGATCGACCTCGTGCAGAAGTACGTCGGCGGGTTCGCGGGCAAACCGCCCCTCTCGACCATGGGCGGGCAGAAGTGGAAGAACCAGAAGGAAAAGGTTTCCGATTCGGTCCGCGATCTGGCCGCGGAGTTGCTGCGGGTGCGGGCCGCGCGCGAGCACATGCCGGGCATTCAGTACCCAGCCGACACCAAGTGGCAGACGGAGTTTGAAGCCGAGGTCCCGTACACCGAGACCGAAGACCAGTTGGCGGCCATGTCAGAAATCAAGAAAGACATGACCAGCCCGCGCCCGATGGATCGGCTCATCTGTGGCGATGTGGGCTTTGGCAAAACCGAACTGGCCATCCGCGCTGCGTTCAAGTCCGTTGAGTTTGGGCGGCAGGTCGCGGTGCTTGTTCCCACGACCGTCCTGGCCGAACAGCACGAACGCACCTTCCGGTCACGCTTCGCCGGATACCCCTTCCGCATCGAAAGCCTGTCGCGCTTCAAGACCCCTAAAGAGATCAACGAGACTCTCGCGGCGGTACGCAAGGGTCAGGTCGATATCCTCATCGGAACGCACCGGATCCTCAGCCAGGACGTTCGCTTCGCCGACCTGGGCCTGGTCGTCATCGATGAGGAACAACGCTTCGGCGTGGAGCACAAGGAGAGCCTGCTCCGGCTGCGGCTCACGGTCGATGTGCTGACGCTCTCTGCCACACCCATCCCGCGGACGCTCCACATGGCGATGCTGGGGATCCGCGACATCTCAAGCCTCACGACCGCCCCGGTCGATCGCCGCGCCATCGTGACCGAGGTCATCCCGTTCAACGCCATCCGCCTGAAGCAGGCCATCGACCGTGAACTGGCCCGAGAAGGCCAGGTCTTCTTTGTTCACAACCGCGTGCACGACATCATCAGCGTCGCCGACGATGTGCGCCGGTTGGCCCCCACGGCCCGCATCGTGGTCGGCCACGGACAGATGGATCCGCACGAACTCGAGGAGGTCATCCTGAAGTTCGTGCGGCACGAGGCCGACATTTTGGTTTCGACGACCATCATCGAATCGGGAATCGATATCGCTTCGGCCAACACGATGATCGTCAAAGACGCCGACCGCTTCGGCCTCGCGGAACTTCACCAACTGCGGGGGCGCGTCGGCCGCTCCAAGCACCGGGCCTATTGCTACCTCCTGATCCCCGACGACCGGACCGTCAACGAGGTGGCCCAGAAGCGACTGAAGGCGATCGAGCAGTACAGCATGTTGGGCGCGGGGTTCAAAATCGC
>Ga0105049_10006051_pt1 | contig 14088 bp, 12 predicted proteins | sample MAT06_FD_78087 | JGI IMG/M metagenome (GOLD analysis project Ga0105049, IMG submission 78087) | Freshwater microbial communities from Lake Fryxell liftoff mats and glacier meltwater in Antarctica - MAT-06 | ecosystem: Environmental > Aquatic > Freshwater > Ice > Liftoff microbial mat | place...
CGCCGACGTGGCCGGTGCTGACGAGGCAAAGGTTGAACTTCAGGAGATCATCGAGTTCCTGAAGGACCCCCAAAAGTTCACCAAGCTTGGCGGACGTCTGCCCAAGGGCGCGCTGCTCGTTGGCCCGCCGGGTACCGGTAAGACGCTGCTCGCCAAGGCGGTTGCCGGCGAGGCCGGCCGTCCGTTCTTCAGCATGTCGGGTTCAGACTTCGTCGAGATGTTCGTCGGCGTCGGTGCATCGCGTGTCCGTGACCTGTTCGAACAGGGCAAAGCGCATGCACCGTGCATCATCTTCATCGACGAAATCGATGCGGTGGGTCGTCATCGCGGCTCTGGTATGGGCGGCGGACATGACGAGCGCGAACAGACGCTCAATCAGCTGCTCGTCGAGATGGACGGCTTCGAGTCCAACGATGGTGTCATCCTGATCGCCGCGACCAATCGCCCTGACGTGCTCGATCCTGCGCTGCTGCGCCCGGGTCGCTTCGATCGCCAGATCGTCGTCGACGCACCGGATCTCCGCGGTCGCGAAGGCATTCTCAAGGTGCACCTCCGCAACAAGCCGCAGGCCGATGACGTGAGCGTCACGTCGCTGGCGCGTGGCACGCCGGGAATGGCGGGCGCCGACCTGGCAAATCTCGTCAACGAAGGCGCGCTGCTCGCGGCCCGTAAGGGGCACGACAAGATCTACATGAGCGATCTCGAGGAAGCGAAAGATCGCGTCATGCTTGGTGCCGAACGGAAGTCGCTCGTCATGAAGGAAGATGAGCGTCGGCTCACCGCCTTCCACGAAGCCGGTCACGCCGTCTGCGCGATGATGGTCAAGGGGAACGACCCGCTGCACAAGGTCACCATCGTGCCGCGCGGCCGTGCGCTCGGTATCGCGTTCACGCTCCCCGAAGACGATCGCGTCTCGGTCACGCGTGAGCAGCTCGAAGCGCGTCTCGTGATGGCGTACGGTGGTCGTGCCGCAGAAGAAATCGTCTTCGGCCGCAACCGGGTGACCACGGGCGCCTCGAGCGACATTCAACAGGCCACCAGTATTGCCCGTCGCTACGTTACGCAGTGGGGGCTTTCCGACACCATCGGTCCGATCCTTGTTGGTGACAATGAGCAGGACCTCTTCCTCGGGCGCGAAATTCAGTCGCGTCGGGAAGTCTCGGAGCAGACGGCGCAGTTGGTCGATAGTGAAGTGAAGCGCGTCGTGATGGAAGCGCACGCGCGCGCCGTCTCCGTGCTGACCGAGTATCGGTCGCTGCTCGATATCGTGGCGACACAGCTGCTCGAACGCGAGACGCTCACGCGCGACGACATCATCCTGCTCAAGGAAGGCAAGCCCTTGGGACCACGGCCACAGGCCGACGGGATGCCGGGATTGCCACTCCCGGTCGCCCCGACCATCGTGCCAACCCCCCGTCCAGTAGTCCCGCCACTGTTGGGCGGACCCGGGATCGCGCCCGCCTGATCGGGGGCTTGGCAGGCTGCGATGTACACCCGTACGCGAGCGGGTCCGGAGATTACTGATCCGGGCCCGCTCGTTGTTTCTCCCTTGATCCTGTTCCCAACCTGCATGCATCATCTCGCGTGAATGATCTCGACCTGCTGACTGCGCTGCACTTCACTTGGCGGGACGGCCTCGAGATTCTGGTCGTCGCGCTCGTGTTCGATCGCGTACTCCGACTTATTCAGGGAACCCGCGCGCTGCAGATGCTGGTCGGGATCGTGGTGCTGGTCGCCGCATACGTGGTCGCGTGGATGCTCAAGCTGACGATGATCAGCTACCTGCTCGGGCTCGTGTTCACGTACGGCGCGTTCGCACTCCTCATCATCTTCCAGCCCGAATTGCGCGCTGCACTGGCGCACCTCGGCCAGTCGCAGGTGACGCGCTTGTTCCGTCGACTCGATCAAGGGCCGATCGAAGACGAAATCGCGGACGCTGTCGAACGACTCTCGCGCTCCGGCATCGGTGCCATCATTGCCGTTGAACGCGATGTGCCACTCGGTGAGTTCGTGGAGAGTGGTTCAGCGATGGAGGCCAAACTCACCGCCGATTTACTTGCGACGATCTTCACGCCGTATTCACCGCTCCACGATGGCGCCGTGATCGTGCGTGGTGACAGCATTATCGGAGCGGGATGCATCCTCCCCCTGTCGCAGTCGGCCGTGGCCGATCGCTCACTCGGCACGCGACACCGTGCCGCGCTTGGACTCAGCGAAGAGAGCGACGCCCTGATCATTGTCGTGTCAGAAGAGACGGCAACGGTTTCCATAGCGCAGGGCGGTGTGCTGCGTCAGCAGCTGACGTCGATGCAAGTGCGTGATCTGCTCGCCGGACGCGAGCCGCGTCAGCAGACGTCGGAGTTCGCGATCGTTGGTCGGGTCGCGTGAGCGAAAGGGCGCGACCCGCGCGTCGCGGTGTTCGATTGCCGTCCACTGTAGTTGCTGCCGTCGTCACGTTTGTGGTACTGCTCGCGACGTATCTGGGTACGGCAGCGCCGGATCTTACGTTCTGGGATTCACCCGAGCTTGCGGCCGCGGCGCACACCATGGGCATTCCGCACCCGCCGGGAACGCCGCTCTGGGTAGTGATGGGTCGTCTCGCGGCGATGCTCTTTTCGTCCGCCGGTCCAGCGCGCGCAGTCACCCTGTTGTCTGTCTGGGCCACCGCTGGGGCAGGCGCACTCGGTGCCGCGATGGCCACGCGATGGATCGGAGCGCGTGGTGCGGTCGCCGCCGCCGTCGGCGCCGGCGCAATGATGAGCGTGTGGGCGAGTGCGACGGAGACCGAGGTATACGCGGTCGCGCTGTTGCTCGCCGTCGCGATGCTTTCCGTTGGTGAACGTGCGGGTCGAGAGGACGTCGCCGACGACCTGCGCGCACGTCTGCGCGCACTGCTGGCCTTTCTCGCCGCACTTGCGGTGCCGCTCCATCTCAGTGCACTCGTCGCCCTTCCAGCGGCGGTCGCATTTGCCTGGCGCGGGCGTAAACCGACGCGAGGCGAGATCGCTTCATGGGGCGCCCTTGCCGCGCTCGCGCTTTCAGCTGTCGCGATCCTTCCCATTCGCGCGCACGAGCTACCCAAGCTGAACTCGGGACACGCATTTACGCTCGACGCTGTCATCGCGATGCTGCGCCGCGAGCAGTATGCAGTTGCGGGGCTGTGGCCACGCTCTGCACCGCTCTGGCTGCAAATCGGCAACGTGTTTGAGTGGGCCGATTGGCAGGTCGCGTTTGGACTGCACGCCACACCGGCCCCCGCGTGGACGCGTACCCCGCTCTCTGTGATCTGGGCCTGGCTTGCCTTACTTGGCGGGCGCGCGCTCTGGCGCCACGAACCGCGTGTTGGGCGGGCCATGACCCTCCTGCTGGTCAGCGGCACGATCGGCGTGGCCTTGTGGCTGAACATGAAGGCAGGTCCGTCGTACGGCGCTGGCGTCCTCCCTGCCGACGCACCGCATGAAGCACGGGAGCGGGACTACTTCTTTGGGCTTGGCTTCTGGTGCTGGGGGATGCTTGCCGGGGCAGGGATGGCGAGCATCGCCACCAAGCTCGCATCCAGATTGCCGAAGGCGGTCGCGGCCACAGCCCTAGCCCTCGCGGCGGTCCCCCTGCTTGCCAATGGGCCGGCAATGGATCGCACGCGCGAACCCGTTGCCGGTTTGCCACGCGTCTTCGCCAAGCAACTGCTCGATGCAGTGCCAACGGGCGGCGTGCTCGTCACGGCCGGCGACAATGACTCGTTCCCGCTCTGGTATCTGCAGCAAGTTGAGGATTACCGCACTGACGTAACCGTTGTGACCGTCCCGCTGCTCGGCGCTCGGTGGTACCGGGAGGAGCTGGCCGACCGGGAGCGACTCCTTGACACATTGCTCGTGGCGCCGAGCCCGGTGATGGCGCCGCTGCTTGCCGAGGTGATGCGCCAGGCAACCGTGACCAAGCGCGCGCTGCGGGTGAGCGCCCTGCTGTCACGTGACGACCGCAACCTCCTGGACCCATTGGCCGGATGGTCGCTCGAGGGGCTGGTGTACGCCCCATCGAGACAGCTCCAAGCCAAGGCTGTGGGGCTCGACTTGCCCGCCCTGACACTGGCTCGGGATCGGGTGCCGCCGTCCGCCCTCGAGCGCCTGCCTGATGGCAGCGACGGCGCCGCATGGCAGCTGCAGGATTTGCTCCGCTGCACACGCATCACCTCACTCGCTGACCCATTACTTGTGTCGGCTTGTGGGGGTGCCTAACCTTATGTGCTATGGCGATTTCCGAGCGTTTTGCCGAAGCAGAGAACACGTATGAAGCGCTCGTCGGCGAGCGGGTGGCCGAGGTTCGGGATCGGATCGCGAGTGCGCGGGCGCGGGGTGGTTTTGGGCAGGATGTCACGCTGATCGCGGTGACCAAGACGCACGGTCCCGAAGCCGTTATCGCGGCCTGGAAAGCCGGCATCGCCGACGTGGGTGAGAACAAGGTCCAGGAAGCCGAAAGCAAGATGGCCAATGTGGCCGTGCCCGTGCGTTGGCATCTCATTGGCCACTTGCAACGCAATAAAGCCAAGTCTGCGACGCACTTCGCGTTGGTGCACAGTCTCGACAGCGAGCGGCTGGCCGATTCGCTCTCCGCCGCGGCGGAGGCTTCGGGACGGAAGCTCGATGTGCTGGTGCAGGTGAACGTGAGCAACGAAGCGACCAAGCACGGCTTTGCGGTAGACGATATTCCGGCACTCGCGGACCGGCTCCACGCCTTGCCTCACCTGCGTGTGGTGGGTGCAATGACGATGGCACCGTTCGATGCACCGGAATCGGTGTTGCGCTCGGTCTTTGTTGGGGCCCGTGCCGTCCAGTCGCAGCTGCGCGCCGCGGGACATGCGGTCACGGTCTTGAGCATGGGAATGTCGGGGGACTACGAGCTTGCCGTGGAGGAAGGGGCCACGCACGTCCGCCTTGGCACGATTCTGTTTGGCGATCGGTCGTAGGGAAGCTTTACACTCGTTTAAGTTTTCCATGCTGTTTCCGCCCCGAGTTCGCCGCCGCCATCTCCTGGAGTCTGCATGACGGACGACGCCTTCCATCTGACCGCGCTTGATGTGCGGCGCTACGACTTTGGCAACGCGCTGCGTGGCTACGATCGCGCACGCGTCGACCAGTTCCGCGATCAGGTCGCTGAGGAGCTGGAACGGATGGCGCGCGTCAATCAGGAACTCGAGATCAAAGCACGCAATTTTCACGAGCAGCTCAAGGCGTTCCGTGAGCGCGACAAGGCGCTGAACGAAGCATTGGTGAGCGCACAGCAGCTGCGTGGCGAAATCCGACAGCAGGCGGAGCGCGAAGCGCAGCTCATCGTGCGCGAAGCACAGGCCGAAGCTGCACAATCGGTGCAGCAGGTCCGCGAAGACGTCCGTCGCGCTGAAGAGGAGCTGCAGCAGCTGTGGCGTGCACGTCGAAACTATCTGGCCCAGCTACGGCATCATCTCGAACGGCAGCTGACGGAACTCCACGCGGCCGAAGAAGAACCAGTGCCCGCGTTTGGACAGATGCGTGAGCCCCGTGATCCCGCGCGCGATTCCGCGCGCAACACCCCGAACTCCGTGCCGTCACGCGGGGCGCGCTCAACGGACGCGCCGGAGCTGATGCAGGAGCTGCGGGAGCTGCCGCCTCGCGGTGCAGCGCCGACGCCGTCATGGCTGGACGTGGTGGAGGAGAATTGAAACAGCCCGAAACGTTTCCTCAGCTTCAGTACACGCAGGAGCATAAGGCCGTTGGCCTCGCCCATCCGGCATTGGGGCTGCATGCCCGTGAACGGATCGAAGCCTGCGCACAGGCTGTACGCGCGCGCTTCAACAAGCCGGTGGACGCGGCAATCATCCTCGGTACGGGACTCGGCGCGCTCGCTGATGAGATTCAGATCGAGACGGTCATCGACTACAGCGACCTCCCGAATTTCCCACTGTCCACGGTCGAGACGCACAAGGGACGGCTGCTCTGCGGAACACTGGCGGGGCGCACCGTTGTGGCAATGCAGGGGCGGTTTCATCGCTACGAAGGGTATTCGCTGCAGCAAGTGACGTACCCTGTGCGTGTTTTGCGAGCCTTAGGTGCCGAAACGTTGATCGTGAGCAACGCCTGCGGTGGCATGCATCCGTTATGGAGTGCCGGCGACTTGATGCTCATCGCCGATCACATCAACCTGTTGGGCGACAACCCGCTCATCGGGCCAAACGACGACGCACTCGGGCCCCGCTTTCCCGACATGAGCGAGCCGTACGACGCCTCGTTGCGTGTCATCGCGCGCGAGGTGGCTGTCGCCAATGGCATCACCATGCGTGAAGGGATTTACGCCGCCGTGCAGGGCCCCAATCTCGAAACGCGGGCCGAGTATCGATTCCTGCGCGCTGTTGGCGCTGACGTCGTTGGAATGTCGACGGTGCCTGAGGTGATCGTCGCGCGTCACGGTGGCATGCGCGTGCTTGGTCTGTCGATCATCACCGATCAATGTCTGCCGGACGCGCTGGAGTCAGCGAGCCTCGAGCAGATCATCAAAGTTGCCCGCAATGCCGAGCCGAAGTTGTCGGCTGTGGTGAAGGGAGTGGTTGCCCGTCTATGAGTGAACCGAAATACCCGCTTCTGCCCGATGTCGGCGTCGACGCATTCGAATCGGCATTGCTTGCGCGCTGGGATGAAGAACAGCTGTTCGAGGCCTCACTCGAGGCGCGAAAAGGTGCGAAGCCTTGGGTGTTCTTCGAAGGACCGCCCACCGCTAACGGGCGTCCCGGCATTCACCACGTATTTGCGCGCACGGTCAAAGATCTGTTCTGCCGCCATCGCGCGATGCAGGGGCATTACGTGCCTCGCAAAGCGGGATGGGATACGCACGGCCTTCCGGTTGAAATCGAAGTCGAGAAGGAGCTGCAGCGCGAGGAGGCCGAGCGTCAGGGCGTGGACGTGTCGCACATCGCCAAGCTCGGTGGCAAGGCGCTGATTGAGCAGACCGGCATCGCGGAGTTCAATCGTCGCTGCCGGGAGAGTGTGTGGAAGTATCGCGGTGAGTGGGAGCAGCTGTCCAAGCGCACGGCGTACTGGCTCGACTACAACGATCCCTACGTCACGTACCACAATAACTACGTAGAGAGCGTGTGGTGGGCGCTGCGCACGCTGCACGACAAGGGGATGCTTTTTCGCGGACACAAGATCCTGCCGTACTGCGCGCGTTGCGGGACGTCGTTGTCGAGTCACGAAGTCGCGCAGGGGTATGACGATGTCGAAGATCCGAGCGTGTATGTGGCGCTCGATCTGCTCGACGCGCATGGACAGTCCACGCCCGGTGTGCGTCGTCGCATTCTCGTGTGGACCACCACTCCTTGGACGCTGGTGAGCAACACCGCGCTGGCGGTGCATCCAGAGCTGCACTACGTCGAGCTGCGAAAAAAGAGTGTGAGCGATTGGACGATCATCATGGCCGAAGCGCGTGTGGCGGCCGTGCTGGGTGGTGATTGGGCTGATCGTTGGGATACGATCGGCGGCCAGAGTGGTGCGGAGCTGGTTGGACTGCGCTACACGCGTCCGCTCGATTGGGCGGCGTACCCCGAGGAAGGGCGACACGAAGTCATCGTTGGCGAAGACTTCGTGTCTGCCGAAGACGGCAGCGGCATCGTACATATGGCGCCCGCATTCGGTGCTGACGACTATGCCGCTGGGCAGCGTCACGGGCTCGCGTTCTTGCAGCCGGTGAATGCGCGCGGTGAGTTCACGAGCGACATCCCCGAAGTGGGCGGCGTGTTTGTGAAACAGGCCGATGCGCGCATCATCGAGGTGCTGAAGGAACGGGATGTGTTGTGGAAGGCGAGCACCTTTGTGCACTCGTATCCGCACTGCTGGCGCTGCGGCACGCCGTTGCTGTACTACGCCCGCGGTTCGTGGTTTGTGCGCACCACGGCGGTGAAGGAAGACCTGCTGGCGCGCAACGCGAAGGTGAACTGGAATCCGAGCGAAGTCGGCACCGGTCGCTTTGGCGAGTGGCTGACCAACAACGTGGACTGGGCGGTATCGCGCGAGCGGTACTGGGGATCGCCGTTGCCCGTCTGGATCAACGACGAAGATCCCACCGAAGTCGACGTGATCGGCAGCTTCGCAGAGCTGGCCGAACGTATCGGTCGCCCATTGCCGGAAGATTTCGACCCGCACAAGCCGCATGTCGACAGCTACACGTGGCCCTCGCCCACCGGCAGGGGCACCATGCGTCGTGTGCCCGAAGTCATCGATGCATGGTTTGACTCCGGATCGATGCCGTTTGCCCAGTGGCATTTCCCGTTCGAGAACGCCGACAAGGTCGCCGCGCAGTATCCGGCCGACTTCATTGCCGAAGGCGTCGACCAAACGCGCGGTTGGTTCTATTCGCTGCTCGCCATTGCCACCGGTTTGGGCGACGCACTGCCCAACAACAGCGCCGCGAGTGCGGCGCCGTATCGCAGCGTGGTCGTCAATGACCTTGTGCTCGATGCTACAGGACAGAAGATGTCCAAGAGCAAAGGGAACGTGGTCAACCCGTGGGAAGTGCTCGAGCGTCATGGTGCTGACGCGGTGCGTCTCTTCTTGATCGCGTCGAGCCAGGTGTGGGTGCCACGTCGCTTTGATGAGAACGCAATCCGCGAAACGGCCGGGCGCTTTCTGCTCACGTTCCGCAACGTCTACAACGGCATCTTTGCGCAGTACGCGAACTTTGGTTGGGGCCCGGGTGCGGCCGATCCGAAGGTCGAAGATCGGCCCGCGTTGGATCGGTGGATCTTGTCGCGTCTCGCCCGCGTTGAGCGAGAGGCCGACCAGCATCTGACCAGCTACGACGCCACCTTGGCCGCGCGTCGCGTGATGCAGTTCATGGATGACGATGTCTCGAAGTGGTATGTACGTCTGTCCCGCGCGCGCTTTTACGAAATTGACGGCGCCGAGAATCGTGCGGCGTTTGCGACCCTGCACGAAGTGCTGGTCGTGACCTGTCGTCTGCTCGCGCCGTTCGCGCCGTTCATGACCGACGCGGTGCATCGCGCGTTGACGGGCACGTCCGTCCACCTGGCCGACTACGTGCGTACGTCGCCGACCCCGGTCGACGAAGCGCTCGAAGGTTCGATGCAGGACATCCGGACGCTCGCCGGGCTTGGGCGGGCGGCGCGCGACGTGGCCGATGTGCCGGTTCGCCAGCCGCTCCTGTCGCTCCAGTGCGTGGTCCCCGCGAATCCCGAAGGGGCAGCCCAACTGCGGCAGCTTTTGGCCTCGGAACTGAACGTCAAAGCGGTCGAATTCGTGACGTCAACGGATTCGTTGGTGTCCCTTGAGGCCAAGGCTAACTTCCGCACGCTCGGGAAGAAGTTTGGAAAGGAGACGCCGCTGGTTGCGGCCGCAGTGACGGAGATGTCCGCCGAGCTGTTACGTGAACTGGCAGCCGGACGTGCCGTAACGATTGAGGCAGCAGGCGCTGCGCGCTTGATCGATCCGCAGGACGTCGCCATCATCCGGCGCGCGTCCGGTGCGGCCGTGGTGCAGGAAGATGGCGGATACGGGGTCGCCCTCGATCCGACGATCACCCCGGAACTACGGGGCGAAGGGTTGGCTCGTGAAGTCATCAGCCGGGTACAGCGTCTACGAAAGGAAGCACAGCTCGATGTGAGCGATCGGATCACCGTCGCGGTTGGCGGTGATGAGGAGCTGGAAAGCGCCGTGGCCGCCCATCGGGGCCGCATCGCCGAGGAGGTCCTCGCCGTGCAGTTGTTGGTTGGTGAGGAGGCTGGCTCGCCGTTCCGCTCCGACGGGGATGGCTCCACGTGGACAGCGACACAGGTGACGGACGTTGAAGGACGTCCGGTCCGACTCGCGCTCAGAAAGGACGGAAACTGATGGCCGGTTCGAACGCTGCGAAGAAGCCGAAGGCCATGCCCAAGAAGCAGCTGGCGCATTTCGAGAAGCGATTGATCGAAGAGCGTAAGCGCGTGCTCAAGGAGCTGGGCCATCACGGAGATACGTTCGGTCCCAATGGAGATTCCTCCGACGGTGACTCAGGCGCGTATTCGTTTCATATGGCCGACCAGGGCACCGATGCAATGGAGCGCGAAAAAGCGTTTCTCTTTGCGTCGCAGGAAGGACGTTTTCTGTGGCACATCGATCAGGCGCTGCGCCGTTTGTACAAATCGCCCGAAACGTTTGGAAAATGTCATCAGTGCGGGGAAGACATCGCGTTCGAGCGGCTCGACGCGCTGCCGCACGCCCGTTTCTGCTTCGCATGCAAGACGCGCGAAGAAGAGGCGAAGAAGGGCTGAGTGAGCGCACTGTGAAGGCTCTCGTTTCCTGGCCCGTCATCATTGCGGTCGTCCTGCTCGATGTCATCTCGAAGAACGTCGCCGTTGCGGTGCTCGCGCCGTCCGGTGCACCGCAGATGGTCGTCGGCGACGTGTTGCGATTCTCGTTGGTGTACAACCCGGGCGCGGCGTTCGGGTTGTACCTCGGCGATTACTCGCGCTGGATTTTCATGGCGCTGACGTTCGGCGCACTGATCATCCTGTGGCGGTTGTACAGGCAGACGGAGTCGCACGAACTGGTGCGCGTGCTCGCGATCTCACTGGTATCGGCTGGTGCGATCGGTAATCTCATCGACCGGATTGCGTCTGAGCGCGGCGTCGTTGACTTCATCGACGTGGGCTTCGGGGTGCATCGCTGGCCGACGTTCAACGTTGCTGATGTGGCGGTGAGTGGCGGCGCGTTTCTCCTTGCGTGGGTGCTTTGGGGTGAGGAGCAGGCCGAGGCGAAGGAAGCAGGGCCAACAGCTGGCCCAGTTGGGGACGCGAGTGCGGAGGGCGTGAGCGAGCTGTCGACTGAGCGCGCCCACGACGGACCGATCGAGACTGTTACCGGAGAAGTGAAGTGACCTCGTTTACCGCTGCACAGCAGCCGTCGACGCAGCCGGTTGGTCGCGCCGCAATCACAACGCTGACGTTCTGGGCGATCGTGCTCGCTGTGACGACGCTGGATTTTGTCACGAAGGCGATGGCGGTGGAACAGCTCGTTCCGCGTCATGTGCCCCATCGCATCATCGGCGACTTTCTGCGCTTTACGCTAGCTTACAACCCCGGTGCGGCGTTCGGCATGCATCTGGGGCCGGCATCGCGTTGGATCTTTGCGGTGTTGAGCGTCATCATCGTGGTCGTGCTGTTGCGCGCAACCATAGATCTCACTCGTATTTCTCGGCTCGCCGCCATCGGCGTCCCGATTGTGATTGGTGGCGCCATCGGCAACTTGCTCGACCGCATCCGTTTTCGTGACGGCGTGGTCGACTTCATCGACATCGGAGTAGGTGACGTGCGTTTTTGGACCTTCAACGTCGCAGACTCTGCGGTGACCGTCGGGGCCGTGTGCTTGGTGCTGGCGCTGTGGCGCCAAGATCAAACCGCGCAAACATGAAAACCCCCACACCAACCGTTCATTCGTTCGACGTCGCGAAAGACGTCGCGGAAGAGGTCGGGCAGCGCCTCGACCTTCTGGTGGCCGCCAAGTGCGAACTGTCACGCACGCAGGCCGCGACGCTGATCGCCAATGGGAACGTCATCGTCAACGAGCGCCGGTACAAAGCCTCATACCGCAGTGAACCCGGCGACCAAATCGTGGTGACGATTCCGCCGCCGGTTGGTCGTGAAATTGTTGCCGAAGACATTCCGCTCAACGTCGTCTACGAAGACGAACATCTGGTCGTCATCGACAAGCCGGCCGGAATGGTGGTCCACCCTGCACCGGGCAACTGGTCAGGGACGCTCGTCAACGCGCTGATGGGGCGTGGTGAGCCGCTGGCCGAAGGTGGTGGCAACGACCGTCCGGGGTTGGTCCATCGGCTGGACAAAGAGACCTCCGGGCTGCTGGTCGTCGCCAAGACCGACGCGGTTCATCGCAAGCTGAGTGCGGCCATCGCGGCCCGTCAGGTGACGCGCCGCTACGCGACGTTGAGCTGGGGACACCTGCGCGAGGACACTCTCCGCGTCGAGAAGCCGATCGATCGCGATCCGAAGGACCGTACGAAGATGGCGATTGTCGAGTCCGGGAAGCAGGCTCGCACCGATTTCGTGCGGCTGGCCCGATTCGACTCGTGCGATCTGCTGCGCGCCCACCTGCACACCGGCCGCACGCACCAGATCCGGGTTCATCTGGCATCCGTGGGGCATCCGGTGGTAGGTGACGATACCTATGGTGGGGGCGGAGGGCGTCGACTCGCCGAGTTGCCGCCGAAGCGATTCTTCCTGCATGCGGCGTGGCTCCGTTTTCGTCACCCCGTGACGACCGAGCTGATCGACCTGCGCTCCCCGCTGCCAGACGATCTGCGACGTTCTATCGCCGCATTGAGTGGCATGCCGGAACTCGCCAAACAGGGCGCCCCGCTCGATGTCTTCCGATTCTATGACTCCGAAGAGTCCCCACTCCCCGCACGAAAGCCCGAATTCGAATCCGAGATCGAACCCGACTCCTACGACGGCTCGGACGATTGACGCGGCGTTGCTGGACGAGGACGATGAGCGCGAACACGATCTGATTGTGGTGGTGGGCGGGACCACATATGGCATTCCGGTGGCGCAGGTGCGAGAGGTGATCCGCCCGGGCGCCATCACCCGCGTTCCCGGATCGCCACCGAGTATGGTTGGAATTGTCAATGTGCGGGGGGCCGTCGTCACGGTGCTGGACCTTTCCGTGCTTCTCACCGGGGAGCGTGCCGTCACGACGGGTTCGATCGTCCTACTTGAGCATGGGTCACGCCTGGTCGGGCTGGCTGTGCAGACGGTGCGGGATGTTCGCGCGGGGCACAGCGTGGACGAGACCGCGTCGGGTGGACCGACGGAAGGCGAAGTCGTCATACCGTTGGATGCGGCCGCGCTCTGCGCGCGGCATCTGCTCTCTTCCGAGGAGACGGGACAGTGAGCCGGACGGTACTGATTTGCAACGACGCGATCTTCATGCGCACGATGGTGGGGGATATCCTCCAGCAGGCGGGCTTCGAGATCGTTGGGGAAGCGGAGACGGGAGTGCAGGCAGTCGAGAAGTACAAGCTGCTTCGCCCAGATCTCGTGACGATGGACATCGTGATGCCTGATATGGGCGGCATCGATGCGGTGCGTGAAATCACCAAGCACGATTCGACGGCGCGTATCCTCATGTGCAGTGCGATGGGGCAGCAGGCGCTCGTGGTTGAAGCGATTCAGGCCGGCGCCAAGGACTTTGTCGTCAAGCCGTTCCAGCCAAGTCGGGTGCTTGAAGCCGTGACGCGGGTCCTCGCCGCGTAAGCACGACTGACGCGCTTGTCGGAACGCAGACGTTCAGTCTGTGATCGGGCGGCGCGTGGAAGTGTGATCAGGTAACTGAATGGATCAGGCCCGATACGCGGAGCTGTTTCGCATCGAATCGCGAGAGCACCTCGCGGAAATTGACGCTGCGCTGCTCGTCCTCGAACAGACGCCGGACGCCGCACACATTGCGACGTTGTTTCGCGGCACCCATACCATCAAGGGGATGGCGGGTGCCATGGGCTATAGTTCGGTCGAGCAGGTTGCGCACGCGCTCGAGACACTGCTCGATCGGCTGCGGAGTGGTGTACAGCCGGTCAATGCCGATGCAATCGCTCTTCTGTTCGACGGGAGTGACGCCCTGCGCATCACGCTCGACGATGCTGCCAACGGGCGGTCCGTGTCGACATCGACCGCCGTGAGCGCAATGCTGCAGCGACTGGCGGCCCCGCATCAGACGCCCATCTCGTCGTCCGCGTTTCGCACTCCGCGCGCGGTGCCCGGGCTGCAGCATCATTCGGAGCCAGGGCGCGATTTCGGCGAGATCTTTGGAGCGGTCGGCGTGCCGGCGGGTGAAACGCCAGCCACGCCGCTGAGCGACGCGCGGGTCGTCGAAATTCGCCTGCGTGCTGACTGTCAGTTGAAGGGTGTGCGCGCGATGCTCGTCCTCGCGCGTCTGAATGCGCTGGGCACGGTTCGCACGCTCACCCCGCCGCAAGACGTCTGGCAGGAAGAGCGCTTCGATGGTGTCTTCGCCGCCACGTTTGTTTCCTCGGCCGACGCGGCCCAGATCGAAG